>Ga0208299_1002241_pt1 | contig 13237 bp, 12 predicted proteins | sample 15_taG_FD_184089 | JGI IMG/M metagenome (GOLD analysis project Ga0208299, IMG submission 184089) | Marine viral communities from the Subarctic Pacific Ocean - 15_ETSP_OMZ_AT15312 metaG (SPAdes) (version 2) | ecosystem: Environmental > Aquatic > Marine > Oceanic | place: Pacific Ocean | collected...
TGTCCGAGTTGACAGCGTTCCGCGCCCGCCCAATATTTCGACAGGTGTTGCTGCGTCAACCGCATGTGATCCGAGACGCCCCACGTTCCGGTATCGTACTGACTCGCCTGCAACGTGCCGAGGGTTGAACCGTCAGATTCGTACACTTCAAGAACGTCGTCAGACGCGATGACTTTTGCAACAGTCAGATCAGCGAACGTCGGGGAGTCCAACGCGCCAAGGCCCATGATCGAGCGGGCACTCGCGGCGCTCAGGGCTTCAAGCCCGCCAGTACCCGCCGTTTCCCGGCCCGCGATCGTGGACGTGGGGACGTTACTGATAGCCTCAATTGGTAATCCGTACGTGTTGCCTGTCACAGCCGCGCCCTCCAGCTTTCAATCACGTGATCCGCCGACAACTTATGCTCTTTGCGTTCCTGCCCGCTCATTCGCGTACTGGACACGCCTTCCTCACTCACTGATGCGATATCTTTCGGTCCCCCCGCAGATTCGAATAGATCCAACACAAGACTCTCGGCTGCCATCCTCAGTGCCTCAGGCACAACACGCAGCCCAGCCCAATACGTCACCCGCATATTCTTCTGACTCGACAGCTGCCTCAGGGCGTACTGACCGCGCGGAAACACGCCGATCAGTGGCCAGCTGCTGCCGGTGTAGTACGTGTTTCCCTCACCGTCGTCCGTCGCCGTGCCATCGCCAGTCCAGACTAGGGACACGCTCTTCTTGTATCGCAGGTCGCCGCTCAGCTCGTAATCCACCGGATCCACGACTGTCCAAGCGTCGTCCACAAACACGGCCAGCTCCGTAATGGAGTCAAACGGCAGTGCCATCTGTGGCAGCCACACCTCGTTGGAGTCATCAACCACAAACTTCCTGATCTTCTGCACATGCAGAGCCGCGTCCTCACCGGACTTCGTCAGGTCGACCGTTGTGATTCGCAACGCGTCCGCTGTGGTGACCGTTACAACGAACTCACCGTCAGTTGTCGGTGTGCTGTCCGTTCCCGCGAGCAGTATCGTGTCGCCAGTCGTCAACCCGTGGCCAAAACACTCCAGCTCGACAGTCGTCGCATTGATCTTCTTGATGTTGCTCACTCGCCAGGCGATGTCACGGTGCGTTTCATCACGTATCAGGTCATGCACCTGTCGGATGTACCGTGCCAGGTCCGGGTCGTATTGAGTTTCGCTAATCCCGAAACCCAGTTCTCGCTTGATTTGTGTGAGTGATAACATATCTGCAGTCTACCGCATACGGGATAGGATGGGACTGTAACAGAACTTCAATCCGACACCCACCATCGATTCGCTATTTTCGAGGATAGGTCGTCCGGGCTGACCTGGTATTTCACTGGATCATCGTCGCGTTTCACGTCGCGCTGCCGAAACATGTACGCTTCATTCACGTCACCACTGCGGAACCAGATCCAGTTGTGACTGGCCACAGCATGCGGTTCATCCGCTGCAGGCATTGACGTCTCGTCTGACAGCCATAGCTGCCCCACCATGACCGCAACCTCATTGTCTTCCGCCAGGTCCCTGACACGCCTCTCAAGCGTCAGCCACGGACCACGATTCAACTCCGGCGTCTGCGCGAACAATGCCGCAAAGCTGTTCACCTCTGATGCGTATGGACTCGCTGCCACGGATGCCAGCGCGTAGCCGTGGCCAATGTCTCGCCCGCTGCCGGTGTAATCCGATGACTCCAGCAGGACATCCCGCAGATGTCGCGGCGTATGGAAGTTCCGCTGCAACACGTTCTCTGTGTCAAAGTCGCGATGTCGCACGTGGTACGCCAGGAACGCACACTGCCTCGTCTCGGAGTTCACGATGCTCAGGTACAGATGCGTCTGCACGTACACTGCCGGATAGTCCACCACCGGAACACGGTCCGTGAACACGCTACTGACGCGAGGCTCGTCACCGGCCACTGATGTGACACACAGCAGGAGCAGCGATATTAGCTTTGGCAGTCGACTCACGCGTGCACCTCCAATCACAGTGTAACCAATCCAGAAAAAGCTGGCACCCGGTTGGATGCCAGCTCGATCTTCATTCTGACGAGACGGTCATCGACCAGCTATTTGCTGTCGTCACCACCCTTGTCATCATCGTCATCGCCGTAGACGTCATCGGTCGGCGTGGTCTTCTGCGATTCCTCTACAACGGCGTCTTCACGCTCCTTGTCCAGGTCACGGAGACGTTCCATCGTCACAGCCTTCACGTGATCGACTGCAATCTCAATCACGTCCGCATGATCGCCATGCAGTAGCTCCGGATTGCCCTCAACGGCTTCAAGAACATCTGGCAGCCTTCTCACCAGTCGAGTCGCCTGCAACAGCACGCGAACCTCATCGGAGTTCGACTTCAGAATCGTACCATCCATCTGCGTGCCAGCAATAACTGCTGCGACGTCCAGGATGGTCTTCTTCTCCTGTGGTGTGATCTTCACTTCGCATTCCTCCCTTGAACATTCAATAGAAAAAGGATGGGCGGCGCTTACACACCGCCCATATACCCCTGATCAGCGATCCGCCGGTTAGTTACCCAACAGGCTTGGCTGACCTTCAACTCCGTACTGTTCCTCGCAACGAAGAGCGACGAACGTAACTGTCCGTGACGCCGAGCCAGTCGTGATTCGCATCGCGACATAAGGCTTGGCTGGATTCCGCATTCGCTGACGAACAGGCACAGTGATCTGCATCTGCTTCGTACCGTCAGCGGTTGCCGTGGTAAAGCTGGCCTGGCGCGACGGAACACCGTTGCCGTCGACCTGCTCAGTCTTCTCACTGATGCCGGTGCCATCGATGAGCACTGTGGCGCCCTTGACCTCGTAGACGAACTGGAACGGAACAACGACGGGATTCGTACCGCTGTCGTCGTCGGCTTCCAGGATCTCTACGGTAACCACACTCGCAGCATTGGCACCAGTACCAACAGCAATGAATGCCGTGAAGTCCAGCGTCTTTGCCTGTGCACCGTGCACGTACTGGCTGACCAGTGGCGTGTCGGTTGCTGCGGCAGCCAGCCCCAGCACCAGGATGTTGTTAAGTTCCGAAAAATGACCTTCCATCGTGCTTCTCCAATTATGTTTCTGGGTGACCTGATCTGATGTGTAAAACCCGGGTTGAGGTTGAGCCGTAGCGACTCAGGTCCCCAACCCGGGCGGGGGAATTGTTACTGGGTTACGCCCGCGCTGCGATGCGAAGGAAGGAACCCTGCTGAGCTGGCGTGTTAACCGCACCAGGTGACTTGAACGGAGTGATTGGCGTTGGATGCAGAGGAGCACCATCGAAGTTCAGAATGAACCGCAGGCAATGCTGGTCCGTCATGAACTCAACATGCATACTGACATCCTCACGGACGGTCGACTGAGCGATCGCCTTGTACGCCTTCAGGTCTGCCAGGATAACATCCCCGGCATCGCCCAGTGGAGCACAGAGTTCCGTCTCATTCAGCGGCTTGTTGTACAACGTGCCGATGATGTCGTTCGTCACGCCACCAGCAAGGTGATTGACCGCGATTGGAGTCTGCTGAATAGTCAGCTTACCCAACTGTGGAATCACACTCTGGTGATGCAGCCAAACAGCGTTGGTCTGAGCTGAACGGTACAGCTGAGCCAACATGTTCAACGCGTTGTCGTTGTTGAAGGTTCTGGCTGTCTGGCCACCTTCCTTCGCAACGGTAACCATCGCGTTGGACTCACCGCCAGCGAAACCGATCGGTTCGGCACCACCCTTGCCCCAGACGATTGCTCGTGCCAGTGCAAAGTTGATTTCCTCACGAACAGCGTTGCGGACGTACTGCTCAACAGCGTGCTGGCTGTTGTTCATGATCTCGTCGGTCATGAACACAAACACGGCAAGCTTCTTCATCTCCAGCTTGGTGAAGGCAAGTTTCGGGAAGGATTCCGTCCCGGCTTCACCTTCATCAATCCAGTGATGCATGACACCACCATGACGGGTGTTGTCATTGCGGTTCAGGTCCTTGGCACGTGGCCACTTGAACTGAGTCGCAGTGGAGTTGATCGTATCGATACGACCCGGAATATCCGACGTATTGAACAGCCAGTCCACGGTCGGAGCAATTTCCGGATTGATCAGGAATCCACCTGACTCACCAGAGATCGTGTTCATTCCGCGAGCCTTCAGGAACGTGTCCAGGCTCTTGATCTTCTCGAAGCTGCTGGCATGCTTGCCCATGAAGTCATTCGACTTATGGTTCCGCCAGCCGTCCTGCAGCATGCCGCCCATCGAGTCCCAGTGACCCTGGTACTGGTAGCCGACATCCGTCAGCGACTTCTTCAGCATCGCGTCACGAACGAACGGGTTCATCTGATTGCTCGGATCCTGCCACCGCTGCCAGGCTGCCGAGTTGTGGCCTTCGCCTGGGTTCATCGCGTCAGCGCCGAACGCCTTGAGCGAGGCGGACGACATCATGCCGGTGTCCTCACCCGGATTGACCGGATGCTCACCTCCCTTCTCCTGCGCCTGCAGGTCCAGAAGCTTCATGACGACGTCATCCTTCTGGGACGCGTTCATCTGACCCAGACGACTCTTGATTTCTGCTGCGTTGAAACTCATCTCTTTTTCTCCTGTGCCCTAATCGGGTAAAACGTGGATCTACCGCATACGCTTGCGGTTATTTACTTAACCAGTCACGAACATCACTCAGGAGGCTCTCGACTGGATCATCTTCCTTCACAACTTCAATCTCAGGCGTTGCCACCTGGCGGGACGCCACGGGGACGCACCCTTTAACGAACATGCCCAGAAGATCGCGATGCTCCCCCTCCGGAATCGCTGACTGCACGGTCTTCAGGAGTTCCACGCCGACTTCCGGCACCTGGAACCGCTCACCATAGAACAGTGCTCGATCAATGCTTTTCTTGACGACCTTCTCGTCTTCCGTTGGCTCAGCGGCTGCCTCAGCGGCTTCACCCTCAGCAGGTGGTGCGCCTTCAGCAGGTGGTGCGCCGTCGGCAGGCGCCTCACCCTCAGCCGGTGGTGCACCTTCTTTGTAGCGTTCAGCCTTGTAGGACATTGCCTTCTCGATGAGTGCACGCCCCTCAGTGTTGATCTCACCGCACTTCTCAAGCATCTCAGGCTCAAGATCACCCAGGCTCGCCTCGGCCTGCTCCAGCAGCTCAGTGAGACGCTCGATGTAAATCTGCAGGTACTGCTGACCCATCGGCCCGGTTGGTTCCGGTGGCAGCTCACCCTCAGCCGGTGGTGCGGCTGGATCGGCAGCGGGAGCAGCCTCACCCTCCTGAACCTGAACACCGCCGGACGCCTGTTCAACGATTCGCTGAATCGCCTGGTTCTCTTCGGCTGCGGGCGGCTGTGCCTCCGGTGCTGGCGCCTGAACGCCCTCAGCCGGTTGCTGTGGAATGTCCTCGTCCTTCGTGTCGGTATCGTTCCCGAAGAACCCACCCTTCACGAACATCAACTGAATGCCCGGCATGCGATCGTCAGTGGCAACTTCCAGTCCACCACCGTGCGGAAGAAGGTTGGACCGCAGAAACAACTGCCCGTCAACCCGCTCAGTTTCCAACTTGTCGGTTGGAAACATCTGAGGATCCGACTGAAGCACTGTGAGTGCCTTCTGCATGTCGTACTGGTCAGCACAGAACCGAACTGCAACGGGCGTACGCATCGAAACATCTCCAGTGAAAACTTCGTTGAAGCGGCGTGTAAACAACTGGTGATTGGATTTCCCCAGGTTACTGACGCCGTTGTTTGGCTCTGACAGATCAAGAGACTTCAGGACCATCCGGAACGTTGGGTCAAGTGATTGCCCATCGATGCGGTTGCGCGAAAGCAGCGACTTGTACATCGTCACGATGTTTCGATTGCTCGGCATGGCAGTCCAGCTGAACTCGACCATCTCATATTGGTCGTGTTGCTTGGCGACTGACTTCCGGCTGACGACCCGACCCTCATGCATCGTCTGCATGTCGATCTCCGGGCGTCTTGTACTCAAGGCGATGTCGATGGCTCCGATCGACCGCCCACGAACCAAACCATCCACGGCAGCAGCGAACGTCTGTGATCCCAGTTTTGTCGACTGACTGAACAGCGTGCCACCGGCCCAACCGGTCTCCGTACGGTGCAGGTCGTACTGGCGGTCAGGGGTTTCACACGTTCCGACCGGAAAACTCATCGGATCGAACGCGTGGCTGTGATTGAAGTAGACAGGACGAGCCATCTTGTACGAGGCGTCTATCAGTCCGTCTGGATTCGTGACTTCGCTGTCACGGTCTTCTGATGCATCCATGATCGGCAGCGGAGCAATATACATATTGCCCTCATCGATCTGCATCTTCAGGAACTTATGGTCGACGACAACGGATTGCGTCTCGCGATACAGGTGCTGCTTTTCAGCTGGCACCAGCGCGTTACCACCGGGCGCAGTTTGAGCTGCCCCCTGTTCCTGTGTTTGTTGTGTAACTGTTGCGGGCACTTTATGCCTGGCAACTCATCAACCGCGTCGGCACGGTAACACAATCCGCTGCGGTGCGTCAACGGTCGTCTACCGCATACGCGTGGTTTTCGACGATTACCTCGTCTCGTGCTCGATGTGCATCGACAGCGAATTCCTCTTGCGATGACGCGCCCAGGTCTGGAAGTCCTTCACGTACAAAGCAGTATTGTGTGCTCTACACACGCCATGAGGTGACTTAAAGGCTGCCATCGCCGTCAACAGAACACTCTCCTGAATCGTCGCGTTCAGGAGCATCGTGCCATCACTTCGGATCATTCTGGTGTCACCGAAGTGCCTGTATTCCGGCAGGAATCGCTTGCCGTACGGTGGCAAGTGTGGCACCACATCCAGCGGATGAACGTATCGGTCGATTCGGCCACCGGACATCACCAGCAGCCACTCCAGCCGTGACGCCCATCGACGCGTCCCCGTCCGTGGCTGCCCAATCGAAAACACATTGATCGGACAGGTAAACCCCCGTTCGATCGCGTCCCCGGCCAGGATTGATGCAGCCGCACCGCCCAGGGAATGGCCAGCAAACCACAATGTTCGTGGCTGCAACCCGGTAATGTGGTCCCACAACCCTGTGTCGCCAAGGCGGTCCGCGAACCGGCGGAATCCGCGATGCACAAAGCCGGTCGCTTGCTTCACCGGGCACAGGAACTGCAGGTCATACATGAGGTCAAGCAGATTCCGCTGCGTCCCTCGAACGACAACCACAACCGTCTGGTTGTCATGTGCCACCACAGCCTCGGCGCCACTCCGCTGAAAGCCCTGAAACCCCTCGAACCGTTCAAACACAGTGTCGCTCAGCTCCGCCGGTTCCCGGTACGCGAGACTACACATCTGTGCGAGTATGTTCTCATTGATCTGCACGTCACCCCCCCCGTTCCCCCGGGGTTTCAACAGTCTACCGCATACGCGTTACACTTCCATAGCGGCAAACACCACAGAGACCTCAGCGGTATCGGCCTTGCCTCGCACAACAACACCCGGCGATAGCTCTAATACGTGGCTCGTTCCGGGCTTCACCCTGTGGTACGGGACCAACGCGCCCGCCGACTCAGGGCCAAACTCCACGAAATTCGTTTCATCCAGATTGGTGACCTTGCACCACCCCGGCGTCGCGATGTCACCGAAATCGATAACCTCCTCGGTTGTGCCAATCTTGACTGTTCCCGGACTCCCGCCACCGACATTGGACTGCACAACAGAGAACTGCTGTGAGTTGTCCGGGTGACTGAATGATCCGTTTGTTACCGCCAGCCGTGTCGTTACCAAAATCTGTGTCATCACTGACCTCCTTGCTTCCTTAACTGGTCAATCTGGTCGGCGAACAGAGCATTCTGCCCGTCCATTTTTGCGTCCACTAACGACACAATGATGTCACATTGATCCACTCCGGACTTAATCTCTGCCTCCAATGACGCAATTCTTGCTGTCATCTCGCCAAACAACTTTGCGTCGTTCTGCTCGCGGTCATCGTCTTTGTCCATCTTCGCGACAATGCGATCGAGTATGTCAGTGTGGTAATGATCAATGGCTGCCAGTGGAGCAACAGCCGCCTCCATGCTGTATGCGACCAGCGCGGCAGCCATCCCCAGGACCATGACGAAGACTGACACAACCCCCACCATCGTTGGGGCACCGACACGCCCGTGGCTAATGTCGCTTCGGAATTCCTTACGAAGGGAACTCAATCCGTCATTAAACAACTCAGCAAGCCTGTCCAGACCACTCTGAAACTCGGAGTGCGTGACATATCCGCTATTGTCTGACGATGGCATGCTCTTCTTCTTCTTCTTCTTCTTCTCGACGCTGCCAGAGGAAGTCATAGGTGCAAATCTTGATGCAAGTGCCGTAGTCGCTCATTGCCCCCTTGTTGTGGGGGAAACAATAGCAGTCTACCGCATACGTATCAAGAACGGCGCCGATATTGGGGAACTTTGAACCCCTGTTTTGCCATTGCCCGGATAATTTCACGCCGGTCCGGATTCGGTATCATCAGCCCCTCAGCCAGCACTTCCTTCTTCAGCCCGAAGACCAGCACCTGCCGACAGCAGCAATTCGGGTGAATCGGCATCGCGCTGGGGAAAAACTCACGGACGAACTTCATGTCGACGCGGTGAAACAGCGGGCACACAAGGCAATGTTCGCAGGCACCCAACATCAGGACAGAGTGCACGCGGGTGCGTTTCTTGTAGATTCGGCGGGATTCCCGGCGAATTGCCTCCGGTCCCAGCCCCTGTGCGGCCTGCATCTCTGTGCGAGTCGCCGTCACGATTCGGCTGTCAGGTATCACGTCCTGGATCACTGACCGCATGGATTCACCGGGTTCGTACGTCTTCATCCGGTGAATCAGCTTCTTCCGTGTCGTCCGGTTCACCGTTCTGGCTGCCCAGGTCGCCCGCCGGTCCGCCAGCAGCGTGAACTGTTTGTCAGCACCGTCGCGGTCCATTCCGCCCGGATCCTGCTCCTCATGCCAGTCGAACCAGTTGTTCATGGACGCCATGCCGAAACCGATGAGCAATAACGCGAATACGCGCCGCTCTTTCGCCTCGATCTCCTTCCACAGCTCCTTGGGAAGGCTCTTCGGGTCGTTCCCAGCCGCCTCCAGTGCCCGGCGGATGTCTGCGCGGACTTCACCGTACAATCGCCTCACGCGTCGCAGGAAAGCCTCAGGCGTTATATCGTGCGTTCGTCGTGATGCCAGACTGCTCATTACAAGACCTCACTCCATTGTTCCGCCATTGCCTTCGCGAGTCCCACCGGGAACCTGCTGCGGATCTTACCACGGTCCGGCCCGGGACTGGCATGGTGACACACCGGTTTCCGATGTTCTTTGTCAAGTATGTCCGTCGGCACCAACGGCGGCAGGTTCTGCAACCACAGGCACGTGCGTTTCGTGGCGGGTTCACCGAACTCATACGGCTGCACCGTTTGCGTGTACGGTCCCAGAACTTTCGTCACGCGCCCCAGTGGAATAGGGTTCTCGATCGCCACCCGTGGAATGTCCACTTCCTGCAGCGCCATGAAGAACGCCATCGCCTGAACCTGGTCACGCCACCGATTCGGGTAATTCGGATGCGGTCGACGCTTTTCGATTGGCAGGTCCTTGTCATCCGGATGCATGAACCACCGGGCGCCAGCGTTCGTCAGGTACGTGCACGGCGGATGGAATATCGCCAGATCCCATTTAGCATCGACCACCGCCTCCATGACGTCCATCTGGTAATGCCACCCGTCATAGCCTTCACACGGATCAAGATCACAGGACCAGGCATTGTGCCCCAGCCTTCTGAAGGCGTCGCGCACGACCGCCGAATACTCACAACCCACCAATACGTTCGCCATCCCTGTCCCCCCTCGTTAATGACTGAAAACCAAACCGACCGACCATCAGCCGATCGGTGTCAGCCGCTTGCTGGTCTCGTTCAGGTTCGTCCACGCGTTGATCCACGCATCCATGATGTCAACCGACGATGCCTCACCATCCGGCGTGTGACCAGGCAATCGATCCTTAACCATCTGCATCGTGCCGTCGTCCAACGCTGGCATGCACGGTCTCCCGTTGCGGAAATGTGCGGCGCCACGCGCCGCCGCTGTAGCGATCTGGGTCTGTCGGACCGTTTTTGCTCGTTTCATCTCGTTGTCTCCCTGAAAAGCAACCAAAAGTCACCATGACCCACAAACGGACGTCTACCGCATACGGATCACGGGAATCATGAAAACACTGGGACCTCTTCCAGACTAAGTGACTTTCGGACATTTGCGTCATCTGGATCAAATGATCCTCGATTACTTGTGCTCTTGATCTGTTCGGAGTTCCACACAATCCAGTGCTCAGCGCCACCACCGATCGACATATTCGGGAATCGCTGCTGTGGCCTCATGTCTCGCATACCATCGAACCCCATTCGCCGGAAGACATCGGCCACAAATTGACCTGGAACATACCCCCCTGTGTCGGGGTCCATTATCTCGCCCTTTTTCCCAACTATGTCGTAGAACTCATCAGCTGTTATGTGACCGCCGCCGCTCATCTCGTCCATTACATGAACCATCAGATCATCGCTGTACTCATACGAGTATTGCGCGTCGCGTATTGCCTCGATGAGTTCCACGCCGTTTCCAGCCTCTTCTTGGTAGTCGTATCGATCGTTTTCCCATGACTCGTACTCACTCCGTGCGTCCGACATATCCACAGCTTCATCGATTGCCTCCCACGCTGCGTCCTCCTTGTCACCGAACTCAACATCGAAGTCGCGGTCTTTCATGATGCTCATAAGCTCGCTTGGGCTATTGGCCTCTTTGCCTTTGGCCCGCCACTCCTCACCGATCTTCCTGACAGCATCCTCCTGCCCATCCGGGGCGTGTTCAATAACGCTGTCGATCATCTTGTCGACAGTCTCTTCGAGCATCGCCTCATCGTCCTGGTACTCAATTTCAAACACAGTACCGTCACGGGTATCACCGCCATTGAACACAACGGGATTCCTCACATTCAAATACGCCTTGATTGTTTGCGGCTCACCTCCGGCCAGTTCTGCCCGCGCGATCTCCACTGAGACATCCTGCCAGTCGAACCCTATGTCATCACCATCCCTCAACTGACTGATGATTTTCTTGTGCAGCATGCCCTCGACCTTGACAGGCTCACTGGTTGCGATACTGCCAACGTGTTCCGACACAATGCCGTGAATTAAATCGCTTTCCTTCTCACTGATGCCGTCCTCTTTATTGATGTACCCGTCAACCTCCAGCTGCTCAACATCAAACACAACATCGTCAAGAACGCTCCCAACATCATCCACCATCTGTTCAGCACGGAGTTCCATTCGCTGGGTAAGGTCTGGTCCTTCACCGGCGTAATTCCCACCAGCATCACCGGAGTCCGTGCTGAAGTAGTGACCGATCCCCATACTGTTCTCTGGGTTGCCACGGTCGTCCATGAACTCCTCAAACTCGTGTGTCGTCCCGTGGTAGACCACCTGTGGTTCGTTGTCGTTATTCATCACTTGGCTGAACGCCGCATTCTTGTTCGGCCTGCCGTCTGCATTAACGGCCTTGGATGCTCCGCCTGCATCTTCCTCCCAGTCACCGAACCATCGCTTGAACGCCATGCTCCTCGCGCCCAGCATTTCATAGTCCTCATGGTAAAGCCCCAGCAGCTCATCCTCCTCATCGACAGCGCGGTCCTTTCCTTCCAGTTCTTTGATCCGATCCTGACGTTCCTGCCGTCTTTCCTTCTTGCCACTGTGATCAACCTTCTCGGCAGCCGGTTTGAAGTCGAACTGACCATCCTCATCACGCGGGTGCTTTGACTCGTCAAAAGCCGCGCTCTTTGTGAACAGCTGATCGAATGACTTGCGGATATCCGGGTCATTCGGATCCCACGTGCCCTGGTTGCCAGTGGCTGACTTCACCTGCTCGGAATAGAACGGAACCCACACGGTGTGCCCTTCGCCGCCAAGCTTGCCGCCGGTGTCCCTGATGCCGTCGTACCCGTTCTCCTGCAGTACCTCCGTCACGAAGTCAGGGATTGACGTCCAGACGTGAGAGTTATTCCCCTCCGCTGTATCCTCACGCAGCCTCGACACCCAGTCCTCAGGATCCCGTGTGTCCTTATCCCACATGTCCGCGCCATCAGGTTCTGCTTCAGGGGCGTCAATCGCTGCATTCTCCAACGCATCCAGCACATGAGACGGAACATTGGCGGTGTCAAGCGGATTCTGGATCGCCAGCTTCACTGGAAATACAGCCGACTGAGACGCCCTTGGGTCATCAAACTCGAAGTCGATCCCGGCTGCCGTGAACACTTTCAGTGCTCCGTCCAGGTCAGCCGATCCCCATGTCCACTGATCATACAGCGTTGCGATCGCATCACCCCTGTGCTCGTGCTTCATCGTCCACTCAAAGTGACTTTGTGATGGCGCGAACTCGCCAGAGAAGTCAATCTCATTGTCGCTGTCCCAATCCTTGTACCCGGCGTTCGGCAGGATCTCCCGGAGCCTTATCCGCTCTTTGGCCGGAAGTGAATGCCAGGCATTGTGGAACAGCTCCGCCTCGTACTCCTTGCCGAGCGCGTGGCCATTGATCGTGACATTGCTGGCATCGTCGCGGTTCTTCCCGCCCATCGACGTATCCATCTTGTCCTCAGCGTAATTCGACGCGATCTCAGGATCGTCCGTGAAATACGCCATCGGTCCACTGGTTGCCCGTTCCTCGTCGAATTCGTGGCCAACGCGGTCCGGGCGACGTGTGCCGTGGTACACCGTCAGCGGCTTTCCGTCATCGTCGACCACCTGGCTGTCACGGAACCACGCGTTAAATGCTTCGGTTTCCGTCTGCTCAACCAAGTCAGACTCCGGTTTGAAGTCGAACTGCCCGTCCTCATCACGGCGGACCTTTGCCTCATCGAAGACCACCGACTTGGTCATCAGCCGGTCGAACCACCCACTGAACGGCTCCGCTGGAACCTTGTGCCCGCAATTGGAACACTCGGATTCCTTGTCGCCACGAGTGACTCGTCTACCGCATACGTTGCACGTTTCCCTGGATTCCGGACTGACCAGGATCCCGCCAGCCTCACCCGTGATCGTTCCCATGCCGCGCATTTTCGTGAACATCAGGTCGAACGACTTGCGAATGTCGTCATCGTTCGGGTCGAACGTGCCACGGTTGCCGATGGCTGACTTGATCTGCTTCGAATCAAATACCATCCACGTTCGACCACCCTCTGACGACACCGCGCCATCA
>Ga0208299_1002242_pt1 | contig 13236 bp, 25 predicted proteins | sample 15_taG_FD_184089 | JGI IMG/M metagenome (GOLD analysis project Ga0208299, IMG submission 184089) | Marine viral communities from the Subarctic Pacific Ocean - 15_ETSP_OMZ_AT15312 metaG (SPAdes) (version 2) | ecosystem: Environmental > Aquatic > Marine > Oceanic | place: Pacific Ocean | collected...
ACTGCTTCTCCGATAACTGTATTAAAATTTATTTCTTTACCCTCTGCTTCCATTCGTTTAATTTTTTCTACCAATGTAATTGCATCTTGTCGCATTCTTTCTTCCCAACCCTCACTCTGAAATGCATCATGATCATAATGCTCTACTTTAACACCTTTCCAATAAACTCCACCTTCATAATCATCACGAGTTAAATCTGTTATTCCGAAAAACCAACCATTTTGATCCCAAGTTCCATAAAGTGGATCACCATACTCACTTGCTTTTGATTCACCATACACACTTCTTTCTGGAATAAAACCATCATGTTGTAATTGTGTAAATTCCTCTTTAGTATGATTCTTTCTTACATGACCAACAAGTGATCCCTTGAATTTCATACCACACCACATACACGTATGATGTCTATCTCCTACAAACTTATGTGTATGCTCCCACTCATTTGCTTTTGATTCTCCTTCATAATCAGAATCTATGATTGATACTGAATAACCATGATCTTTCTCATGTTTTCTTCTTACCTTTTCAGCTTCTTCCTTTGTATCATATCTTTGTTGCCAACTTACTGAACCGTCATCATCTTTTACTTGAACTGTAAACCCTTCTTTTGCATATGATTCTCTACCTGTCCAAGCCCAATTTGATCTTGGAACTTCCCATACCATTGGATTTCTGTCAAATTCTTTTGAGTCAAAGTATCCCCATTCATCATAGTCACCTTGTGTATATCCAAACCATTCGTGTGCTTCAACGTCATCACCGTTCTGATCTACACCAATATATTTACCATTATCTTCTATTGCATAATGATACCAACCATTCATAGTTTCCCATATTTTAATTACATCTTTACCGTCAATTTTAATTGAACCATCATCTCTTTCAATTTTTACTTCTTTTGCTTTAGTCTTAATTCCTAATTGTTTGTTTATGAATGCCATTGGGTTATATTCAGTTGCTTTTGATTCTGTATATCCATAGTGAGAACCACTTTCTGGTTCACCGTCAATAGATTCACCATACCACTTCCACCATTCGGTTCCACAGTATGTACTTTCACCTTCTAAGATATTATAACATTTCCACCACATTTTTCCATCATTTTGATCTGTGTGATCATATTTGAAATTATCACTTCCACATCTTGGACATTCAGTAGCATCTTTTATCATAGATTGTTGTCCTTGTAATGGTCTATAACCTTCAGTTGCTTTTGATTCTGATGCAACAGTTTCATCAAAGTATGCACCATAATGTTTTCGTAAATGTTCTCTTTTATCAGAAGGTGTTTCACCACATATGCCACAAGTTGTTCCATCTGACTTGTAATGTGAATCAACTGATTTTAATCCTAGTGATTTATCCATTGATCTTTGATAAGTTTTATAATCTTCATCTTTCGGAAAGAATCCCCTCATCAAATCATCTTCATTTGCTCTTGATTCATCAAGCAGTTCATATCGGATTTCACCATCATCATCAAGTAGATGTTCATACCAACCTTCACTTAATAATGTTTCAAACATAGAATCTCCTTTACGATCTATTACTGTTTGTTTATCTTCTGGAGTTAATTCATCCCAACTTATAATACCAAACTCGTCATAATCTCCTGTAATGTTTAATTGACTTAAAACTTCATTTATTCCACCTCTTTCACCCATCAGTTGCCACCAATCACGTTGAATTTCATCATCAGAAGGCATTACTCCCTCACTTGCTTTTGATTCTGTTAATGATTGAGGGTAATCACCATACTGTGCTAGAAAATCATCAAAAGTTACACTACCATTTTTCTTTAATAGTTTTTCAATCATTTCTTTATTTTCTTCTTCCTCTGTCTTTGATTCACCATTGAATTTCTTTCCACAGTTATTACATTGATATAATAATCCTGCCAAGTGTGGGAACTCTCCATCTTTTTTATAACCATAATCTTCACCATCACCTACATCACTGCTTCCACAATTTGGACATATTTCTTCACTTGCTTGTGATTCACGAGAAAGTGGTCTGCCAGATAATGTTCCTGCTGGATATGAAGTCCAACCTTTATCTTCACTACCATGATCACTCATTACACCTAGTTCTTCTTCTTCATTAGGATTAAAGTAATCTTGTTTTTGATAGTATGCGTTTAAAACCAAGTCTTGTTGCTCTTGTGTTAAATCATTATATGCTTTTTCTAAAATTGAATTATCATTGATTGAATTTGCTACTTCTAATCTTTCGGAATCATCTATTCTACTTCCATCCCACCATTCGTGAACACTTTCGTGAGAGATAGACAATTTAAAACCTTGTTTGTTTCCACTGATGGACTAATGTTAATGCATCTTTTTCTGGATCCCCACCTGAAAGCCACCCAATTTTTCGTTCAATCTCATCTGCCATGTCTTTATCTGATGCGTATGGATTATTATTATCATATTTTTCTAATAGTTCAAATACTTCTTCTTCATCACCTTCGTCTATTTGTTGACTGTATAAATCACGATATAGACCACCATACTCCCATTCATATTCATATTCAATTCCAAATTTGTTTGTGAGTGGTGTCTCCTCCAACCATTTCTGGGGAGGGGCTTCCTGCAAAAAAACTTCACTGTCGAATCTCATGCTTTCTAGTTCCATATCAATTTGTTCAAGTGCATCAGCAACAGAAGATTCCTTCATCAATTCTACATCGCCACCACCTCTATCTACTAACTCTAAAAGTGGTTCTCTATTTCCTTTTAGAAGTTCCTCTCTTGCATTAATCCACTCTTTTTTTTCACTCTCTAAATCTTCTTTTGCTATTGATTCCCACACTTTCTTTGTCTGTACTCCAGTTGAATCATAAAACCAACTATCATCTAAGTCAGCATAGTTATCATATAATGCCTTTCCATCATAACCACCGATAAAGTCTTGTGCATATGTGTCTTGTGTTCCTCCAGCTATATCATCTGCTACACTTTTACTATGATAGATATTATCTAATGGAGATTGTTCATCTCTTGCTGTTCTAAATCTACGCTGTTGCTCATCATAAGGTGTTTCATTTAACAATTTGCCAAAGTCAATATCAGAACCTATTGCATCTTCATTAGCTTTTAATTCTTCATTTTCTTGTATTAGTTTATTTGCACAACCATAACAATAATTATGCCTAGCTAAACCATGTGGATTTTTCTTAGTTTTTGCAAAACCTTTACCACAATTAACACAACGGTTATATATACCACCATGTTCATAATCTGGGTATTCCTTTTCTGCTTTTGCTTCTGAAATACCATGTTCATTTTCTAAATGCTCAAGTAATCCTTCTGTTCCAATTTCATCAATGGTGAATTTTCTTCCACAATGATTGCATATAGCTTCATTATCCCAATCTCCCCAATCACCATTTGGAATTGATTTAAAATTATCATCTAATGTACTTGCCCAATATTCATTTGCTTTTGATTCTTCTGTTTTTCTAAATTGGTCATAGATTTGTTGTCCTGCAAGTTGTTTGACATTCTTTATATCAGAATGCTCATAATTGTAATGTTGGTAAATTGCATCTTGCATTGCTTCTCTATCATCATTCTGTTCAAACGAGTTATGAATTACTCGCCCACAAATATTACATTCAGGATCACTATATCCTAAGACGAATCGGTGTTCTCTTGCTTTTGATTCACCTAAGTATTCACCATAGAATGATGTTGAAAATTGTTCTTTAGCAACTGGTTCGTCAATGTGATATTTTCCCTTGCTAAATCTTTTAGTTTGTGAACCCATAACTGCGTTTGGATCATCAAAGTAACCTTGATCTTGTATTCCTACATCTGTAACACCTGCTTCATCTCTTTGGTGACTAAACCATTTTGCTGTAGGCATTTTGTTTTGTGGGAATTTTTGTTCTTTGTTTGGAAATAGTTCCTTGTAAGAATCTTCACCCTTTCCTTCAATCTTATTTATTAGGTTATCATAATGTTGGTTTGTATCTGACTCTAATGCTTTTACAAATTTCTTTGCTTCACTAATTTTTTTCTTTGATAGCATTTCTATTTTGCCTTTTTGGTATTTCTCTTCAAGGAAAATTCTTGCTTCCTTGTCAAAGTTGGGTGACCAGTTGATGGACTCTCCACCAACTCGGTATTTATTCCCATCTTTTGTTATTATATCTTCATCAGTAATTAATGTCCAATCTACAACAGATTCTTCTAAGGTGTTCAAACCGTGCATATGTGCCATGTGTTTTTCATATTGTTCGAAATCTGTAAGGTGTTCCTCACATTTTTCGCATTTCACGGTAGGGGAAGAAGTGTTGTATGTCATTAGAACATAACCTCTTGATTAGAAAATGCATGTGGGTTATTAAGTAAAAACTCAAAGCTGGTTTCCTGCCTCTCACGAACAACAAAATTAGCCATAGAGAATCCTGATAAGCCACACCATGCATAGTTTACACTGTCAGAAGTAGTATTACACTTGCTTCGTGAGAGTGCGAACATAGAAAGTTATAGAATTAATTGGTTTATAAGTATATTATTTATCGTACATTGAATTATTCAACAACAGCGTTAATGTCAACCTTCTCTATCTTTCCAAACTTTCCCAAGTTAAGAGATTTAACACCATTATATTCATTTGTATAAGCACCTTCAACCCTAACAAAGTCACCATTGCTTACTGCATCTACTTGATCTTCCCACAAACTTATCTTTATCGTTCCACTTTGATCACGAACCATTGCATCACAAACTGCCTTTTCACCAAATTTTGTATTGACATGTCTTGGTTGCTTCTTTTCTTCAATGATTCCCATAACGTTGATTCCCTTTTCGAGATTTTCTGCTTCCTTTACAAAGACCGTGTTATTCTTAGCCATCTGTTTTTTATACGTGTATTGACTATATATACTTATCGGTAGACTATAAGTTCAATGATTTCTTGACTTTTGGGTGTAAATATATTATAAACTTACCAACTGGATATGCCACCACCAAGTCAATCAAAAGACCTTGCCATACATATGAATAAAATTGGTGTTCAGTAAATTCCCACACAAACAATGCAAATGGTATTGTAACAGAATAGTACGCTATTGTTATTATCATGGTTATGATAAGATATTCCAATACACGGTTCAGGATCTTCATTCATATCACTCATAATTTTTCCTTAACATCATTTAATAAATATATCTTACATTACACGCTTTCCACAGTCATAACACATTATACTTGTTCCCCAAGAATGTAGGGCTTTATGATTACACTTCTTCTTATTTTTTGGCATTTTTCTTGCCCTTTAAATGCGTTCCACAATTAAGGCATCTTAAAACTTCAATACCCCAATCAATCCCACAACACTTTACCATATTGATATATTCACATTATACACTTTAAAAGTCTTACTTATACATACTTGAGTTCGAGTCCATTTGAACATTTGGTGATCCTTCTGATAGCATGTGTGCTATAGAAACAACCTTCTGTTGAAATATCTTTTCATTTAACATGTATAGAACTGTGTCCATCTCAATATAGGTCATTTCTTTCTCTGTACCAAATTCTGTAAAAACTTCATCAAGTTTATCAAAAAGGGTGTTAACGTTATCCCAATTAGGTGAAACATTATCATCATGTTTATGTTCATCATGCTTACTCTCTTCATCACTCAATTCTACTATCACCTAAGATTCTATCCATGAGTGTAAGACACTTACACGATTTAAGAACCTTGCCACACTTCATACATATCAGAACTTTACCTCTATTCGTCAACATCACCGTATAAAACATCATTATCTGCCCATTGCATCCAGTATATCGCATTTTCTTCCTGTTCTTCGTCAAGTGATTCTTCTAATTGCTCTATGCAGTGATGGATTGTTTCATGAACTATTGTCTTGTATAAGTCAGGTAATGTTTCGTGCTGTCTAACATAAATAATCGTTCTATGTGATTCTTCGTAATATATCCCCCTATTATCCCCACGTTCTAACGAAAACTTTACTGTTAGAGGATCTTTCAACTCTATCCCTCATCTTCAATTTTTGTATCTTCGTCTACATTAACAACCTTTGAGCTTGCTTTCTGGGTTATTACAGACTTTACACTGTCATCTATCATTCCTTGAAGTTCCCTACGCATATCTACAAATCCTTTTAGAATATTCATTCTTTCTATAACATATTCTCGACTTGTGATTTTTTTCTTCTCAAGTTTATTCTTCAGTTTGGATAGTTCCTTGTCCACCTTTTCTTCTGCGACACCTATCGCATGTGTAAAATCCTCTCTAGATATTTTCTCTATATCTGGCATATATACCTCTAAATATATGAGTTAATAAATTGTAGCCTACTTTAAGTCGTCATTTATTTCAGGATATAGGTTAGTGCAACCCTTTCCGAGCAAAATCTCCCAACAATTTCGAATATATGGATCTTGCCCAAGTTTCTTGTATGCCATAGCATAGAATGAAACACCAACTCTTTCGCTTTCGTCATGAATTAACTCAAATAGATATTTCATATCAGGATCATTCTTTGCAACAACCATAAGCAAATCTATCATATCTTCAAAGTATTTCTGTTCTAACATTTTATCACCTCATTATGTAATGAGATATGAGTATTTAAAATATCGGTTTTATTTGTTTTTATAAATTGTAAATTCAAATTCACCATCTTCCAATTCTTTTATCTCTTTCAACTCATAGTTATGTCTATGACAGAATGTTTCTATGTCATCTTTCGAAGCAGGATCATCTGTCTTTACTATTAGTGTTTCACCAGATTCTATCTTTTGTAGTTCTACACTTGTCTTGAACACTGGTTCAGGGCAAAACAATCCCCTTGCATCTAATTCATTTATAGTGGTCATTCTTACTACAATCATGATCTATTTCGGGATATTTATGTTTACACTCTGCCCAATCTCCCTTATGACCATGATATTGCTGTATCTGTCCATTCACAAAATTACAAATTTGTTGCAAGTTTTTTGACTTATAGATAACCTCTTCTAACTCAGTATCTATGTTTGTAACCAAAAACATGTGTTGATTTGACTGTTGATATGGTTGATTGTATCTTCTATACACTTCATATTCATTAGTTGCAACCACTCTTCTAAGTGAAAGTCTATGACTTCGTTCACCACTATTTGCTGGTATCCATGCATATGCATCTACTTCTTCCATGTATATTCTAGTATCATCTCTATCTGGAATTGTGAATTTATCCTCGCATATATAATACATATCACTATGTGTCATTACTTAACCTTTCCATAGAAATATCATATATTTGTTTACTTAGTTCACTTCCTATATATTTTCTTTTATTTTTTAAACATGCCAAAGCAGTAGATCCAGTTCCCATAAATGGATCATAAACTAAATCACCCTCATTTGTAAAAGTATTAATTATTCTTGATATAAACTCAATAGGAAAGCCATTCTTAAATCCCCTATGATTCTCATACTTTGATTCCCATACATCTGGCATATACTCCTTCACTTTATTTTGTTTTGGTTTAACTCGTGTGAAAATCATTATATGTGAATATGTTAGTCTAAACAAGTTTATGGATAGTGATTTTAACCAAATCTTATGTGCTAATACTCTATATCCATTCTCTTTAAAATGTTGAATTATATTACTATGCTTTGGAATTATTCCATTCGACTTCCTATCTGTTATTATCACACAAACTGTATCTGACACTTTTGTCATATTATTACAAAAGTCTTTTATAAAATTGAAGTAATCCTCACTATCTGCTTTCATATCCAATTCATCTGCATCTGGGGGACCTGCAATAATAAGATTTGGTATTTTCTCAATCCTAGTTATTGTTTTTCTATAATCTTCATTATATATTTCATTCATAATTGTTCCTTGAGGTAATCCTCATATAAAGTTGACCAACCACACACTTCACATTCTATCTCATGCATGTCGTCTTTGTTTGGCACTTCATCTTTCTCAAGTCCACGCCATCTGTTTTTTTCTGTTTCATGCTTTCTTAATACACGGTGTCTTTTTCCATGCCAATCTTCACATGGAATACAATCTGAATAATTACAACCCTCTGCAAGAATTAATGCTTGATCATATGCTTCTTGCCATTGTTCTTCAGTATAATACTTGAGTTTATGAATAAGATTATCCATTGTTTCATTAATCCATTCACCTGTTGAATGATTTTCCTCACATGCCGTACATAAATGAACATTTGAATGCCCATCTTCGTATGAACAATCATCATAATCCCCATGATATGGTTTTTCGAATATCCTTTCCAATGCTTCCACACGGAATTTTTCTTTACGTGCCTTCCTTTCGGTTAATTCAATCATTCTAATCTAAGTCATGATGGAAATCTTCTGGATCAGGTTCATAGTTATCCCTAGCCCACTCATATAAATAATCACTATCAATATGTTCTTCTGGTTCAGTTTTTACAAGTTCCAAAACATATGAATCATCTTCAGCTCTTATTTTTTCAACTGTAAAGAAATCACCTGTTTTAAACTTTAAACCAGTTTTCACGTACACTTTAATTATTGGTTCCATTTCACTCATACTAAACTTGTATACTTAACCCTATATAAATGACATTTACACTTGCCTTTTATGAAATTCCCTATCAAAATGTTTTCTAAACTGTTCTTCATCTTCAGTTCCAAAATGACATGTATCACATTCTAGTCTTTTACTTACAGGCTCTTTTTCTTCAACTATGGGTTCTTTTTCTTCAATAGTTAATTCCCTACCTACCTGTCTTTCAGGATTTTGTGAGAAATCATTTTCTTCCTCATTAGGAAGTGTTGTTGGCTTATCACCAACTCTTGCACAGCATATTTTGAAGTATTCTTCTTCCCTTTCTATTCCGATATAATTTCTTCCCATATTCTTACTTGCAAGTGGTGTAGTTCCACTACCCATGAAAGGATCAAGAACTACATCTCCCTCTCTACTTCCAAGTGTAATTAGATATGACATTAGTTTAAGTGGTTTTACTGTTGGGTGGTGATTTTTTCCTACAACTGGTTTTCTAGGAGTTATCGTACCATCTGCATTTTTAATCATTCTATCATATCTGTTCCACTCCATACTTGCAGAATCTTTTTCCTCAAAATCATCTAATCCCTTATTCTTCTCACTCTTACTTGCTTTTGGTGTTATGATAAATTGTGATTCCCACCATTTGTCAATGTCGAAATATCTACTAAAGTCTCCACTATCTGTGAGTTTTCTATCCTTCTGTTCAAAATTATTAAAACCACCTTCATATAAAGTATGTCCTTTCATGTTTACTTTGGAGTTGAAATGACCATTACCCTTTTTTATCTCACCTGTATCAACTGCATTATCTGATACAAGTAGATTTGCTGGGTATCTACCCTTATCACTATTTGTTGGTTCGAATTTTTTATGAAATCCACTTGAACCTTCCTTAAACACCATATCATCTCCTGTTTCTGCCTTTGCAACCGTATTCCTATGATGTTCATTATCTTTACTTGGTATTCTACAGTCATCAAACCAACTTACTCCCTTACCATTTTTCATAGCCTGATCAATATACCCCTTTTCACTCAATGGTTTCATACATACGATAATAACTTCAACTGCTGGTTTTGGTTGAAACCCTGCGTATGAACCATCCAGTTTCTTTGCTTTATCACTTGTTGGTTTTGTTATGTAATCTGTTTTACCGACAGTACCAGATTCATAAATAGTGTTAGTCTTATCACATTTCTCTCTACTATTTGGATTTCTACCTACAACTTCTCTTTCTACACCAAGTTTCTTATCAACTGCCTTACCTACATTCAATGCTTTAGGAAAGCCTGTTGCGTAAGCCCAATACATGCTTGTAAAATCTGTATTAAATCCTGAATCTTCCAAGTCTATCATCATTCTTGCAAGTACGTCTTGTCTTGGTGCTGACATCACGTATGCGAACCCACCATGTTTTAACACTCTTAGACATTCCTTCCAAATTCTTTTATCTGGAAGTGCCTTATCCCATTCCTTACCCATGAATGAATATCCGTATGGTGGATCTGTTACAATTAAATCTACACTATCATCTTCTAGTTTTGCAAGTTCTACTAATGAATCACCATGAATTAACAATTTCCAACCCTTTCCATAGAATCATTGTTTCTAAAAACCCATTTATAAATTACGTTCTAATGCCAAGCATTCTTCAATGGTTCTTTGTTTTGGCTTTCTAGCAATCTTTGGTTTTACAAATAGCCAGTTCATTTTACCGACACCTTTAATTTTGAATCATATACCTTTCTAGCACTTTCCAAAACATACACTTCACCCTTCCATTCATCTGCCATCTCTTTTGCTTTCTTAAGATTAGATTCTTCATATTCATGGAACTTTCCGTTCTTCCACATACTTACTATATAATTATTGCAAATCATCTGTGTAATCCTCACCATATAGAAAATGACTAGCTTCGTTTGCATACTCTAACGCTTCGTCATATGTGTCAAATGACTTTATAATTCTACCAGTTTTAACACCAAAATCAACAACTGTGGCATATCCCTTTTCTTCAAATGGTTCTATAAGTTTTCTGATTGTAATTTCTGCAATTACCTTTTCTTGCCTATCGCTCATTTTCAATCCTTCTAATACCAAGTTCTTCAACATTACCTTCATTTTCAACCCTAGTTTTTCCATCTCTAAACATTTCAGTCCAGTTGGTATCAAACCTTATGATTGCTTCAGATTCTGGTATATCTTTTCTGTATTGTAACAAGTCGTTTCTAATTTCCTCAATTCCAACTCTTCCGAAAATACTCAAGTATTTGTCCTGTTGTTCTATTGATTGTTTATACACTTCTTCATATGGCATTGTCATTGTTATACCATTCACCATTTCAAACTCTTTGATTTTTGTCTTAAACAATTCAAAGTCGTCAGGTACATTACAATCACTCACTATATGATTTAGTATGTCTATCTTCATAGTTTCTTTTGCAACATCACCAACCTTTTCTTGAAGTTCGTCAAACCATCTGTTTCCATAAAGTTCCTTGATTATTCTACCTTCATAGTTAATTTCTACTTCATATGTATTATACTTTGTATTATCATCAGGGTTCATGTTGTCAGGATATTCACCAAAGTCCACCGACTTCATTTCAATTTTTATTTTTTCAATCATTTCCATCTTATACATATATTACGGCACCATCTAATATAAACTTTCGACACTCATTTTTTAATTCTCAATATATTTTAGAACATCTGGAAGTATTTTTTCCAACATCAGCTCTTTTTTCTTTTTGTAAATATCTACATCCTTTTTCTTCATGTTAGGTATATTTTTTAAATCGTCTAAGTTTACCATGACATCACAGTATTTGATCAGCTTTACATCATCTGGTGCATTATATCTCATCTTCATTAAGTATAATGCATAGTCTAAATCTTTACCGTAATTTTTCCAGTTGGTCAGTAAGTTAACCTTATCTGCAATCTTTATACCGAATATCTTTACAATGTCATCCAAGTCACCACCTTCCTCAACAACGTCATGCAACCATGCACCTGCCAAAATATCTGGATCCTTTATGTCAAAATCTTTCTTTAGTTTGTTAACTACCTCTGTTGGGTGAACTATGTATGGAGTCTTTCCATCTTTCCTAAACTGTCCTTTGTGCATTTTAGTGGCATACTTTTTTGCCAAGTCCACTATGTCAATCGTTTTCTTCATCATTCTAATTTATCTTATACTCATAGGTATATAAATCAGTTGTTTTAGTTCTCTTGGTTAGTCGCACCTAATATTTCCTTACACTTCTTACACATCTTTATTCCAGCATGAGTTTTTATCATCTCATGTTTACAATCATTCATACTCATACCTCATCATGAGATTGGTTCCAAAAACACGTTTCTGAACAAAATACGCCAAATACTCCATCATGTAATATATTACATTGTGGACATTCATAATCTTTTTTTTCATGACTCATAACAACCCCACCATCTTTATCTGTAATCCACACCTTTCTACTATTATCCTGTAATTGATAATACATAACCCGTGCCAAATGCATATCTAACTTCATAGTCTTTTCTTTATCATCAAAAGGATCATGCCAGTGTACTACACCTGACACTTCGCTCATTTTATCTTCTTTCCTAGTTTTTCTATTGCTTCTAATTGTAATAATTGTATTGCTATTATCATTGCATCACTATCCAATTTGTGAGCCATTAATTCTAAGCCATTTCTCTTTAACACTGCTATTAGATCTTCTTTACCATTCATTTTCCAGTTACCATTCTCTTAATATCATCTTCAATAAAATCAAGTACATTCTTACTTGCTATAAATTCTTCACCCATATCATTAACTATTTCTTGCTGTTCCTCTACACTCAAATGCCTACATCTTTCCTTTACAACCCTGCCCAAAACTTCACGAAACATAATTTCTGGTATTTCATCTGATTCTTTCATTAATTCTAAAACTGCCAAATGGAAAATATACCTTTCCCTCTCACTAAATGTCATGATGTTATTGGTGTATTTGGTTTAATATACCATTAGTAAGAATGTTTATTGTAAATGTGTTCCTTATACTCATGTTCATTCATATAATGGAATTTACACTTTGGACACTTACGCTTAAACTTGTAATTAACCAAATCCCATTGCACCACAATTAGAACATCTATATCGAATATCTGCTTTTAGTGAACCACAATTTGGACATTTACCTTCCCATTGATTAGCCATTCATTATTCTATGAAAATCATCAAATATATATGTAATTAAATTAAGGAACCCCGTATAAAACATATCTAATGCTTGAATAGGATCGTGAATCTCACCACCCTTCGGTGTGATTAAATTTATTATGGTATTAAAAACCAACCTGCTAACAACCCCACTACAAAACATACGCCAAGTGCTATAATTCCTGTTGAAGCTGATCCAGCATTTCTTTCTCTATCCCACATTCTTTTTGCATCTTCATCACATTCATCGCACCCCTCTATGATTTTTCCCTTTCCAAAATCTGGTTGAAATCTTAAAAATGACCAAGTTCTAGATCTGCAATGTGGACATTCCATTGAATGTCTTACTTTGTTTTGACCTACACGTTCATCTAATTTATCTTCCCTATCATCCCAATCCATTTTAAATTACCTCTTATTGCACCCACTTTTAACATGTTTGATTACTTCCTCTACATCTTTAAAACCCTTTT
>Ga0208299_1002244_pt1 | contig 13223 bp, 28 predicted proteins | sample 15_taG_FD_184089 | JGI IMG/M metagenome (GOLD analysis project Ga0208299, IMG submission 184089) | Marine viral communities from the Subarctic Pacific Ocean - 15_ETSP_OMZ_AT15312 metaG (SPAdes) (version 2) | ecosystem: Environmental > Aquatic > Marine > Oceanic | place: Pacific Ocean | collected...
CACATGGGTGTGATTGATAAGATTAATCGCACTAGGGTTTCTTGCACTACGGATAGTGGTGTGGGTTACAATGTTCCCATTTCTATGATTGAAATTTTATGAGGAAAAGGTAATGTTAAAGCATAAATTAATAATAAAAGAAATGGATAGAGAAATTGACTATCTTAGAAATGCTTGTGGTTCTGCTAATGCTCTTATCTACCGCATTCAAGAAATGTTAGAGTCAATGATTGACGAACTTGAATGGGATTCTAGTCATGACGGGGGTTGTCCTAGTGATTGCCCTTGTCTTGATGATAACTCTAGAAGAAACGGTAGACTAGAACTTGCCCGTGGTTTACAAGGATATATAGAAACGGGGAAAAGTGTTCTTGAAGAGGAGGAGGAATCATGAGTATGAAATATCAAGACTGGTTTACAGGTGAGTTAGTAAGTGAGTGTTGTGGTGAACCAATGTATGATGAGATGCCCGATAGGTGTCCGAATTGTTTGGATAACTGTTGTGGTGAACCATTGGAACAAGATGAGCACCACCTTGAACGTGATAATTTTATAACAAGGGGAATAAAAGATGAATAAAGATAAAATTAGACAATTAGAAGATGAAATTAAGAATTTAGAAAAAGAGTTAGGTAATGTTAAACTTGCATTATTTAGGTCGCATGGACAAAACAAAAAATCTATACAAGATATAATAACTAAACAGTATCAACATGGCAATGCAATTGCCAATTTAAATAAAGGAATATATATATAAAAATAAACTAAAGGAGAAAATAAATATGTCAAAAGATAAATGGTCAGAGGAAGATTATTCAGCTAGTGAAGTGCTAGATGAATTAAGAGGTATGACTTCTACAGATACAATAGCAGAGTTATTTGAAGTAATAAAGATGGCACTTGGTGAAGTAGAAGTTATGAAGTTCATTAGCGGTGATGTATATCTAGACGCTGTAAATAGAATGGAGGGAAACTAGTGGCTAAAGCAAAGTGGACTTCAGAACGAGGTATAGGTATAGAAGAAGTGAAGAAGCCTATCCTTAAAAAACAACCTAGTTGGTTAGATAGGTTATTACAATTAATAAAAGGAGCGATAAAATGACAAAATATAAATACCAATGTAATGAGTGCTATTCAAAGTGTAATAAGAATAGTGAGGAGGGTTGCTTTACTAATGAACCCAGTGATTTATTCCCTACCTCTTGTATAGAGTTAGAGTGGGGCTATGAACCTAAATGGAAGGAGGTGAATGATGTACATGTGTGAATTATGCGGTTGTAAGCATCTATCTCTAACTGCTTATGTTGAGCAAGAGAAAGATGGTAGTTATACATATCAAGCTCTAGTAGATGATACAGAGGGTGGAGTTCCATGCTACTGCTTTGAATGTGAAGATGAAACAATGGCTTATAGGGAGGTGAATGATGAAATACATATATGATGGAGATACTCTCGAAGAAATTGTGACATCACACACCACGCATGACAACTATAATTCTTTTAAGGTGTGTTACAGAGGTGAAGAACTAAACCTCAGAGAACTAGAAGTGATTGTCTATCAAGAGGAGGATGGTGATGAAAAGTTTGGTTGATAAAATTAAAATAGATATGCCGAATAAAGCATTGAATGATGCAGTCAAGGGTAAGGTACAGGGTATGATGGAAAGTACCGAGGAAATCAAACCTCGTGCGTCTGAGGTCATAGATGATGACAGTATCATAGGTATAGGTAACCATATTTATAAACTAATCAAGGAGTATGAAGAATGAAAGGATATAAATTATTTCGTCAATTAAATAATGGAAGTATATCTTCATTATTTATAAATAAAACTGCTCGACTTGAGCAAGGAATTTGGTTAAAGGCTCGCAACTATCCTACCAAAGGTTTTGCGGTTAGACAGGGGTGGCATTGTTGTGATAAGCCTGATGCCCCGCACCTGTCCAAGAAGAATAGGATATGGTTTGAAGTTGAAATGGAAGAGGTCGAAGAATTTCCTCGACCTAAATCTCAGGGTGGTATGTGGTACATCGCTCAGAGAATACGGATAGTACCACTGGGAGATATATAACGATGAGTAAAGTAAAAACTAAAAGACCTAATAAAATCATAGGTGTACTCGTAAGAATAGATACCGATGATAGTACCATTTTTGATTTTCAAGAAGGTTATAGGGTAGGTAATTTACCCGAAGATGAAGATATGATTAGACCATACTCAGAAAGATACGATGATTGTGAATGGAATGGTGATATGAAGACAGCCCAAGATTGTGATGAGATGTTTGATATATCTGACTCAGACTCACTGTATCATAAGTGGGCTTGGGTTAGTAATAAAGTAAATCTCACTCAAAAAGAGTATGATTTCTTAAATAAATGTGGGGTGGTAGGATGAAAACCCACATAGTAAGGGTAAGGGTGCAGTGAGAAGTCCCCGTATACGCAAGATATGGAGGTCGAATTGTCCTATTTTAGTTCCAATAGTACCTAAATGGGTGTTATTGGCAGTAAGACAGGTAACAAAGGGTGGCTTAAATCGAAGATTTGGGCTTTGTGAAATTGACATATGACAATTTGGGAGACTTAAAATGAGTACAGAAGATGTCGAGTGGGAACTTCTCGAAAAAAGAATTCGCCATGATATAAAATATCGTGAGCGTAAGGACTTAGCCCGTCAAGAAGAAGTGGTTTACTATTTCTTAGAGAACTATGATTTAAGACAGGTTGAGATAGAGAGTGTTATTGATGTTGATGGTAGAACAGAGATAACTTTTAAATTAACAAACACTGATGAGGGTGGAAACCCCAAGGAGGAGTAACATGTCTAAATGGTTTACAGTAAATGTAAAGATAGAAAGAGAAGCCGACTTTGAAATAACACTTGAAGCTGATTCTGAAGAAGAAGCTAAAGATGAAGTTCAAACGAGGTTTTGGAAAGATGAATATACTCGTGAAGAAAGGGCTTGTAGCACCGTAACTGATGAGAATTACTCAGTAGAAGAAGAGATAGATGATTGTGAAGATTGCGGTGAGCCTAAAGAAGAGTGTACTTGTGAGGTCGCACAATGAGTAGCAGTTCAGAACAAATAGTATGCAGTCAGTGTAAATCTGAGAATGCCTATAGCGAATCATTTCACGATGAAGAGATAGGGCATGTTGATGGTTGTTTTGACTGCGGGTATTATGATGTCTATAGAGAGGGAACAAATAATGGACGTATCATTGAAGATTATCAAGGGTATAATCATTACTATAGACAACAGGATATTGACAACGGGAGAGCAACATGATACTAATAAAAATTAATCATCGAGATGGTGAAAGGGAGTATACTACTTATCATTATAAGACATCATTAAGTAAGAAACAATATCAGCATGCCTTATCTCTAGACTTTAATCCGAATAGTTTAGAAGAAAAGATTATGAAAGAGATTTATGATGGGTGGAGTTTAGAATGGGATGAAGACAATGAAGCTTGGTGGTTTGATACATCTCTAGTATGGATTGAGGATGTCCGCGACCTGTCTAAAACTAGGTTTGGAACTCTAGTTGAATTAGGAATTTTATATAGGTGAGGAGTAAGTAATGATAATATATGAAGTAACAAATAAATATACAACAATGGATGAATTACTTTTTAGTAAATATTATCCAACTAAAGACCAAGCACTAGATGCTAAAGCAAATAATCTAGAGGTCTATAAACTTGAATTGTATTCACTTGGTAGAGAAGACATAGCAAACATACTTTCCATGAATCATGTACGCATGGAGCAAAGAAGTGGTGGTTGGAATGAAGTACATGACATTTCTTATTTAACTAAATCGGAGATAAAGGTAGCATGACAAAGAATTATAAAGAATTAATACTTGGTTTAACCAAGATTAATAAGGGCGGCGTTGAGCCGAAATTTAATAAAGTAATAGGAGTAATAAAATGATAGAAGACTTCGCAAAAGTAGAGGAGTTTCCGTTAGTTGAGGAAAGAAATCTCTACGCCTATTCACCTCTTGATTTGAACGGGAGCTCTGGTTTTAATGTAGCACCCAATCACAAAGCAATTGTGGATAGTGAGACCGGCAGAGTTATCTCTGTTGTTGGACAAGGTTATAACCTAACCCCTAACAATATAGTAGTTCCGCGGTATGATGAAGCCATCAGTCGTTCTAGATTAGATACCACTGGCATGACCAGAAAGGTTTCTAGTTCCCATGATGGTGCAAGGACAGTAGTTGTATATACTTTTCCTGCACATGAAATGGAAGTTGTTAAGGGAGATACAATGTATCTACAGACTACCTTTCTTAACAGTTATGACGGCTCTTGGAAACTTGGCTCATTGTTAGGCGCATTAAGATTAGCGTGTACCAATGGACAGGTTGTTCATGATTCTTACTCTTCATTCTATGGCAAGCATACAAAAAGCTTAGATATAGATGAAGTAGTGAGAAAGTTAGAACATTCTTTAGATGTTTATATGAAGAATGCAGAGCTTTGGAAGCAATATCCTTCAACAAAAGTTTCTGCTCTTGAAGCAGAGAATATTTTATCCACGTTTGCTAACGGGAATAAGAAAATGTTGAAGATATTGCAGGAAACCCACCTGAAATATGTATTAGAAATGGGCAACAACCTTTGGGCGTTGTTCAATACATTTACAGACTGGTCAAGCCATGCTAAAGTTCGTAAGGAAAGTAACAAGTCCTCAATTATAATAAATAGGGAGCAGAAAGTAAGACAAGTGCTGCCTCTTTTAGATTCTTTGAGACTTGCTGCTTAAAAGTACTTGACAGGGGTGAGGTTATCTGATATAATATTAATTAATAATATTAATGATATATATTTTATTATTAGTTTTATTAAAGATAACTAAACTCTTGTTTAGTTTTTATATAACATATAGTGTTTTTAAACACAAGGATATAATATAATGATAGCAACAGGTAAAGCCCAATGGGCTAAAGTTCTACCTCACCAATTGGTGACCAATGATAATTATAAAGATTTTAATTTCTGGTCTCTTGATTTAGAGGTTACGGACAAAGAAAAGGATAGACTAAAGAAAGAGGGACTTCGCCCTTGGCATAGAAATGGCGAAGAAGAAACCAACATCTTTAAGTTTATTCGTAAGGAAACTTCTTCTAAAGGCAAGGAATTAGGCGCACCTAAAATTGTAGATGTGAATAAGAATACTTGGGCGGAAGGTGAGATAGGTAATGGCTCTCTCGTTAAGGTTTCTTTCTTCGCTTACGAACACGCAATGGTCAAGAAAGCAGGGCTGGGCAAGTCGCTCAACGCTGTTCAGGTCATCGAGCATGTCCCTTACGAGGGTGGCTCAGGTGTTAGTGAGTTTGAGGATGAGGGTTAACCTCAAAAACTGGTGAAATTGTCACATGGCAATTTCATTTTAACCGGTGGGGGCATCCTTAAACAGATGCCCTCATCATTTTAGGAGTAATATTTTGGATAAATTAAATCATGCTAATTCTAACTGGAAAGCACATCATGTACCTTGTACTAATTGTGATTCCTCAGACGGTGTTAGCATAAATGAAGATGATTCTTGGCACTGCTTTTCTTGTGAGTCTCATGGAAGTAAGTATGACGGAGACTATGAAGAGAATGGTGACTTACCAAGAACAAAAGAAGCTAAGATTATATCTAAGGGTATAGCCGGAGCTTTGTCTGATAGAAAGATATCATCCGAAACTGCTAAAAAATATGGTGTTACTATAACACGCAACAAAGACGGAAGTGTCAAGGAACATTTGTATCCTTATTTTTCTAGTGGCAAGTTGATTGCACAAAAGATTAGAAATGTTAAAGATAAGGATTTTAGAATCGAGGGTACTGTTAGACATGCAGACCTTTTCGGTGCACAAACTGTTCAAAGTAAAGGAAAGTTTATTACTATAGTAGAGGGCGAGTGTGATGCTATGGCTTGCTATGAGTTAATGGGTAGCAAGTGGGCTGTCTGTAGTGTAATAAACGGGGCTTCTTCTGCTTCAAGAGATGTTAAAAGGAATCTAGAATTCTTTGATGGTTATGAGAATGTAGTTATCTGTTTTGACTCTGACAAGGTAGGTAAGAAAGCCGCTCGTCAAGTTGCTGAACTATTCCCGCCGTCCAAGGCTAAGATTATGTCTTTGCCTAATGACTATAAGGATGCCAACGATATGTTGAAAGATAATAAGAGACAGTTGTTCATGGAACATTGGTGGTCTGCTAAACTCTTTGCACCTGACGGCATCATTCGTGGTGATAGCATGTGGGATATAGTAACAGAAGAGATTGACCAATCTTTCATTGAGTATCCATGGGAGGGTATGAATGAATTGACTTATGGTATTCGTACACATGAGTTGATTACTATTGCCGCCGGAAGTGGTATGGGAAAATCTCAATTTCTAAGAGAGTTGATTTACTACCTACTCAATACTGAGGAAAGTGGTAACATCGGACTCTTGATGATGGAGGAATCTACAAGAAGAACAGGACTCAGTATCATGTCCTTGTCTGCTAATAGACCTCTTCATCTACCGAATGTCTACATTGATGATGAAGAATTCAAAGAACATTTTGATTCTACTCTCGGTACTGGAAAGATATTTTTATATGATAGTTTTGGTTCTAATACTATAGACAACATCATAAGCAGGGTTAGGTACATGGCTAAAGGATTGGATTGTAAGTACATCTTCCTTGACCATATATCTATACTAGTCTCTGACCAACAGAGCGGTGATGAGCGTAAGGCTCTCGATGAAATCTCTACCAAACTAAGAACGCTGATACAGGAAACTGGTGTTGCATTCTTTATGGTGAGTCATCTCAAGAGACCGGGCGGTACAGCACATGAAGAGGGTGGAATAACTTCACTCTCACAACTCAGAGGTTCTGCGGGTATCGGACAACTGTCTGATATGGTGATAGGATTAGAAAGAGATGGACAACATGAAGACCCACAGGTTAGAAACACTACTACTGTTAGAGTATTAAAGAACAGGTTCTCTGGATTAACTGGTCCAGCTTGCTACTTGTATTATGATAAAGATTCTGGTAGAATGTTAGAGACTACTAATCCTAAAGATAATGATGAGGATGACGATGACTTTTAAAAATGACTTAGCTAGAGGTGAACGAGCGGAGCTAGAGATACTTGCTCTTGTAAAGAAGAAGTATGCAGACGCTTATAAAGTTGAGGGTTTTTGTAAAGAATGGGATATATTTATACCTTCTATTAATAAAGGAATTGAAGTTAAATATGACCCCATGTCTATGAAGACAGGCAATATTGTTGTTGAAATAGAATATAATAATAAGCCATCAGCTTTAATGACAACTAAAGCATATCGTTGGGTATTTCATACCAAGGATGAAATTATAATAACTACGCCTGATAGATTACATAAAGTAATTAAAGATAATGAACTCTATCCTGCTACTTTTACAGGTCCGGGTGACCCGCATAGTAAAAGGGCTTATCTTATTAAGAAAGATTTAATTAAGAAAGATGCTATATCAGTTAGGAGTGTTGTATGAATAAAGTAATATTAGATATAGAAACTGATGGACTAGAGCCTACTGTAATTTGGGTTGTGGTAACCAAAAATGTTGATACTGGAAAGGTGAATTCTTTTCTAGAGAAAGATGAATTTAAAAACTATCTGTCAACATCTATGGAAATCATCGGTCATAATATTATTGGTTATGATGTACCCGTCCTTGAGAAATTGTGGGGGGTTGACTTTACAGATATAAAACTAACCGACACTTTGGTTATGTCTAGGTTAGCAAATCCTCCAAGACAGGGCGGGCACTCTTTAGATAATTGGGGCAAGACGATAGGCTTTGAGAAAGGTGAGTATGATGATTGGTCTAATTTAAATGACCGTATGATTGCGTACTGTAAGAAAGATGTAGAACTAACTCTGATGGTGTATAAGAAACTGTTAGAGGAGTTAGAGAACTTTGAAACAGAAGCTCTTAACTTGGAGTTAGATGTCTCTAAATGTCTTGAACAACAGAGAACTAATGGTTGGCTGATTGATGAGAGAAAGGCACTCATGCTCCATGCAAAGCTATGTGAGAAGAAACAAGACTTAATAGATAGGGTTCATGAAACATTCAAACCTCTGCCTACCTTTGTACTTCTTACAGATTTAAAACATAAGTATAACAAGGATGATAATTATTCTAATGCTTATAAGAAACAACTGGATAGGGGAGCACACTGGAATGATGATGAAGAGTGGGGATGCATAGAGTATCCGGAATTTAATTTATCTAGTAGGCAACAGATAGTAAAGTATTTGAAACACTTTGGTTGGACACCTACCAAGTTCACAGATAAAGGTAATCCTATTGTTGATGAGTCGGTGTTGCAAGGAGTCAAGGGAATACCGGAGTGTAAACTAATTTCTGAATACTTTTTAATTTCAAAAAGAGAGGCTATGTTGAGAAACATTTTAGGTCAGATAGGAAATGATAACAAGGTACATGGATATGTTAATCCTAATGGCGCAGTTACTGGAAGAATGACACACTCATCTCCTAATATGGCGCAGATACCCGCAGTTAAGAAGAGAAAGGACAAGATTGTTTGGGGTTTAGCGGGTGGATATGGTGCTGATTTTAGGGCATTGTTCACCGTCAGAGAGGGATATAGTTTAGTTGGTTGTGATGCTAGTGGCTTAGAGTTAAGGATGCTCGCCCACTATATGAATGACACAGACTATACAAATGAAATTCTTCATGGTGATATACATACAAAGAATCAGATTGCTACTGGATTAAAGACTAGAGATAAGGCTAAGACTTTTATCTATGCGTTCCTATACGGTGCGGGTGATGCCAAGATAGGTAGTATAATAGGTGGTAGTGCAAGAGAAGGCAAGACACTGAAAACAAACTTCTTAAACAACACTCCTGCTCTTAGGAGTTTGCGTGAGAAAGTAATCAATTCATCAGATAAAGGATTTATAAAAGGTCTGGATGGCAGAAAGATATGGATACGCTCTAGCCATGCAGCTTTGAACTTCCTTTTACAAGGCGCTGGTGCAATTGTTATGAAAAAAGCCTTGACAATTTTGAATAATCGTGCTATAATTGAGGGACTGGATTACAAATTTGTTGGCAATATACACGATGAATTTCAATCAGAAGTACTGAACCAAGATGCAGAAAGGTTTGGAGAGCTTGCTATTGAATCTATCAGGGAAGCCGGACAATACTATGAATTGCGTTGTCCATTAGATGCAGAAGCAAAAATTGGAAATAATTGGGCGGAGACACACTAATGGCTAAGAAAATAAACACACTAGTAAAAGATGTAAACAAAATCTTTTCAGATATTGGCGCTGGTAAGCCAATCAAATTACCGGAACAGAGAGTAGATGTTTTAGTTAACAATTTAAAAGAAGTCCTCTACCAATGGGCTACACCGAGAGAGAAATCTGTGGGTTTGAGAATGTCAAATGTTGGTAGACCCAACAGACAACTTTGGTATGACATTAAATCTAATAAGAATCAGGAAGAACTATCTCCTGCCGTAGTTTTTAGATTCTTATATGGTCATATCGTAGAGGAACTTCTTTTATTCTTTGTTGAATTGGCAGGTCATAAAGTAGAACATGCGCAGGCTGAGGTAAAAGTTCTAGGTCTTAAAGGTCATGTTGATTGTATAATTGATGATGTAGTTATTGATATCAAATCAGCTAGTGACTATTCATTTAGAAAATTTAAAGATGGTAGATTGTCAGAAGATGACCCATTCGGATATCTTGCACAACTTGCGGCATATGAACACGGGTTTAATAAGAGTGGCGGAGGTTTTCTTGTGGCTAACAAGTCTTCCGGTGAGATATGTTTGTACTTACCGGATGAATTGGAAATTCCCAATATAGAATCCCGTCTTGAAACAGTAAGAGCAGAATTGAAAGAAGATGTACCTCCTATAGAGAGATGCTATCCCATTATTGCTAAAGGTAAGTCCGGCAATATGGGATTGCATAACTCTTGTAAGTGGTGCAGACATAAGGTTCAATGTAATTCAAAGATGCGGGTGTTCAAGTATTCAAATACTTTAGAATACCTGACTCATGTTGAGGTTCTTCCGAGCGTTGAAGAAATAACCGAGGAGTTTGAATGAATGGTAGAAAAGCAAAAGCAATAAGAAGACGTGCCGTACAGGAAATGATTGATTGGTACAGGGGTTTGCTTGGTCCAGAAGAAGCTGACAAGGTTTCCAAAGATAATATATTTGAATTGATACCTAAACAAACTCACATGAGAAAATTCAATCAGGTTAAATTGTCTGTCTATTCTTATAAATGGTTTATTAAAATAATAAAAGGGGGCGGGAATCCCAAGGACTTTATAAATGTATGAAAATAAAATGGAACTGGAAGATAATGTTATTTATTTTAAACTTTCAGTAGATGAAGAAGTAGGTGCTATGTCGTTAGAGATTTTAGATAATACGATAGAGGGGAGCACCATATCTAATCTATTGTCCCCATTAGCTAAGGGCATCAGCAATATATTAGAACAAGACCCGGACTTCTTATATGAAGCCGGTTCTCGAATTTCAGAAGGAGAATACATTGAAACAAATAGTGAAACAATGCACTAAACATTATGGGTAAAACTAAAAGACACGAAATAACAAATAAATTAAAACATGCTGTAAGGAATAAAAGGATGTGGAGGACGCGGGTTGAGGAAGACCGCAAGAGAGAACAGAAAAAGAAAGGTAATAGGTATGAAGAAGAAGAAGAAGACATTACTATATAAGATAGTATTTAAAATAAGCTATCATATTACCTTTATTTATTTTATTATAAAAGGTTTACTAGGAGGAAAAGATAAGTGAATACATTACCTAATGATTATCAAAACTTTATAGCTTTGAGTAGGTATGCTAGATGGCTACCGGATGAGAAGAGAAGGGAGACTTGGGCAGAGACTGTCGCTCGTTACTTCGACTTTATGGAAAAGCATCTAAAGGAAAATACTAATCAAGAGTTAGAACCAAAGACTAGAAAGGTACTCGAAAAGGCAGTTCTTAATTTAGAAGTTATGCCAAGCATGAGAGCACTCATGACCGCAGGCGAGGCTCTTGAAAAGAATCATATAGCCGGTTATAACTGTGCCTACCTAAGCGTAGACCATCCCAAAGCATTTGATGAATGTCTATACATTCTTATGCATGGCACAGGGGTAGGTTTTAGTGTTGAGCGTCAGCACATACAGAAACTACCAGAAATACCAGAAGAAATATTTGATGTTGAAGATGTGATAGTGGTAACAGATTCCAAAGAGGGTTGGCAATCAGCCTTTAGAAAATTAATTAGTTATTTATATAATGGTGAGTCACCGCTATGGGATACATCCAAGGTCAGAGCCAAGGGTGAGCGCCTTAGTACATTCGGTGGCAGAGCAAGTGGACCTGAGCCTTTGATTGATTTGTTTATGTTTGTTACTCAGCTATTCAAAGATGCAATTGGTCGTAGACTAACATCATATGAATGTCACCGCATCATGGCAAAGGTTGCAGAGATTGTAGTAGTTGGTGGAGTCAGACGCTCGGCGCTGATTAGCCTAAGCAACCTGACAGATGAGCGTATGCGTAGTGCAAAGACAGGACAGTGGTGGATAGATACACCAGAGATGGCACTAGCTAACAACAGTGTATGTTATACAGAGAAACCTGATATAGGTATCTTCATGAAAGAATGGTTGTCATTGTATGAGTCCAAGTCAGGCGAGCGTGGAATATTTAACAGACAAGCGGCTATCAAGCAGGTTGCTAAAACAGAAAGACGGGATACCGAACATGAGTTTGGTTGTAATCCTTGTTCAGAGATTATATTAAGAGACGGACAGTTCTGTAATCTGACAGAGGTAGTAGTCAGAGCAGAAGATACACATAAGGACATACTTAGAAAGGTCAGGTTAGCTACTATACTTGGTACATTCCAAGCATCACTGACTAATCTAAGAAGATTAAGAAAGAAGTGGACTATCAATACAGAAGAAGAAGCACTCTTAGGTGTTTCGCTCACGGGTATCATGGATAATCCATTTATGAATGGTAGCACCACAGAACGAGGTTTGTCAGAGTGGTTTGGCGGTATAAGTTTACCCGACTACCTTGTTAAACTAAAGAAAGAATCAATTAAAGTTAATAAGGAATGGGCAGGACTGTTAGGAATAAATCCATCCACATCCATTACAGCAATCAAACCTAGTGGTACTGTGTCACAATTGGTGGACTCAGCGTCCGGTATTCACCCTAGACACAACGATTATTATTTAAGAAGGGTAAGGGCAGACATCAAAGACCCGATAGCTCAGTTGATGAAAGATGAGGGTGTGCCGTGTGAACCAGATGTTACCAAGCCTAATAGTGTTTCAGTATTTACATTCCCCATGAAAGCTCCGGAGGGTGCAATACTTAGAGATGATAGAACAGCAATAGAACAATTAGAGTTGTGGTTAACCTATCAAAAATACTATTGTGAACACAAACCTAGTGTTACTATTTCAGTTAAAGAGCATGAATGGATGGAAGTTGGGGCATGGGTATGGCAACATTTCGATGAAGTGAGTGGTGTATCGTTCCTACCACACTCAGACCACAATTATCAACAAGCGCCCTATGAGGACTGTACAGAGGGAGTTTATCGTGAGGCACTAGGTGGTATGCCGGAATTAGTTAACTGGGCTAGGATAGAAGAATACGAGCTTACAGACACTACTAAGGGTATGAAGACCATGGCATGTTCAGGAAGTGTATGTGAAATGGTAGACTTAGTTGAAGAAGAGGGAGAGATGGAATGAAGTGTTGGCACTGCAATACAGAATTAATATGGGGTGGAGACCACGACATAGAGAACGAAGGTACAAATTTTATTATAGATATAAAGAATGAGTCATATTCTATGGTAACAAATCTATCTTGTCCTAATTGTGGTTGTTATGTTGAGGTTTATTATCCAAAAGAAAAAGAGGATGAAGAAGAATGATAGTAAATTTAATGCGAAAGCTTTGGAAAAAAAAGGTGCAGATACCCGTCCTAAAGAAACAATCGGACAAAATACTGAGGGAGATACATGTTAAACTTAAACAACAAAGGAGAAAATAATATGTTAGATAAAATAATGAAAGGGGCGGATGCCTCAATCAATGTTGGCATCAAGCTGATTTCACTCGCGA
>Ga0208299_1002246_pt1 | contig 13216 bp, 13 predicted proteins | sample 15_taG_FD_184089 | JGI IMG/M metagenome (GOLD analysis project Ga0208299, IMG submission 184089) | Marine viral communities from the Subarctic Pacific Ocean - 15_ETSP_OMZ_AT15312 metaG (SPAdes) (version 2) | ecosystem: Environmental > Aquatic > Marine > Oceanic | place: Pacific Ocean | collected...
AAAATGTAATCTGGTATTGTGTTCCCATATAATAGATGTTGTCTTTTTCTTGGCGACAATGAAAATGACCAGAATATACTTTTTCAAACCGTTCAAAAAGTTTAGAATCCATTCCTCCTTGATGGTATATTCCACGCATAACTTCATAACCATCAAATTCAAGATGACCTATTATTATAGGTGCTGCCACATTCTTAATAAATTTTATAGACTCTTCTTGGTTTTCTTTATTTACCCAAGGAAGGAATGCAATATTTAATCCATCGAAATTTGTAACATCGGGGGTTTCATATAGGTGAATATCATCACCGAACAATTCCCGCACAGAATTTACTTCATTTGTGTTTCTATAATACACATCGTGGTTGCCAAGAATACAATGAAAGTCTATATTCTCATCTTTTAATACCTTAATGAATTTATTTCTTACTTGATTAAGAATATTTAAATTAACAAACTTACGCCTATCCATCAAGTCGCCTGCGTGTATTACTGTCTTTATATCGTTCTCTTTGAGATATGGAAAAAACACATCATCAAAGAACTTCATAAAATAATCAAAAAATAATTGAGAGTCACCTCTCGCACCGAAGTGCGTATCATTTATCAGTGCTATCTTCATTATCACTTCCTAAAAAATTATCAAGAGTTGCACCGTTTGCACTCTTTCTTTTTGCCGCTAATGCCGCTAATCTTGCTTTTTCTTTCTTTGGTGTGAACTTATCAATATCGGCATCAGTTAATTTTAAATAATCCTGTACAGGCCTTTCTGATTCTCCCAAACGGTCACGACCTTCGTTGTCTTCAACCCATCTGGGAAAATGATGTTCGGTGTCTATCTCTTCTAGTAATTTATATTTGATATATATCTGTTTCTTTTCTTTTTGTATTCTTCTAAGAAAAGCATAATAAATGATTTGAGTAAAATAGGAAAAGGGATTCTTTGATTTTTCTGGATTGAAATTGTGTGCATACATCAAACAATTTTCAATGCCATCTCCTATCATTTCTTCCCTATATTCATAATTCATAAAATTAGGTCGATATGAGAGATGTTCTGCAATATCCAAAAAACATTTTCCAACATATTCGTTTACTGGGGGTCTTGGTTCGCCCAGTGATTCTGCCTCAATGACTAATAATTTCCAAGCAGACATCTCTTCGAAAAATTTCTCATTATCAACATAATGATTTGCGGGTTTCTTTTTTTTACTCATTATAAAGTTTTTTCCTTGACAGTTTATTTTACCCTTGGTACAATCTTCTGTGCCAGGGGAATAAAGATAACATTATACATTCATGGTTCAGGATTCCAGTTACGGAATTGTTTGTTTATTTCGTCATCGGGAGAGTCTTTTTCTTCGTCTCCTCGATTATTATTTTTCCACTTATTTTTAGCATCACGATAGAAAGTTTCGATATCGAATTCATGTTCTTTTGATTCGGGGTCGAAACTAACAATGCCATTTAAAAGAAAAGACATAAAGAGTGCAGGAGGAACTACGAAATTCATCATAACATTATCCTCCACATTGATATCATTTTCTTCTGTCGCTTCTACTTCTACTTCTACTTCTTCATCATATTCATTGTCTTCAAATAATTGACTTCTAATATATTCCTCTAATTTCTTAGGGTCGTCCATTATTTCGTCCCTTAAATCGTTGATTACATCTTGTTTATCCAATTCAGATAGATACATTTGTACAACTTCTGGTTTAGGAGAGGATTCAGAGATAATATGTCTAAGGGGAAGTTTAAATTCAATTTCGTTTGTTAAAATGTCCCAAGACTTAAACATAACAAATTCTCTAGGACCAGAAATCAAATTTGGGGGTGCTGTTACTGTTTTGATAGAAAATGGTCTATTAATGGTAATAAATTTGGTATTCTTACCAACCACCTTACCAATTATATCGTCTCCAGAAGAAAGTTTATAAGTTCTAAAAGTATCAGCCATCGGTGTTTTCTCCTTCTAAGTTGATTTTCACTGTCTTGTAGTCAAATCGTTCTTTGTTATATATTTTTATACGCTCAACAAAGTGTTTTAATGTGTGGTTTGTCCAATTTTTCCACGACAAATCATCCCCTATATCATATAATTTTGCTTTGTCCTTATATTTAGACTTTCTTAATTGTCGTCCAATTGATTGAAGTACCCTAATTCTTGATTTTGAGGGAGAAGCAAAAACAATATTATGTAATCTTCTAATAGAAATCCCTGTAGAAAAAGTACCATAAGAAGCAACAATAATGGCATTGTCATTTTCTTCTGTTAATTTTCTAATTTTTTCCCTATCTTCTGCTTCAGTGTTTCCATAAACAAAATACACATCGTGGTCTTTACAGGTGTCTTTTATGAGTTGATGTAGATATTTGCCGTGCTTTTCTACTAATTGAAACAAGATAAGGGTATTTCCCTTCAATTTGTTTGTCATATTCGCTATGAAATCATTTCTTGTTTTGTTCGACACTATCCATTCCAATTCATCAAAATATTTCATTCTTTTAGTTTCGGCTCTTGATTTCTCGTTATACTTTAAAAGAATACAATCTATTTCTAGTTGTGCCAGCAAATCTTTTTCCATTAATTCGTTGGTATTAACTACATTATACACTGGACCGAACAAACCTTCAATAACTAATTTGTGAGTTTGTGTACCATCTAATGTTCCTGTTGTTCCTATACGATAAGGACAACCCGACAATTTGCTCATAATTGATGTCAATGATTTAGATTTGAATAAATGACATTCATCTCCAAACACTGCCCCAAAATTATCAAAGTACTTTTTGGGCATTTTGTATATGCTTTGCCAAGTCGAAATGATTATTTTGCTATCATTACACATTTTGTCTTTTCCTGCAAAAACAACATGACATTCTTTTGGTGCATCGAAATCTATATCAGCAGTTGAATATTCTTTAAAATCTTCATACATTTGAGTAACAAGAGATATTGTTGGAACAATAATTAATATTTTTTTATCTTTTGGTAATGTATTCATAATATGATGTCTCACCAAAGAGTAAATGATTAGACTCTTACCAGAAGCAGTAGGAGACAATAACAAACATCTGTTATTGTTAATTGCGTGTCGAACAGCATCTACTTGATGGTCATATGCTTTAATGATATCTTTATTTGCTATTGGCTGCAAACCATCTATAAATGTTTTAACCTCGTCATTTGTTTTATTATTTTTAGGAACAAGTGGATTATTAAAATCTACTGAATATCCTCTTTCCTTACAGAAAACATCAACATAATCTTCCAACCCTGCATAGAGAGTTTGTGTGTATATGTTGTATAGTTTAATTGTTCCGTCCCACATCTTACTTCTATATGCAGGCATAAACTGATAGCCAGGAACTTTAAATGTAAAATAATCAGAAAGTTCTTTTGCTAAACCCTTATCACAATCAATTCTTATATTGACAGAATCAATATGACTAATAGATAAATCGCTCATAATATTATTTATGGTTCAAATAAAGTGCTGTCTATACGAACTTTAGTTCTTCCACCAATTACTCCTGACCAAACATAACATTTTATTCCTGCTTCTCTCATCATTTCCAATCCTATATTGCACGATTCTTTCCACCTATCGGGTGTTTTGTCAATATATTCTTTATGACCTATAATTATAGATATACCACATTGGATTATTGCTCTTGCACAATCTGAACAGGCATACCAAGGACAATACATTGTAAGTCCTTCAGTTTTAATTCCTAGTCTGGCTGCTTTATATAAAACATTTCTTTCTGCGTGTTCAACATAATGATATTTTAGAGGTCTTTCCCACACTTCTGTATTTTGTACTGTATGAGGAATATTATTACACTCCATACAAAGAATTCCATCATCATTTAATAATAATGCCGCGTTTTGCGTTGATGGGTCTTTTGAGTTGTTTTCTGCATATTTGTAAAGTTGTCTAAAATACACCCTATGCATAGGGTCAGTTCCAAAATCATATACCATTTGTAAATTTTCTCCACTCAATGGCATTTTTTATTTCCCATCCTCTACCATTAATACTTTTAATTATTGATGCCAAATAATCTACCTTTTCTTCTTGGAGGGTAATTTTATCTTCAATAATTACTACATCTTTATCGGAATGAATATATCTGTCCAAATCTTGTTTCAGCACTTTAAGTTGAAACGGCTCCCATCCTCGATTTTTCAATTCTTCTTCGCTCATTTTGCCAGAATAATATTCCCACTTGTCTCTTATTGTTTCACGCTTTTCGACCTGAAGTTTTCGTAAGATAAGTCTTTCATCATGGAAGATGTTGAGGTATTTATTGTGGAGTTGGGGTATTTTTAAGGATTCGATATCTAACATACTGTCATCAATCTGCATATCCTTTTGGACCATATTTCGAATATCGTTAAATTTCATAATACAATTATAAACCATAATCAACAAAAGTCAATTATATTTTAGTAACATCATATGTGGTATATGTGAAGGTGGCACTCGCAACCAAAGGTTCGGCGGCACCAACAGTACTATCAAAATCTATGCCACTTAATGTTTGTGGTAGAATATTGCTAAAGTGTACTTTTACATTTGGCTTCATTGCACTATTAAGAATAATCAATGTAGCATCTGTATAGTGGTGTTTTGTTAATTCATAATTATCTGCCGTGTCATCGGTAGTAGTAGACATTAGCCAATTATAAATTTCTAACCAGTTGGTCATATCTTCATCTATTAAAAATTGTACGGTTAGTTCTGAGTATTCTGGCATACCACTATGCATAATATCCACAAATCTGCCAGTAGACTGCCTAACAGGAGTTACTGATACTTCTGGTAAATTTACCGACTGACAAAAATATGTTGTGTATGGGGTTCTTTTTAACTCAAACTTAAAATATGTTGGAAGTAAACCATTCAATTTTTCTGGCATTCTACCAGAAGTACTAGAAGAATCAAAATCAATATGGTCATATCCAAGAAGTTGCCCTGATGATGTTGGACCTGAAGGACCTACTATATTTGCTGGCGCTGGACCACCTATTATTGTATTTTTTCCTGACATTGTGTAATTCTCCCTATACTATGTATAAAAAGAAAAGGGGAGTCCCGAAGGACTCCCCCATTCAAATCATATCTTAGTTACTACTTATCAACCTGCGGCAGTTGCGTTAGCATTGATACCGTGTAGATTATCTACTCGGAAAATTCTGTAGTACTTGTTGTTTCGTCTGCTACCAATGTTATCTACAGAGGCAGAAGTACCACGGGCGAATGGGTTTTCGACCATTCCGTAACGAGTCTTAAACCCGATTCGTGGTTGGAAACTAGCGGCGTCAACGGCGCGTACCATCTGTAATGGAACATATGGGCAGTAGAACAGACCAGCATCATACTGGCTTTCTCCGCGATATCCCGTACAAACATAATCGGTACTTGCGTATGGGTCAACATAAACTTTGGTTCGTCCGTTAAGAACACCAACGAATGTATTACCAGTGTCATCTACAGTGAGATTACCGAATGCTGGGTCGTGGTTAAGCATTCCACTCATTGAAAGAGCGGAAGCAACATCTGAGGAACAGATGATGATATTACCCTTACCTCTACGAGTATCCTTGGCGATTTGGTTACTTTCTCGTTCGATTTGGAACATAAGTCCACGGAACTTTTCAGCACTCCATCTACCATCGGAATCCTTGAGCAGGTCATAAACACCCTTAGTGGCGCCTCCACCATATGTTTGTCCGTCTACAGTTGTACCGTGTGAAGAAGCAATAGCAAGGTCACTATTGTCTGCACCAAGCACTGCTGATTCGTAGATTGTACGAATAACTTCACGGTTGATTTCAGCAAGAATTTCACTGCTAAGAATATTAGCGAGTTCTGCTTCTGCATCTAATCCGTGAACAGCCTTGAGGTCTTGAGCGAGTTCAGTACTGTACTCAGCCTTGAGCATACGACTCTTTGCTTCAACAGCAACTCGGTCAATGCTGAATGCCATTTGGTTAGGCTCTTTACCTTCTGCTACTTCTGTGTTCATACCTGTACCGTAAGTATAACTACCGCCGGCGGAGCCGTCTGCGTTTACAGTTGAACCCATTAGTGGGTCAGTACCCGCATGTCCAATAGCAGTACCGCTGGCACCTGTACCACCACCAGAGACACCATCTGTGTCTGCTTCGTTGTAGAATGCTTCGGCGCCATCTGGAGTTGCGTACTTGGCACGCATTGCAAAGATAAGTCCTGTAGGACCAGTCATTGGTTGAACACCACAAACATCGTATGCCATTAAGTTAGGCATTGAACGACGAACGAGACTGATGAGTACAGGGTCAAATGTCTTTACATTTCCGGCCTGACTAAAGTGTGAAGAACCGCCAACACCCATAACATTAGTTGGTGTTGCTTCTGAAAGCAATGCTTGCTCTTGGTTCTCTAAAAGAATTGCTGTAACATTCTTTCGGTAAGTATCCTTAATTTTAGGCATATCGTTATGCTCTAATACTGGCTCCCACTTCTTTTGAAGTTGTTCGGCCAATAATGCTTTGTCGTCCATTTTAATCTCTCCTTTTGATTTTATTTTATTCAAAGACTTTTATTAGAAGCCTTATGGAATCTGGTTAGGGACTGTAAGTAATTATCCATCTGTTGTGGATGTGTGGTTTCTGTAATAGTGTTTTCTTCTTCGTCTGAAGTTGTTACTACTTTATCGTTAGAGAAATAATTTTCTTTAATGATGTTTAGTTTTTCTGCATATTGTTCAGTTGATTCGAATTCAATACCTTCGGCGAGACTTCGAAGAGTTTCTACTTCTGTGTCAATTAGACCAGTGGTAGATGCTGAAAATACATTAATTCTTTCTAGTTCTTCTGTACGCTTGGTAAGGTCAATATTATTTTGCAATTGTTCGTTTAGTTTGTCTTCGAGAGTTTCAACCTTTTCGTTTGCTTCTGCAAGTGCATCGAATGAATCTTCTGGGACTTCAATGTTGTGATTTTCGAAGAGATTTTTAAGGTCAGCAATGAATGACTCAGATATTTCATTCTTGAGTCCGTGTTCAATAGCAATTTCATTATCATCTGACCATTCCTTAACAACATAGTTAAGATAATCATCTAATTTTTCAGAAAGTTCATCAGAAATTCTTTGTGTTTCTTCACTCAATTTGCTGTCAAATTCTTCTTGAAGTTCTGTACGGGCTGCTTCTGTACGCTCATTAATAGCAGAGGAAAATATAACTTCTGCTTTATTGCGGAAGTCTTCACTTAAATCTTCCCCACCAAAGAGGGCATCCATATGCTCTTGTGTTGTGAGTGAAGTAGCGGCAGATGCTTTCGTGGCAATACTACCCTTGTTTTCTTTCTCATCGGCTTCATCGGCTTCAGGTTCATTAACTTCAGTTGCACCCTTATCTTCGCCGGCTACCTTGGTTAATTCTGGGTCCTCTACAGAGTCGGTATCGACTGTAGGGGTTTCCTTTTGTTTCTTATTAGGCGCGGCCGTATTTACAGCATCGCTTTCTTCAACGGAAACCAATTCTGTTTCCTGCTCCAAGATATCCTTGGCTAGTTCTAGAGTGTCTTTGTCTGACATTATTATGTCTCCTTTAATATATTTTAAATTACTTACTATGTATATTTTTTAGAGATTTGACAAGAAATCTTTAAATACGGTTAGTTTGGCTTTTTCGATTAGTTGTTTATCTTTCTTCGAGAGAATGAACGATTTGTATTGTTCTACAATTTGGGGTTGCAATAGACCATTGTTCCAAACCCACTCTTTACCTTCCATAATGCCATTTACAAATGCATCTGGAGCAGAAGGGTCTGCAACAATATCTACTGCGGCAAGCATAAAATCTTCTTGTACTTCGTTTGTTCCGTCATCAGATTTCTTTAAAGAACCCATACCCCTTGAAGATACGCCAAGTTTGGCTCCTTCGTCGATTAGATTTTTTACAATCTTACCGTATGGGGTATTTAAAACTTTTGCTTTGCCAACGATATTGTCACCATCTTCTTTGAGTTCGGTGATAATATGTGAAACTCGTTCAAGGTTTAGCGATGGTCCTTCGGGGTGTCCGAGTTCTCCCATTGCTCTCTTTCCTTCGACGAGTTCTTTGGTATAACGAGAAACTTCCTTCATAAGAGTATTTCTTGGATATACTCGACCATTTCGGTTCTTTTGCTCTGCTTGCATAAAGATACCTTCAATGAAATAGTTTTTTGAGCCACTATCTTCATTTGCTTCTACGATGTAATTTACATCTTCAGTTGTTTCTGTTATTAGTAACATTTTTTATTCCCCTGTGGTTGGTTTTGTTCCTGCATCATAATTTATTGGGTCACCCGAAGGTTCTGTATAATCAACAACACCATCCACATCTTGTTTTCCAATAGATTTTGCAATCTCTGTCTTTTTTTGTTGGATTGCTTCGCCTGTTTTATTATATAGAATGGTATTTGTTGCATCTCTGGCTCTATCTAAATCATTTTTTGCAATAGCATCCATTACATCTTTAGTTGTGATAGTTCCTGTTTCGTATTCTGTTTTGTCCATTATTTACTTCCCTTCATTTGGTCTTTAACAAAATTAATAACCTTGTTGTGGTTATTTTTATTTATAATAAAAGCCTCCCTGAACATCATTTTGTTGTTGTTATCAAGGAGATTATATACGAGTAGTGTTTCAGATACTAATTTTTCATCTAAATCAATATTTGTTCCGTCTGCAAGTTTAGTTGTTGTTAATAACATAGTTTCAAAATCTACAGATTCTTTGAACATTTTTTTGATATATGTCCACAACCAATGCTTTTGGTTTTCTAATTCATTTTCAAGACCAAATTCATCAGCAACTGCAAATGCCGCTTCTGTACCAGTATCAAATTTTCTTTGATTCTTTTTTAACCATTTTAATACTTCGTTTTTTGTAAACATCGCTTCAGATAAGTATACTTCAAAAGCAACATCAACATTTTCTTTGATTTTTATATTACCTTTGATGTGTCGCCGAGCCGCATTCTTTGCTACTTTTGGACCTGGGAATATCTCCCAACGCTTATCATCAATATAAACAACAACTGGCTGGGTTGGTCCCAAACCTAAACTTTTTATCTTTACAGATTTTCCTGCGACTTCAAATGAATCGAGCCAAATTTCTTTTTCGAGTCTTGGGTCGAGAGCAATTTCTGCTGAATCGGGTGTTAATTCTGCCTCTGCTGGCGCAGGTGCAGGTGCTGCCGCTTCTTCTTTTTCATTCATTGAAGTTAAAAATGTTTTGAAATCTTTTGACATCAATAGTAATCCTCTGTTCCTGTTTTTATTAGACCTTTTTCTCTCTCGTTCTGAATTTCTTTGTCCATATCCTCAATTTCTTCATCGGTTTGATGAAGAATATGCTTTCTAATCCATTCAATAGAGTAATATTTTCCAATATGTTCAGTCATTTCTCGTAGAAGAGTCATTCTTTCGTTTAGAACTTCACTGTTCTTTAATTCTGTAAAATATGAATCTCTTGCAAATTCAAATCTAACATCATTTTTAAGTTTCTCCCACTCATCTTCTTTCATTATCCCCTTCAAAACTAATTGAACTCTCATTGCTTGCAAGAAAATTTCTGAGAATTTTACTCTTAGTCTTTCAATAAACTTAAAGAATTTCAATTCATCTCTTGTAATCTCAGAAGAGCGACCCATGTTGAATCCGTTATCAGATTCAAGACGGCTAATAGGGACATTTAATGCACGATATAGTTTCTTCTTGAAGTATTCAACATCTTCCATTTCACCAAGGTTTTCTCCGCCCTGTAATGTATCAATTTCAGTACCTCGTCCACCTTCTCTTCTTGGTAGCCAGAAATCTTCAAGCATTGACATATGCTTTTTGTCATCACGAATTTCGCCAGTGTTTACATCGTAAACTAGTTTATTTCTATAGCGATTCATAATATCACGAAGATATTGTTCTGCTTTATTCTTTGGAAGAGAACCAACATCAATGTAGAAGATGCGGCGTTCGGGGGCTCTAGAAATCCGATAGATTACTACCGCATCTTCTATCATTCGACATTGATTTAATGGTTTAATTGCTTTTTGTAAGTAACCAAATACTCTTTTCTTATCAACATCATACATTCCTGAATGAACATAAATGATTGAATCGGGATGTATTTTAAGTCCTTCTATTGCTGTTTGTGAACCTCCAAGTCTATCGTCGGATTCTTGTTCTGTATATACAAAAAATTCTTCAACTTCCTTGACTACTTTTACACCTTCTTTATTGGTTTCTTTGTCTACTTTTCTAATTTTTCTAATAGAAGTTGCATCAACTGGTCGTAATTCTTTAATTCCTTGACTTTTTTTCTTTTCGTCTATTACAATATGAAAATACATTTTTCCATCAATGTACCATTTTCGAAACATTTCGTATCCTCTAACTTGAAACTGCATTAAACGAAGAATGTGTTTAAATTCCTCTTGCATTTTCTCCTTAATGGTGTCTGGTAAATCAATATATTCTAAATCCATTTGGACTGTTTTCTTAATATCGTCTTGAACAATTGCTTCGTTTGCTATATCATCAATAGCACTATCGACTTCTGCGTGTAATGACATTTCTCTATATTTTTTAATCAGTTCTATGTCATTCTTAATGTTTCCATCAAAATCAACATACTGACCAAAGAAATTGCCCGCCTCGATTTCGGTAGCACCATCATCGAAATCTGGCGGGACAAATGAAACAGGTCTACGAACAGTTGATTCTAAACCTACTTTGTTCGCATCTTTTTCTTTTTTTCTTCCAATTGTAAATCCGAAAAAATCTACTGGCATAATATAAATATTCCTTGTTTAAAAGTTAGGACTAAACTCAACCACCGCTACTGGATTGGTGCTTACTGGAAAGCGAGGCATTTTCCCAATACTGATAAGACATCGTTACTGTAAATTCTACAATACTATCATTAGTATCAAATGCCATTTCCATTGCACCAATAGCCTTTGGCCAGCATTGGTACATATTATACTTTGCATTTGAAATTGGTTGATGTAATCTATTTAAAGCCTGAATATTCCAATCTGCAAACAAAGCATTACCAAATTTCATAGTATTGCCTTCGTGTGTTTGCATTTGATTATGCCATTGTTCGAAAGATTTTCGTAAAGACATATCTGAATCAGACATTACGGTGATTTCCCAGTCTTCAAATACTCTATCGCCTGGTAATTTGATTTGCCTACCACGATAAGGTACGACAATTTCTCCAACAGATGCAGCCGGTAATGAAGCAGACTTAACCATAAATGCTAAATCTCTGTTATTGCTTATTGTGCCGATGGACCCGCCGACTTGAAAGAGGTTTGCTCGGATGCCTCCGCCAGCAAGGGCCTCTGCTTTATATGCTGATAATTTATTTGCTGCCATTTTTTATTTTCTCCTAAATTTCCTAAAGTTATTTTAGTTTGGCGTACTCAGTATTTAGGGGGGCTAAATGAATAACCCCCCTTTTTACTGAATTTTTTTTATGCCCCTACTACTTCCTCGAATGATACTCCAGTTCCAACTGCAACGAAGTTGAGTTGAATGAAGTTGATGGAACGAGCAGGTTTGATGTAAATATCTGCAACGAATTCGTTTCGGTCAATAACACTGCCAGTGTTATTTGTTTCGTCACATACAACCTTAAAGTCTTGGATGCCCCTTCGTCCTTGAATATCTCGGAGGAACGGTTCAACCATATTTACGAATCCTGCTCTTGTAAACTCATCGTTGAATTCGAAGAGTTGATATTTAGCAGAAGTAGCAATTGCTTTCTCAAGAATAATGAAGAGTCTTCGTACATTGATTCTATCGAATGCACTTGGTTTTCTCTGCATCGTCTTGTCGCCGTAGAGAATCGTACCTTCGCCGGGGAAGGAAACAACAGGGTTAATGTTGTTCTTGTATAGGTCATCTCTATTTGCTTGTGCGGGTTCGTATGCAAGTTTAACTACACCACGAATTTGTCCTCGGTTGAATCCTGCGGGACTCCACCAAGCATCGTTTGTGAGTTCTGTTCTTGTAACCAAGCCTGCTGTGTCACCGTTTAGTGGCACCCAACGATAAACATCGTTGTACTTGTCGTACATATACTTCCAACCACCATCAAAGACACCATATGAAGATGACTTATTAAGAGTGTTGTTGTAGTAATCTACGACATTGCTTGTACAAGTACTTGCACTCGAAACACCAACAACATTTGCTCTTGTAGGTGATAAGAATACCATACAGTCTTTTCTTGCAGTTGCAAGGTCAACAAGTAATTTACCTGTAGTTTCTTCGGATGGTCCACCCAATAACAATGAACAGTCAACGGTTTCTGCATCTGCAAATTTATCGTAACCGTTTGCGTAGAGTGCGGTATGTGTAAATGTACCGTTACTTCCGCCTGTCATTGAACTGTAGAAGTTCTTGACTAGTGACTCGAAGTACTTACCATCACCTGCGGCAGAAAGACCTGATTCGATGTCTGATAGTAATGAACCCCATTCTCTTGCAGTATTAGCACCACCTGAGACACCACTTGTGTTACCAAGAACATCTGGATGGTCTCCCCACCAGATATAAGAGGAGTTATTATTGATTACATCAACATAGTAGTTGCTGTCACCATCGAATCTCCTAGCATCTTTTGCTTTGGAAGCAGTAAATCGTTCAAGAACAGTACCTCTTGTACCGCTAAACTTACCGTCTTCATCAACAACAACAATGTTAACTTCGTCATTAACTGCACCTGCGTTAGCGGCATCTGTTGATGTTGATGGTTCTTGGTCAAAGTTACCTGCATATGCCCATTTGATTGTTGCGGTAATACCGCCATTGGTAGCATCAGCATCTGTGCTGAGAATGCCTGGACTGATGTGGATGTGACTGTATTGTGCTGTTTCGTCTGTATGGTTTGCAGTAGTGCCGTTTCCGTAGTTTGTCCAATCGGCAGCACTTGCTCCACTAAAACCTGTTACTGTATAAGTACCGTTTACTAAGGTGATGGTGTCGCCAACTGCAACTTCACCCCATATTTGGTTTACACCACCGCTTACTCCGTCATCGGAGCCTGATTCAACACCACCAGTGACTGCTATTGTGGTTGCATCTGTTTCAGCACCACTTAAACCATAGGCTTGTGCAATTACAACAGAATGTGTGTCGGACATAGAAACTTTAAGTGAGTTT
>Ga0208299_1002248_pt1 | contig 13214 bp, 11 predicted proteins | sample 15_taG_FD_184089 | JGI IMG/M metagenome (GOLD analysis project Ga0208299, IMG submission 184089) | Marine viral communities from the Subarctic Pacific Ocean - 15_ETSP_OMZ_AT15312 metaG (SPAdes) (version 2) | ecosystem: Environmental > Aquatic > Marine > Oceanic | place: Pacific Ocean | collected...
AACACTACACAATGATAAGGCAACAGCACTAGCTCTGGAGCACGGATATAAAAATGCAGCTTACCAAATTGACCATAAAAATGAAAGACAAAAGGCTGGCATAAAAGACCTTGACCCGGCTGGATTTAATACTAACTTCTATAAGGGTAATACTATTGAGATGCCTAGTAGCAAAGGTCACCCTGCTGAGGGTTTACCAAAGACTAAAACTATTCCATCGGATAAGCAAACAATAAATGCATACCCTGAGCTTTTGGCTAAGTTTTTACCTGGAGGATTATTCACCTCTAGCGCAAAGAAAAAAGAGAAGAAGAGTACTAATACGGAAAAAACTAAAACAGCGAGAAGTAAAGTCAGGAAGAACCAAAGGTCAGTTTTATCAAGTAGCTATGCAACGTCTTCCAATAGTAAATCGTTGAAAACTATATTAGGGAGATAGTAATGGCGAAAGGTACAAAGAACACGGATTACTTTAAAAGATGGACGGACATCAAAGATGAAAGGTCTACCTTCTTTGGTCATTGGCAAGAGCTCAGTGAGTATGTCCTTCCAAGGAGAGGAAGATTCCTCACCTCTAAACGTAATGATGGCTCTAAGAAGAATGGCAAGATAATTGACTCCACCGGCACTATGGCAGTAAGAACTCTAAGTGCTGGAATGATGAGTGGTATTACTTCTCCGGCACGCCCTTGGTTTAGATTGGCAACTCCTGATGCAGCACTAATGGAACAGAGCGATATTAAGCAGTGGCTCTATGCTGTTGAAAAAAAGATGCGCGAAATCTTTTCCAGGTCAAATCTGTATAACTCTTTGCAAACAACCTATGAGGAGCTCGCAGTATTTGGAACTGGAGCAATGCTGGTAAACGAAGACCATGATGATGTTATTCGTTGCTATCCATTTACAGTAGGTGAATATGGTCTGTCATTATCCTCAAGGCTTAGTGTTAATACTTTTTATAGAGAATTCCAGATGACAGTAGCCCAGGTTGTAGAGCAGTTTGGCTATGAGAATTGTTCCGACCCAGTTCAATCGATGTTCAAGAGTGGACAGCTCGACAAGTGGGTAGACATCATGCACGTCATCGAACCGAACACAGCTAGACAATACAACATGAAAGATAATAAGAATATGCCTTTCACTTCGTGTTACCTGGAGAAGGCATCGAAGAATGAGCGCAAGCTTTCATCAAGTGGATATGAAGAGTTTCCAATATTAGCACCACGATGGCACGTTACCGGAGTTGATATTTATGGACGTTCTCCAGCTATGGATGTACTTGGAGATGTTAAAGCCTTACAGATTGAACAGAAAAGAAAAGCCCAGGGTATCGATAAAATGGTTAACCCACCACTCCAGGCACCGTCCTCACTTCGTGGACAAACAGCCACTGTATTACCTGGTGGGGTCACATATGTAGACACTATGCAGGGAGCCCAGGGAGGATTCCGTCCTACTTATGAGGTCAACCCAAGGTTAGCAGAGCTGCAACAAGATATTCAAGAGACTCAATATCGCATCCGCCAGGGATTCTATTCAGACCTATTCCAAATGTTAACTATGTCAGATAGGAGGCAGATTACCGCTAGAGAGATAGACGAAAGGCATGAAGAGAAGTTATTGATGCTGGGGCCAGTCCTTGAAAGATTGCATACAGAATTGCTTGACCCACTTATAGATAGGACATTCAACATTATGATGCGGAATGATTTACTCCCGACACCTCCAGAAGAGTTGAGTGGTGTAACTTTGAAGGTTGAATATATCTCGGTAATGGCACAAGCCCAGAAAGCAATTGGTACTGGAGCTATTGAAAGACTCGCTGGCTTTGTTGGCAATATGGCCGCGACTAAACCAGAGGTACTAGACAAGTTTGATGCAGACCAGTCGGTTGATGAATACGCTGAAATGATTGGGGTACCACCAAAAGTAGTTGTTTCAGATGATGTAGTTGAAGAAATTCGTCAAGAGAGAGCAGCTCAAATGCAACAACAACAAATGATGGAGCAAATGAACCAGGGAGTTCAAACAGCAAATGCTGGCGCCCAAGCTGCAAAAGTTATGAGCGAGACTGATACCGATGGTGAAAGCTTACTGAACAATATTATTGGCGGTATATCTTAGGTGAATGGTAATAGAGATTGATGATGCAATAGAAGCAATAAAGGTGATTAAACACCAGGAACCACTGCATATGTTGGAGCACGAATCAATGCTGGTGACGCTAAGGTTTTTAAAGAAATTAGGGTTCCACCATGTCTCTTTAACTGAAGAGAGTAAGGTGCGCGACAATTAAGTTGCAAAAACTATGAGATAGTGAGAAATATGTCAAAAGATTTTAATGCCTCTGACGAGAAGAGCGTCAAGAGAGCCAAACAAAAAGATAAAAATATTCGCGATACTGAGATAGAAGATATACGTCTTCTTCTCTCCAAGCAATGGGGCAGACGCCTAGTTTGGAGAATCCTGGAACAGACAGGACAGTTTCGCACCAGTTTCACCGGGAATAGTACGACTTTCTTTAACGAAGGCGCTAGGAATATTGGCCTATGGCTGGTGGATGAAGTGTTGTCGGCGGATACAGATATGTATTTGTCGATGATAAAAGAAAACAATAAACAAGGAGATCAAAATGCCTGAAGATACAGACACTTTGCTTACAGCCAACACCAATGAGGATGGGGACGTACAGCAGGCAGACAACTCACCTACGGACGAAGTAACAACGCAGTCCCAGGAGAGCGATGCTGCTACAACAGAAGGGAACGAAGAAAGTACTGAACAGGAGGCAGGTGCCCCACAAGAGTATGAAGTATTCGATATACCGGAAGACTTTAGTTTTAATGAGGATACCCTCGCTGACTACCACGAGTTCGCGAAAGAAAACAACCTGACGCAAGAACAAGCTCAAAAGGGTGTTGATATGGTAGCCGCAATGAAACAAGCCGAAATGGAACAGTGGGTGCAGCAACAGAAATCCTGGGTAGACGAAGCAAAAAGCGATGCTGATTATGGTGGAGATAAATTCGATGAGAATATATCTGTCGCAGTAAAAGCGCGAGATAGCTTTGGAAGCCCTGAGTTTAATGAGATGTTGGATACATCAGGTTTGGGTAACCATCCTGAAATGATTCGATTTCTCTACAGTGTAGGAAAAGCGATTTCTGAGGATAGGGTAGTGGTGGGTGGAGCCCATGCTACTCAAAAGACTCGTGAATCAGTACTTTATCCATCAATGTCCAATTAAATAATAACAGGAGAAAATAATGGCAACATTATCCACAACAAACCCTACTTTAGCCGATGTGGCAAAGAGGTATGACCCAGATGGTAAGATTGATACTATCGTAGAGCTATTATCGGAGACTAATGAATGTCTCGATTCTATGAGCTTTATTGAAGGAAATCTTCCAACCGGGCATAAAACCACTATTCGTTCAGGACTACCAAGTTCAACTTGGCGTAAACTGAACTATGGTGTTCAACCTTCAAAAAGTACAACTGTTCAGGTAACTGATACAGCTGGTATGCTTGAGGCATATGCTGAAGTCGATAAGGCACTAGCTGACCTTAACGGCAATACAGCTTCTTTCCGTCTGTCTGAAGACCGTGCTTTCCTTGAATCAATGAACCAAACAATGGCTAACACATTGTTTTATGGCGACACTGGAACTGACCCAGAGAAGTTTATGGGATTAGCTCCTCGCTATAATTCAACCTCAGCAGAGAGCGGTGACAATATTATCCTGGGAGGAGGTTCAGGCTCAGACAACACATCCATTTGGTTAGTTGTTTGGGGGCCAAATACCTGCCATGGTATCTACCCGAAAGGTTCACAAGCTGGTCTGAAACATGAAGACCTTGGTGAAGTTACTCTGGAAGATGCAGCATCAGGTAAATATCAAGGTTACCGTACTCACTATAAGTGGGACATCGGTCTGACTTTGAGAGACTGGCGCTATGTGGTTCGCATACCAAACATTGACGTTTCTGACTTAACTAATGATGCAGCCTCTGGTGCAGAGTTGGTTGACCTTATGGTTCAGGCAATCGAGAAGGTTCCTAACTTAGGTCTAGGTCGTGCGTCATTCTATGGCAACCGCACAATCTCTTCATACCTACGCCGCCAGATTACAAACACTAATAATGTTCGTATCGGCATGGATGAAGTAGCAGGGAAGCGTGTATTGAATTTTGACGGTATTCCGTTTGGACGCAATGACGCTATTACTAACACCGAAGCCCTAGTAAGCTAAGGATTAACATAGGAGAAAAATATGATAATTGACTACAATCTTCAATTTTCTGATGCTCAGGCTTTAACGGTTGATGCAGCGTCTACTAATATTATTGACCTTGGCTCAGACCGAGATATTGGTGTAGGCGAGGAAATGAAAGTAGCTTTGAACTTTGACGTTGCTATGGGAGGCACTTCGCCAACTCTATCTGTCCTAGTTCAAACAGATGATAACTCTTCATTCAGTTCTGCTACAACAGTTCTAACATCTCGCTCTATTGCAGCTGCTGCTATTGGCGATACGTTAGTTCTGGGGTTACTCAGTTGTTAAGGATGCTCAACAGTGGCAGTCATATCCTAACGCTACATAGGATGTGATTTAATTCTGAGAGAGGGTAGGTTTTTTGAGATAATTCATCTTGTACTCCTTCCTACCTTCTTTTGGATTTATTAAGAGGAGTTTAAATGGCTAGTGAAGTCGATATTTGTAATCTGGCACTTTCGCATATCGGCGCTAGTGCAACTATTTCTTCATTGACAGAGCAGTCAGAAGAAGCTTTTCACTGTAACTTATTATATGCTGACGCTAGGGACGCATTACTGAGAGCTTTCCCTTGGGGATTTGCTACTCGTCACCTAGCACTTTCTGATGTTGGTAGCCCACCCGGTAACTGGTCTTATAGATATAGTTATCCGAATGATTGTCTTTTTGCAAGAGAGATACTTCAGACAACGTCCGGTGGCGACCCAATTGATTTTGAGATAGCTTTGGGGGATGCCTATAATGCAAAAGTCATTCTCACCAATCAGGAATCAGCAAACCTAATCTATACCTATAAGGCAACCAATACACTGGTATTTGACCCCTTGTTTATAGTTGCTCTTGCGTGGCGATTAGCTAGTGAAATAGCTATGCCTCTAACAAGAGACGAGAAACGAATGAAAAACGCTTATGAGATGTATCTAAGTACTATTTCCGAGGCACAAACATTCAACGCCAATGAGTCTCAAATCGATAGAAACAAAGAGGCTAGTTGGATAACAGGGCGTAGCTAATGCCTTCTGCTTTGATTCAACCATCTTTCTCTGGCGGAGAGCTGGCTCCATCACTTCATGCACGAGTAGACTTGGCAAAGTATGCGGTAGGATTAAAGACCTGTCGAAACTTTCTTGTCCAGGCACACGGCGGAGTGACCAATAGAGCTGGAACTAAATATATATGCGAGACCGAGGACTCGACTAAAACAACTAGACTAATACCTTTTGAATTTAATACCGAACAAACATATGTCCTAGAATTTGGTGACCTCAAGATGAGGGTAATTAAAGATGGAGGACAGGTAGAATCAGGTGGTTCACCGGTAGAAATCACAACCCCCTATGCACATACTGAGTTAGCCGCGCTTAACTTTACTCAGAGTGCAGACGTGATGACTATCTGTCACCCTTCATACCCTCCGAAGGAGCTTAAAAGAACCTCACATACAGCCTGGACTCTGACCTCCATCACCTTTGGTACCTCAATGACTGCCCCTGGAAGTGTGGCATCTACAGCACAGAACTATGATTCTACTAACCCAGATACCTCATATTCCTATGTTGTAACCAGTGTGGATACTACTACAGGTGCCGAGAGTGTAGCCTCAAGTGCGACCTCAATAACTAATAACAACCTGAGCTCCACGATAACTAATACTATTACCTGGGCGTCCGTGGCAGCTGCGAATTCATATAACGTCTATAAGTCAGTTGGTGGCGTCTATGGATTTGTTGGTCGTGCCACCTCCACCACCTTTAAGGATGACAATATCGAGCCGGATGCATTTGATACCCCGGCAACTGCACGAACTGTATTCAATACCACCGATGAATATCCGTCAACGGTAACCTACTACCAGCAAAGATTGGTATTCGGACAGACCAATAATGACCCTCAGAAAGTCTATATGAGCCAGACCGGTAACTATCACAACTTTAATGTATCAGAACCTTTAAGGGATGATGATTCAGTGACCTTTACTATTGCCTCCTCGCAGGTAAACGAGGTCAGACACCTGGTACCGCTATCAGATATGATTGTTCTGACTTCAGGTGGTGAGTGGCTGATGACAGCTAATGATGGTGTAATTACTCCTTCCTCAATCCAGCTTAAACCACAGGGCTATCGAGGCAGTGCTGATGCGCCTCCACTGGTTATTGGTAATACTATTATTTATATTCAGTCAAAAGGATCGATTATTCGTGACCTGGCCTTTGCACTTGAATCTGATTCCTATACAGGTAACGACTTAACAGTACTATCGAATCATCTGTTTGCAGGTAAGACCGTAGTTGAATGGGCATTCTCCCAGGCTCCTCATTCAATTGTCTGGGCAATACTAAGTGATGGTTCATTGGCAGCTCTAACTTATTTACGAGAGCATGAAGTCTGGGGCTGGTCGAGGCATGATACTGATGGAACTTTCGAGAGCGTATGTTCGGTAGCCGAAGGCGATGAGGACGCGACCTATTTTGTAGTTAAGAGAACTATCAATGGCTCAACTAAGCGTTATATAGAGAGAATCAATACCAGGGTTTTTACCGATATTGCAGATGCCTTCTTTGTTGATTGTGGACTTTCATATGATGGTACCCATACTGCCGCTACAACGAGCATGACTTTATCAGGCGGAACAACCTGGGCACATACTGAAACTCTGACCCTGACCGCAAGCACATCCACCTTTGTTTCCGGAGATGTCGGCAATACTTATGTGTTGACTATAGGCGATGATACTTTGGTCTGTACGGTAACAGGATATACCAGCGGAACTGTTGTTAGCGTCAAGGCAGGTAGGGATGTACCAACAGCTTTTAGAAGTGTAGCTACCACCAGCTGGGCAAAAGGGGTAGATGAAATATCTGGACTTGGACACCTTGAAGGAAAGACTGTAGCAATTCTAGCGGATGGCAATGTTGAAGCGCAACAAACCGTTGCATCAGGAGCGGTGACGATTTCCAATCCAGCCACCAAAATACATATTGGACTACCTATCCAGGCAGACATCGAAACTCTTAATCTAGAGCTTGGAAAAACAACCTCCCAGGGTAAGGTTAAAAGTATTTCCTCGGTCACTTTACGAGTGGAATCATCAAGAGGAGGTAAGGTCGGATTTGATGAGGACAACCTTACAGAATTTAAACAGCGAGCATATGAATCATATGGAGACCCGACAGCTATGAAAACAGGTGATATTAGGGTTACAGTGCCCTCTAAATGGTCAACCTCTGGGTCTTTGTTCTATCGCCAAGATGACCCCCTTCCGATGACATTATTGGCTGTAATACCGGAGGTATCAATTGGCGGCTAAAGTTGAAATTAGAGAGGTTGAGGATAGTGATATAGATACGTTAGTTGAAAATATGCGAGAGGCCGATAAGCTCGAAGTGAATGCAGCTACCAAGATGGGTATTAAAAATGCTGTTGTATCTTCTGTGAAGTTAGCATCCTACGCGAAAACAGGACTTGTTAATGATGAACTAATTTGTATGTGGGGAGTGTGTCCACTCTCTCTTGTAAGCTCCAAAGGTTCCCCCTGGATGCTAGGAACTGACCTAATTAACAAGAGACAGAAATTATTTTTGAGGCGCTCAAAACCTATACTCGAAGAGATTAAAAAAGATTATAAGCATTTGGAGAATTATGTCGATGTACGGAACACTCTAAGTGTTAAGTGGCTAAAGTGGCTAGGTTTTAAGATGGAAGACCCTATTCCTTATGGAGTGAATGGAGAGCTATTCCATAAATTTACAATGGAGATTTAGAATGTGTAACCCTGCAATTGGAATGATGCTTAGTTTTGCTGGTGCTATGTCTCAAGCAAGAGGACAAAGACAGGCAGCTGCGGCTAGAGCAGAACAATACCGTTATCAAGCTAAGGTTGATGAAAACAACCGTAAGGTGTCCTTATGGAAAGCCCAAGACGCAATAGCAAGAGGCAAAAAAGAGGAGGCTATTCATAGAACTAAAGTATCTCAACTAAAGGGTAGACAGCGGAGTGTTCTTGCAGCAAGTGGTGTTGTGGTTGACCAAGGCTCGGCTCTGGATATTCTTCAAGATACGGCTATGTTGGGTGAACTTGATGCGCTAACGATTAGGTCGAATGCAGAAAGAGAAGAGTACGAACACAAAGTAAGGGCATCCAATATTGGTGCAAACAAACAGATGAACTTGCTTGCAGCTAGTAATGCTATTAGAGCAGGTAAGACCGCATCGATGACATCGCTATTACAAGGAGCAGGGTCAATGGCTACTAAATGGTATGACTACAAAAATTATGGAGGGGTTAGCTAATGGCAACGGTTCCACAGTATCAAATTGGCCAGGTAAAAGATTCCCCAATACAAGGCGGTGAACAACAAATTCACACTATAGATGAAGCTTTTGGTTCTTCGATAGCTCAGGCTAATACACAAAGAGGGCAGGTAGTTTCGCAGCTTGGAGAGCAAGCGTTTGCTCAAGCAGTTAAACAAAGGGATAAATTCGACCAGGCAGTATTAAAAGACCAGGACAACAATGTAGTAAGTTTCTTTAGGGAGAATATGGATGACCCTGGTGGATTTATGTCACTAGCCGGGAAGGATGCACTAAACCAAAAAGACCAAATTGAGAAAAAATTAAGAGATTACATAAAGAAGATTTCAAAAAATATTGACCCAAGGATTCTAGACCAGTGGAAAGCGGTATCTAACCAAAGGCTTAATTCAGAGCTTGCAAGAATATCTTCCCACTCTGCTGAACAAACAGCAGTCTTTCAGAATGCAGCAACAGACGCAAGAATCGCAAATGTAATACAGGGTATAGGAATTAACTACGAGGAGGCTATTAATAATCCCAAGGCTTTAGAAACTCGTTTTAATTTAGGCAAAAGAGAAGTTAAATCAAAAATTCAAAATGCTCTTGGTATTAACCCTGAATCAGAGAATGAAGAAGATAAAGAGATTATTGAAAAATATATGCTTGAATTTACTTCACCTAGCCATGAGAGTGTGATTGAAAAGCTTTTATTGACCGATAGATATGACAAAGCTAACGAGTATTACTATAAGAATATAAATGAAATAAAAAATGCTACACAGATAACGATAAAAAACAAAATAGATAAAGATACATTAGATGGGCGAGTAGCTGATGAGGTGACAAATATTTGGAATTCAGGAGCTAGTGATACCGAAATGACAGATATGGCGGATGCACTACCTGGCGATATTAAAGAAAGGGTAAGAAGCATAATAGAGCACAATCAGGTCTATAGAGATAAAGAAGAGCAGGATGTCTACAAAGAAGCAGATGATAAAGCTCAAAGCTTAGTTACCAATAGCAATCTCACCGCGATTGACCAGATTCCAAAAGATATATGGGAAGCGATGTCACCGACCAAACAAGAAGAACTGAAGAAATATTTTCAAGCCGAAGAAAAAAGGATAAGAGTCGATAATTGGGATAAGGCAAAAAATAATGTTTGGACAACGTATGGCATTTGGAGGACAGATAATACCCAACCAAAAGTAACCAATGACCAGATACTGAAAATGTCGGGTGCCGACATGATTGTCTTTATGGATAAAAGAGAAGAGGATGTTCTAAAAAATACCCTCGAATCAGAAACTGAAAGCTATAAAGCAGCCAAACTTTATCAAGTTAGGGGAATGACAGTAGCCCAGATTCAAAAAGATTACCCAGACCTCTGGAATGGTATGAACGGAGAACAGCAAGAACTTCTCATCGATAGAGAGATAGTTAAGGTTGATAGAGTTGAGCAGGATGCCTACGAAAGAGCGCTGATTCATATTGATGAAGGTGAAGAGATTCCAGATGAGCTTAAAGCCAAAATGAATGGCCTTCAAAGACTCTCTCTGAGAGAGAAGCAGGAAGCTGTGGATACCTCTGAAGAGGGTGTGGCTTATGACAAGCTGCTTGGACATTTACTGATACCAGGTAATACACTTAAAAACGCTGACCCTGACCTCATCTCTAGAGTTAGTAATGAGCATATGACAAACATAACCAATGCTATTAATACTAGCAAGAAGGCTCAAGCGAAGATTGATTTAGAAATATCACAACAAAAAAGATTTCGTGAACTATTAAGAATGGCTCGAGAGGACTATGAGCAATTTAAAACAATAAACCTTGATGATGAAATTAATAAGGTTTCTGAAACAAATCTTAATAAGTTAGATGCTATGCAACAAAGCAAACCAAGTGTTAATTCAATATTTTCACGACAACAGTTAGTCTATCAAGCACTAGCCGGAGTAGAAGACCGCTTTTCTAAGGGTGATAATATCTCAACTATAGCAACACAACAGAGCGCGGCGGGTAAGGATGCGCGTCAGTTTATTGCTGAGGTAGATAGTCGTGTTCAACTATGGAGTGATTCAAATGATGGTAAGACCCCTAACGACCAACAGTTCAAGCAGATTCTTTTAGAAATCACAACAGACGTCATCTTCTTTGATGACAAGGGTAAGGATAGTATATACCCGGCATCGTTTATTGACGCAAGTGAAATGGAAGACGCTTATGTTAAATTTGGTGGCAAAGAATATTACATGAGTGATATTTCAAAATATCAAAGAGATGAAATTAAAAAATGGCTTAGAGAGAATAATAAACCTGTCACTGAGCGTGAAGTTCAGGCGAGAGTTATATGGTTAGAAAATGAAAGGCTAAAAGCTAATAACAACGCTGCATCAAAATGAGTCTTGAAATAAAAAAAGGCTATATGTCAGCGGATGAACTAGATGAGTTGGAGAAGTTAAAGGCGTCTCAAGTTACGGCTGCAACGCAGAATAAAGTATTAACTCGGCGCGGATACCGAGATGCTCCCAAAAAAATAGAAACTAAGGTACAAGAAGCTAGTACTGTTAGTCCTTTAGTTGAAACAAATAAAAAATCTGCTAGTAATTTAGCTACAAGTCCATTAGTAGATACAATACAGCCTCCTAGTTCAGATTCAAGCATAGCCAAGAATATGGACTATTATGAGTCTCAAAAGAGCAATCTTTTAAAACAAACACTCAATATAGCTACATTAAATAATGCTGACCAGGAAGCTGAGATACAAAGGCTTGCTAGTGAGTTTAATATTCAGCCTAGTGTTATTAAAAGCAATCTTGATGAAGCAAAGCGTAAGTCTAAGTTAATGAATATTGACATTAAGAACCTACGAGCGAACCACCCAGTTCTTGCAGAGCAGTTACAAAACCTATCATTTGCTGCGGTAGCTCACGATGATTTAAGAGCGCTTGGCGCCATTGAGTCAGCATTTAAATGGTTTAAAGAAGGTGTCATTGAAGCTCCTGAAAACATCTCTACTGGTTGGGAAGCAGGAAGCGCTATTTATAAATTAGGTTACTTAGGTACACAAATTAGAAATAGTGGTGGCGATATAACACCTGAATTGCAAAATCAAATAGATCAATTAAATAAAAATCTACATGATAACTCCGGCGATGGTTTTATCCATTCAGCATCACAAATCGCTGGAACTATGTATCCAGGCACAAAAGATGCATTTATAGACGCTGGTAAATTGGCTCTTGGTGTAGCTGGAACAACTTTTGCTACAACTCAAGCAATGACTGGCCCACTTATATTTACACCGGGGCCAGAAGATGCAATCTCAGGACTTGGAGCTGCGGCAACAGGAGCTATGGCATTTACTCCAACATTTGCATTTGAGATGGTAGAAAACTCATTTAATATTGAGGGTGGTATTTCTTATATCGATTTGAGAGAAATGGGAGCCACTCACGATAACGCAAGCAAAGTTAGTAATGTTGTCGGTTTTGTTAATGCCGGTCTTGAAATGGTTGGTATTAGGGCGGTAGTTGCTCCATGGCGTAAAGCCTGGTCAGGTTTTATAAATAAAAAGATTACTCAGTCTCTAACAAGAGGAGGCCTTGCCAAAGATGTGCTATCTACTTACTTGTTAAGTATAGGAGTAGAAACAACAACAGAAGTAATGCAAGAAGTAGTAAATATATTTGGTGAAGAATTTACCAAGATGATTGATGAAGGCGTTGATGTTGAGTCATTATTTGCTACTGAAGAGGGCATGGAAGAACTATGGGCTAGGTTAACTGAAATCTTTGAAACCACTGCACAAGGTATGGCAATTTTAGCATTACCAGGAGCAAGTGTTACCTATGTCTCGGGTAAATCTCAAGTCTCAGAAGCAGAAAAAACCAAAAAAATATTTAAAGCAATCTCAGATGGAGCTCATAACTCTAAGCTTGTAGAACGATTACCAAAGGAAGCTCAGAAGTTTGTTAAAGAAGTAACTAAAGATGGTGATGTTAAGAGTGTTTATATCGACCACGAGAAATTTAATGAGTATCTGCAAAAACGAGGAATTGACCCTAATTCAGATGAAGCTAAAGAATTTTTCCAGGACTTAGGAGTTGAAGGACAACTAGAAGAGTTAGCGCTAACTGGTGGAGATGTTGTTATACCAATTGAGAACTACACTACAAACATAGCTGCAACCGACCATCATCCTGATTTAGCACCACATATTCGTGTAAATCAAGACCATTGGTCTTCTAGTGAATCAGAGAACTGGGTCAAGAATAATCCAGACTATAAAACTGACGTAGAGGCTATTGAGAAAGAAGCCACACGAATTAGGAACCTAAGCAATAGTGAAAGAGAAAAGAATATTATTTACAAAGAAGTCTTTTCACAGTTAATAGGTCAGGGCACCTCTCGGGAGGATTCTACAGCACAATCAATACTCTACACAGCAGTATTCGAGGTGTTAGGTAAACAGGGCAATATAGACCCGGTAGAGCTGTTTCAACGCTATGGTTTAAACATCCAAAGAGTATTTGATGGCCAGAAAAATGTAGTTCCAAAAAAGGAACTAATAGATTTAGTTGATGAAGTTATAGAAGCTAAAAAGAAAAAAGATGGAGGAGAGGTAGTTAAAGA
>Ga0208299_1002249_pt1 | contig 13212 bp, 33 predicted proteins | sample 15_taG_FD_184089 | JGI IMG/M metagenome (GOLD analysis project Ga0208299, IMG submission 184089) | Marine viral communities from the Subarctic Pacific Ocean - 15_ETSP_OMZ_AT15312 metaG (SPAdes) (version 2) | ecosystem: Environmental > Aquatic > Marine > Oceanic | place: Pacific Ocean | collected...
ATCTAAAAATATCGCCCCACTAGGTTTAGTAGCATTAAATTCACTAATAGTATTAAAAACAATAATATCTTTAGGAGCCTTTAAATTAGTACCAGTTATAATCTCACCTTCTCCTACAATACTCACCATAATATGTTGCCTATTCCTAGATTTCCCATTTCTATAAAACCAATAAGTGCCTTTAGCCCAACCTGTTTCATCAATAATTAATTTAATCCAATTTTCCATTTCCCCAAGACGGGGTGCAGCATTCCTATTAGGCAATTTACCGTTTATTAAATAATGAGACCTAACAAATACTGCATCATTCCATTCTTCCGGTAATTTATATGTAGCACCAAAATCTTTCCCTTCTATATTATCTTTATATTCATAATCATCAACTGACAGAGTATCAGGCTGCCATTTGCGGATTTTTAAAACATCTTTCCACATAATCACTGTCCTCCCCTATCTTGAATATCATATCGTTGATTGCTACTTCTACTCATTTCTTCTAATATACCTTTTAAACATTTATCCTTAATCTTATTATTTGCACCAATACCCTTGTTAAGATAATATCTTACCATCCTTTTGTTAATATCATCTAAATTACTAAACCTAACATATTGCTGTCTATTCTTCGGCAACGTATCATTAAGTACACCTTCAGTTAATCTTTCCCAAGCACCATCACTTATTTTGAGAATATCTAACCAAGACATCATTTCCCCTCATTAAATCTTCCCAATGCTTTATTATACTGCTCAAGATATATTCTCTTTACTTTCTCAGCATCTTCTAATGTAAATAATTTTTCTTTCTTCATTTCAATATTATCTACATGATAGCCAAATGGTATTAAAGCAGCAAAACCCTCTTTCACTAACTCTAATCTTAATGGCTTAAAAGCAACATTAGTCCAAGGACTACCAGTTCTAAAATTCTTTCTTTCATAAAAACCATCTAAGTCTTCCGCATCTTTCACATAAATATGCCATATATCCCAACTGCTGCCTTTCCATCCTGTTTCAACAACCTCAAAATCTTTCTCAAAAAAATCTAATATGGCCTTTCTATTTTCTTCAACATCTGTTTTTAAGATGTTTTTCCATGCCATATTTTTCACCATTTAAAATTTCTCAAAAATTTTTGGTAGGAATTTTTCATCTTAATTTATCAATTTTTGGTCCCATATGATTTACATAGGTATCATAAATCTCAATAACTTTTTTTACTACTTCCTTTTCCTTCTCATTCAATTCCCTCTCTTCAAGTATTTCAAATAAATAATCTACTTTACTTGATAATTCATTAGGTATACTATACTTACTTGGGTAATAGAATTTACTTTCATTTTCCAATCTCCAATCTACTCTTTCCTTTCTAATTTTGTCTTTCCAATTGTTCATTTTAACCACCTAAATTTTTCAGAAAATTTTGACTGGGATTTACCCCATAAAATTAAACACCATTTTTATTTCATCTTCTATATAATTAAACTCATTATATAGAGTTAACTTTTTTACTTCATTCATAAAATTATCATAACTTCCCGAATAAGGTTTTCTTCCCATTAATTGGTCCCAAGTAGGCCACAATTTCATAAGATTATTCAATATTCGAAAATCTTCACCAGAAGCCATGTATGTTAATGGCCCAATTTCATCATTTACCTGACTCCATGCCATTCTTACTTCTTCAGTCGCCTCATCTTCATTCATATTTCTATCATAATTTCCTTCTCTAAATTTTAATATTTCTTTCCATTTCATTTTACTCACCTTTATTTTCAAAAATTTGACCTGAGATTTATTCATTTGATGCCTTTTGTTCTACACTAACAATTTTTCCATTTTTAATAGTATAGTGAGCATTAAGTTTTAAATCAATTAAAAGGCCATTTTTATATAATTGCGCTAATTTTTCTGTTGGGTCATTCCCAAATTGATTAACTAATTCATCAGGTAATGCACTTGCATATTCATCTGTTTGAATAAACCATCTTTGTGGTTTATCATAAGTAAACTCCCGCTTTAATATATCTTTCCACATAAAAAATCCTCAAAATTTTGACCCGTAATTTATTTGCTACTAGGAAAATTATTTTTAACTTAATTAATCTATTTCCAGAATAAGAAAACAATTTGATTCAATTGTAATGTTTGTCATATTTATTTGATTTGTATTCTATGGCCTAAGATATGTTTACAGTTGTTAAGTATTGTGCAGGTATATTTCCTTCTCGTACAAATACTTTAGTATTCATTATAATATCATCATGTAATATAGGCTTAGAAAGTGTTTCACCTCTTATTCCAACAACACCTATTTCTTTTTCATCTATTTGTAATTCTTTAGCACGTCTTTTAATAAACTGTATTACTTCGTCTTTATCTTCTGCTGTATATACAATGTATTCTGCGTCTTTTAACTCTTCAGGAATATGTCGATTACTTCGCTTTTTAGTTGAATTTCCCCTAATACCTTCTTTTAATACTTTCTTTAAGTTTAAAGTACCATGGTATTCTGTTATTGGGCCTAAAGGTTGATTATCTTCTTTAAGTATATTCCACCACATATACATCACTTTAAGCCATTGTATTATTTGGCCTTTAAACAGTATATCCTAAGCCTTGTTTCGGCTAAGGCACAATAGCCCATATAGTCTGTGGTGGCCGTGAAAAGAAATCATGCTCACAATGACATTATGACACCCTACATCTTTTATTTCTTTTTTTGAAAATTGAAACGCAAAGCCATATGGTTGTAGAAAAAACAATATTAAATTAACTACAAGCATATGGTCTGCACTTTGGACTGGTGAAACGAAACCCTATATTAGTAAGCATGAAATTACTACTATGGAGCGGGCGTAATAGCCCAAACAATAATAATAAACAATGGAGAGATAAACATGGCAGATTATAGTATGGAAGATGAAAAATGGAATAAGAATAAAAGTAAGGTGCAGGCGTATATGGAAACCCACGACTTGGGAGATATGGCGGCTGTAATCAATTGGAACTTAACACAGGGTGATAATGACCCTATTAACCGAAAGAGATTTTGGTCGTCAATAACGACTCTATTCGGAATGTTGGATGATAGCCCAATTTCAAGGGGCCGTGAGTCTAACTTGCCCGATGACGTTCAAAACTTAATAAACACGTATTGTTCGACTTTTGCGGCAGCACACCGTGTGCTTTTTGCGACGGACCTTCTCTTTGGTGAACTAATTAGAAAACATGGTAAGTCTGGTGGCGGAGTCTATGAAAATGCGGATGAATATGCAGCAGGACAAAGCAAATCAATGAGGATGAAATTAACAAGGTATTACAGGAATCACTTGAAGGGAATTACCACAGAACCTTCATGGGATGGAACACAAAACAATGGTGTTCCAAACATCGTTTCTCCTGTTCAGTCGGAGGCTGAAGAAGAGGAATGATTGGGTAAAATACACCCGCTCCACCTATTTTGGGTAAAATGCTGAAATGCGTTTTGCTCATCATGGGGTTGAATGCCAAACCATCTCCAAAGTAGAACCATATGGTAGTAATATACTTTGTTATCAATTAATGCCCCGAAGGGCGGTTGTTCACTTTTTGACCTCCTTTGGCTTGATTTGCTCAATTAAGGCCTTTCTGAATTGCTTTTCCTTGAAAGAGTCGTTATCTTTCTCATATTGAATAATCATGTTATCAATAACCCCACTTATGAACCTGACAGCATCCTCATAATGCCTTCTTTGATATTTACTGCTCATTCAATCACCCCTTGTTCTTTACCCTCTTCAATCAACACTACCAATTTATAATAAGCGAATGCTTCACTTCTATGGTTCTTCAATTCTTCTATACTCATCAATTTCAATTCAATCATTGAATGAGCAATTAGCACCTTTGGGCCAAAACATTCATGGCAGTTAAAATCTTCTATTATCTCATTGCATACTTCACACTTTTTCATCATTTTCCTCACCTTCTTTTATCCTTTTCAATTCCTTACTTTCTTCCTTTGTCAAACCATATTTAATTTGATTTGGTTTTCCATTTACACACCGTTCATTCATGCACTTCTTATACATGAAATCCCCACATTCACTACATACCCATTTACTATCTCTATATGACATATTTGGTTGTCTCCATACTAATGATTTTGACCTTAAATATAAGGTTCGTGCATCAAAGTTGCCTTACCATATGGTCATACTAACTTTGTAATAATCAATTGACCCCGAAGGGTGCTAATCCCCCTAATTCTGAAGGCGATGTTCTATTACTGAATATGGGGGATTGCAGATGTTATCCAGTGTTTCGCTGAAATGCTGTGCATTGACACCTCTTACGATACCTGTCATTCTTGCTGCATCATGAACCAATCTGCGAATTATCCAATCATTGTGCTTCTTTGCTGTTTGGTCAGCATCAGACTTCCAACGGTAAAAACCGTGGTTCTCATTCTTCTCAGTGTTTGTCTTGCTATTCTTAACTCTCTTCACTACTTGGTAAATTGTGGTCATCTTTCTCGCCTCTACTATAATCAAATATGGCTTATTCTTTAAGATAATCTCCAAAGTCTCCTATCATATGGTAATATAATCACTTTGGGCATTTATATTACCCCGAAGCGAAACAATCGCAACGAAGCATTATTGCTCGTTTATCACCCAATCGCACTTCATTGACTCCCTTACACTTTTCACAATGAAATCTGTATATTGTAATCATATTCATTCCTCCTCAATTATCTGTGAAAGGGTTGAAACTGCCCTTTCTCCATTTATTATCTTTTGAATAGCACTTGTCAACATAACTAATACTACATATTGTTGCCCGTCTGAAGTAGTATAAGTGGTGCAATCCTTTAAAGCATTAGTATTAAGAGACACCTTCATTTTACCATTATCCGTTTTTCTTACATATCCTACCAATATACTGCTCATTCTTTCACCACCATATCAACCTTCAATGATTCAAAGTTAGACAAAGCCTCAAGTAATTTATTATACATATCATCCAAATCATTGCTTCTAATCTTCAAATCCTTAATAATCAAATTACCGTATCTATCATGCCCAACGGTAATACTGTATTTTACATCTTGATTGACTTCTATTGTTGTTTTGCGGCCCCACATGATATAATGAATTATCACTTAATTATAGTAAGGTTGCTTCAAAGTGCAACCATATGGTCATAAAACTTTGAGTTTAATAATGGCCCCGAAGGGTTTTATGTGCATAAGCATTTCTAATACTATCAATGGTTGATAAATAATATACAAGTGTATGGCCTTGGTCGCATTCTTCTCTTCTAAATGTCGATATAGTTTCCATATGAGCATCCCATTGATAATCTTCCTTACATTCAAGACATCGTGCCGAATACTCAATAATCCCTTTTTTCTCTTTATCTCCCAGTTTAACCATGTTTATCAATAAAAGCATAATATTTTAATTATTAAGGTTTAAACTGTACAAAGTGTCAAACCATATGGTAAGATTAGTCTTTTGTACGCAGATAAATCTTAGGCCACATATAAAGTACACACTAAGCAACACAATAAAAATTCATCAAATACTGAAAAATCATTAGGAGGGAAAGTACCCCACTAATTTAAAGAAGGTATTTCTTTTATTGTTGTTTAATATATGGTTTATACTCAAAATGCTCGACTGAAAAGAAGACCACCTACTCCCGCTAAGGGTATTTAAAGAATGGATGGTTCTTTTTCGCCTCAAAATGGTGTTGAATCGACCCCTGTTTTATCTCGATATGATTAGATAGAATATATTTATCAAGATTATCATGTTTATCAGGAAGATGTAGGCTCAATAGAGATAAAATGGCGTAGTAGTTATATAGGAGAACGAAGTAGGGTAAAATAAGCCGAGGCGGTTAAAGTAGCAATACGAAACTTAATTGGTGAAAATAAAATAAGGTGAAAAACATGGAAAGTTGGAACGCAAGAATAGAAGAAGTAAGCGAGTTTATTGGAACAGATGGATTTGATGCACAATTAGCACAAGTCTTACAATTTCAAATAAACTTTGGGAATGAAAACGAAGAAAATCAGGAAAAAGTCTGGGAATCAATTAAAAGTATGATTCGTGGAATGGCCGGTTCTCCCGTAAGAAGGGGTAAAAAGAGTAATTTGCCAGCAAGTGTTAATGTAGTAATTGACCAAATTGGTAGTGAAGTAGCAGCAGCAAGTGAAGATTATTTTAACAGTCTTCCTATACTTCAAGCAGTATTACTAAGACACGGTAAATCCGGTGGTGGCAGTTTTACAGATGGTGGGGCTTATGCGGCTTCAGTAAGAAGTAAGGTTGTTTCTCAGTTAAAGAAGGCTTATGGTGATTCATGGGATGGAACCCGTGATGGATTACTTGAAAGTATTTCTGTTGCTGAAGAAGAAGAGTGAATATCAAATTCTTCTCTGATTAAATACTAAATACAATTGAAAGATTGAAGACAATAATAGATAGGCAAATTAAACCAAATGACGGATATGATGGGTGGTGGAGATATGATTCCTTTAGGGGAGTTATGTCTTCATCACCCTTTTTTAATTTTTTAAAATAAAAGGAGAATAGTGAAATAGGGGTATTGATTATGTTATATTATTCCTTTGAAACATTACCATCCTGAAGCCGCCTCCCTTTAAGTAGAAGTGCGGATTGTTATAATTGAAGACGAAGGATGTATCATTCTCACAATTATCAAAATTATCAATAGGGATAAAAACAAAATGGCAGGGAACTGACTATGGTTCTAATTTATTTTATATTATTATCATTATTATTATATTATTATTATAGTATAGTATATTTATCACCCTTATCATCATTATCATTATTATCACCCTTATCACAATATGAGAAAAAAGAAACAAACCCCCTGTGATAATATGATAAATGATAAACATGAACTATTCGACAGCAAAATGAGTGCAAACGGACCATGGTTATTGATGATTTTGCACAATAACGGCCAATAAACGATTGGGAATTATCCGATAATAGAAACTCATTTTAGTTTTTTTCACTACTGAAAATGAAAACAAGGTGATTAATATGGACAAAAATAAAATAATAATGAAAAAGACAGCATTGGCTGTTTGGCAAGCAATGGATAAAGATAGTGAAGGGTTTGTTAAATGGACAGTGTTTAGAGAAAAAATACCTGCTGGACAAAGGGGAGAATATTTGGCTTTTCTTAAAGAGAATTGGTTTATTGAAGAAAGAAAAGGTCGTGGAAGGCCCGGAATTATGCTTAAACCAAAGTATTTGAGAAATGTAAAGTATGGTTCTAAGCCAAAAACATCGCCAAAACCAAAACCAAAAGCAACAGGTAAAATTGATGAAAATAACCCATTAAATAATAAAAAGTGGATTTCTTCAATATTGGCGGCAAAGTATTTGGAGATTAAAACTAACTCAATGAAGAACTTATATAAAAAGATTCAACATAAGAAGACACTTATTCAAGGTAATAATGTGATGCTTTGGCTTGTATCTGATTTGGTTAAATATAAGCAAAATAGAAGTGAGTATCTATTTAAGGCTGGAAAGAAATCAAAGAGAGCACCAGTTAAGCCTAAAATAAATGATAATCCAACAGAGAAATTATACCCATTTGAAGCAAATTGGTGGCCGGCATTAAAAAAGTTGGCTGATGAGGCAACAAAGGTTGAAACAGTAAATCATCCTAAACATTATAATCTAGGAAAAATAGAAGTTATTGATGCAATTGAAGATTGGAATCTAAACTTTTCAGAAGGTAATATAATTAAGTATATAGTTAGAGCAGGAAACAAATCTGATAATAGAATAGAAGATTTGCAGAAGGCTCTCTTTTACTTAAAGAGAATAATTCAAAATGCTGAGTAATCTGTCAGCAACTTTAGTGGTTTGCAAATAATAAGGGGCAAAGTCTCCCTCAAGGTAAAGGGGTGGTTTCCTTCACCCTGTCCCTTTCCACATTTATTTTCCTTGCAGGGGTTCCCAAGATTGGTCAAAGGGGCCGGACTTAAGATTAATTTAAAATAAGAAATCCGGTGCGTATTGCTTCGTGGGTTCAAATCCCATCCCCTGCACCAATTTAATTCAATAAGGGCCATTAATTTAGTCAGGTAGAATGACAGGCTTTTAACCTGTTTGTCGTGGGTTCGAATCCCTCATGGCCCGCTTTAAAAAAATATAGGTGATAGTATGAGAAAAATTTGTAATAAATGTTATGGTTATGGTGAAATAAGTTATGATGGCAAAATGTGTTCATGGTGTAGTGGTAAAGGTAATTTTGATACTGAAACACATGAAACACATGATAGAGAAGAAAGTGTTGATTTATGTCCTTTATGTGGATGCTGTTGGGAAAGATATGATGAATGGGCCAAGAATTATGGTAAGGTATTATTGGATAAAGATATACAGACTTACAGTGATTTTAATGTTGATTTAGATTTACATGAGAAGGTTTTAATGACTTTAGTTATGGTTAAAGAGACAGGTGATTATAGTAAGATTGATGAATTAATTGATGCTCTTAGAATATTTTTAGAAGGAGTCGAAAAGGATTCAGCAGAACAATTAGCACTATTAATAGAAATAAAAGAAACGATAAATGGAGATGAAGAAGAATGACAACACGAAAGAAGCCATGTAAATGCAATAAGCCATATGATTTTAAAGACTCGGATTATACTCTTTGTCTTAAATGTGGCTGTCAATACCCAACACCAATAGTAGGTGAAGAAGAATGAGTTATAAAGTAATTAGGTTTTATTTTAAGGGTGGCAATAGGATAATTAAAAGAGGTTTAACTCTTGAAGAGGCACAAGAACATTGTAATAATCCTGAGACATCATCAAGCACTTGTAAGAGTGCATCAAGTAATAGAATAACAAAAAGAAATGGACCGTGGTTTGACGGTTATGAGGGGGAATAAATATGAGTCAAGAAGCAATAGAAAATATGATAGATGTAATATTAGAGAAAAACAATAAGGTAGTGATTAATTCATTAGAGAGTATAATAGAATTTATTGATATGGATAGGCCCGATTTGGCTAGAACATTTATTTTGAGAGTAATAGAAATACTAAGGATTGGTGAAGAAGAATGAATAGAGAAGAAGAAATAGAATTATGGATAGATAACTTTGACATAACCAGCATGAGTGAAGGCGACCTTGAACAACAGTATGAAGACTTACTTAGAGAAAAAACAGAACAAATGATTCGTGAAACCGAAAACATTGGTTGGAAGTCTATTGCATACATAACTGCATGTCTGAAAGTTGAGATGGGTTATACTTGTGCAAGTTTGATTGAAGGATATGGTGAAGAAGAATGAATAATCCACATGATTTTATGAATGACCCTAATATGACTAATAGGCAAAGAAGGGCAATTATTGAAAAAAATAAGGCTCCTGATTATACTGATGAAGAATGGGCTGTTATAGACATGAATGAAATATTACAGATGTGTAATGATTTACTTGATGGATTAAAGTGTAATGGCGGAATTAGTGAAGGAGATATTAAAGAGCATATGAGCGAGTTTAATTATATTATGGATTTAATATATAAGACAGCATTTGGAAAAAGTAGATAGGAGAGGAATAAGATGAATGAAGATATAAAGAAAGAGAATGATAGAATAATTAAGATATGTAAAGATGCAGGTCATGTAAAAGAATATGATACTGAAGCAGAATATAGAGGACAGTGTGGATATGCCAAAGAATATATGATTGTTTGGTTTGAAGATTTTACTGATAATCCTTCATCATGTAATTGGACTGAATTTCAAAGGGCGATGATTCTTTATCAGAACCTAATTAAGAATTGTACATGGAGGAATGCTTGATGGATTATAGATATGTATTTACTACTTGTAATAATTGTGGTGCGATAACTGCAATTGTAGATTTAAAGAATGATGAAATGGCTGGTTGGTCATGGTATGATAATAATAAGAAAGTACCGAGTTATAACTTTTTACAGAATCCTTGTTGTTCAGGGAATACTCATGTTAATTCAGCAGTATCTTTGCATTTCACTAATGATAGTGATATAATTGAAGAGGGGGATTAAGATGAAAGAATATGATGAAGTGATTATGAAAATAGCAATTGATGGAGAAAATCCTAATTATCCTGAAAAGGACCGTTATTATTGGTATAAATTAATGACGAGTATAAGAGGTTGCGATAATGGAAAAACTTGTTTTTGTAAGGAGGAATAAGAATGGATGATATAAATAGAGACTCTATAGATGAAGAAAAGCAGAAGAAATTAGACACAGAAGATTTGTATTGGCAAGAGGTTAAGAATGAATATGATTTTGAAAAGATTCTATGTTCAATTACTCAGTTAATGATTGCCATAGGGGATAATCCTTCATATAAGGTATTAGATGAATTGATGATGGTGATTGCAGATTTAATTCCAACTGAAATGTGGGAGAGATTTTCATGAGTAAAATATGCTCTTGTCCTAAGTGTGGCAAAATGGCAGTAATATCTTATGTGCATAATAGGAAGTATGTTATTTGTGGTTCTTGTACATTTATTAATAGGAGGGATTTGTAATGGGATTTCCAAGAAAGTGCACTATTTGTGGTATGACTAGAAAATCAAATAGCGATAGACCATGCCTGAATGAAAGAAATAAGATTTCTAAGGCTGATAAAGAAAAGATTAAAGAGAATTGTCCAGCAATGGTGATGATGTATGTATGAGTGTAGTCATGATGATTTAGAAGTCATTAAAGAAGAAGTTAATGTCGGTGAAACGTTAATTTCTATCTATGAGTTATGGGTGTGTTATGGTTGTAATACGCATTCATGGAAGAAGTATGGGAAAACAATTGATATAGAAGTGGTGATAGGATAATGGATGCTATGGAAGAATATATAGAAGCAACAGAAAAATTAGAAAAATTAATAAAGGAATCCCTCAATAGGGCAATTTATTATTTAAATAATGGTTTGGTAGGAGAGGCAATTTATGTCATTTATTCTACTTTAGATGGTATGGATGATAGTGATGCCACTATTGTTCCAGATATGTTAAATTTGCATATGAAATATACACAACCAGTTAAGATAAAGAAGGCTAAGAAAATTAATTTAAGAGATATAGACGGATATCAAAGGAGTATGATAGCATGAGTAAGAAAGTAGAATTTAGAATGATAAATGAAGAAGATTTACCACCAATAGTAATATCTATTAATGATGACGATATGCCAAAAGTAGTGATTAATTCATATTATACTGTTTGGATGTCATTACATAGAAAAACAATTGGTGGATGTGCAGAAAACCTGTTTGTAAAGATTAATGAATTACTAGATGGTTATTTGGCAGAACAAAGAGCATATGAGAGGATGGATTAATATGGCAGTAATATTTCTCCCAACAAATTGCCCTAATTGCAATAATTCAGATGCAAGGTTATTTGAAGAAACAGTAGAAGATATTGTATATGCTTCACTTCAATGTTATGAATGTGGGTGTATTATTCAGCCAGCAATCTTTTGGCAGGATTTAGAACAATTAAATGAATTAAGAATGGATGCAGGATTGCCTCCAATGACAGAAAAAAGATATTTGGAACTCAGTCGTGAATTTGATGGGTTTGTAGAAGGATAAGTGAAAAAATGGAATGTAAGTTTTGTAAAGGAGAAGGAATTATAGTAATCCACGATGTTGTTGGATTTGGAGAGTTTAAAAAGATTACTTGCTATGCTTGTGAAGGTGCAGGTAAAATAACTAAGTGTGAAAGTTGTCATGGTTCAGGACAGAAATTCGCTGAACGAAACAATAAAGTAATGCTTTGCCCCTGCCTCAATTGCATGGGGAACGGGTATATACCGGAGGTTGGTTAAAATGGATGAAATTATTGCTAAGAGGGCATTGGGAAATGGCCGTTGGGATAGAGTATTAAAAGCAAGAATGGTTGAATTATCAGTAGCAGATAATTATGATGATGCTAAACATGAATGGGTTGCTACGGGTAATATTTGGCATTCAAGAGAAGGAATAGAAAATGCTCCTGAATGGGTAAATAATCATGCTCACTATTGTTTGTGTAGGCATCCTATTGTATGGCATTTTGAAATTCATAATACTGAAAATGATGTTAGAGAATGTGTTGGTTCAGACCATATTAATACCTATATGATTTTAAGAGAAATTGTTAATAGAACAGGTATGTCTGAAGAAAATATTACTGATGAAATGATTCAACGCTGGATTACTGAAAGAGTAGATTCAATGAAGCATGATTGGTGGTGGGCAGAACATGGTGAATTATTTACAGAATGGTTTGAAAATATTATGGAATTAGATTTGAGAGTAAATGTTAGGCTACTTCATACTACCCATTTTAGCCATACTCTTCAAAGGCACGTTAGAAATACTAGAATTAGAAAGAGGGCAGAAGGCAAATTTGGAACGCCTAATTATAAAATGGCATCTATTGTATGGAGATGGAACCATCCTAATAATGCAAAGGCTCAAATTAACACTAGGGGTTATCCAAATGAAAGACTTTGGAATGATTTACAGATGTTCTATATTACTAGGCAGACCTATTTAGATAGAATTGCTAAACAAGAAGAAGCGGATAATGCAAGACTTGAGTCAATTAGGGTAGAAAAAGAAAGGGTTATTGAAATAAATAAGCGTCTAAGAGAAGAAGCCAAAATACGAAGAGATAATCTTAATATTGCAGAAGCCGATGAAGCCGGTGAAATGGAAAAGAAAAGATTAGATGTAATTCTTGCCGATAGAATGATTCTTGATTCTGCAAATGAGAAATTTTTGGAAATGTGTGAATTTTATGATTTGCCTGCATTCAATCCAGTTCAAATTAGTAATAATGAATGGGAAAGAAGGTTTTTAATAGATGTTGTTTCTATTCTTTCTAGAGGAAAGCAATTAAGCAGTAAGCAATTAAATAAATTAAGGCAACTTGTTAGTGATGAACCCTTGCCTATTACTAATAAACAAATATGGTATATAACAAAATTAGGTAAATCTAAAGACTATACATTCTCAGAACATGAACTTCAGAACCTTAACAGGATTGAAGCAAGTGCTTTGATTGATAAAATAAAAAGTGGTGAATTTGATGGTAAGATTAACTAAACAAGAATTAGTAGAAAAGAATGCAGAATTGCAAGAAGCCTTGCATGAAGAAATTAAGAGG
>Ga0208299_1002253_pt1 | contig 13200 bp, 13 predicted proteins | sample 15_taG_FD_184089 | JGI IMG/M metagenome (GOLD analysis project Ga0208299, IMG submission 184089) | Marine viral communities from the Subarctic Pacific Ocean - 15_ETSP_OMZ_AT15312 metaG (SPAdes) (version 2) | ecosystem: Environmental > Aquatic > Marine > Oceanic | place: Pacific Ocean | collected...
TGATAAGGCCCAATAGCATTGCCATTGTCACCCTTAGCACCTATGCCCTCATTGGGACAGCCTCCAGTCTCCACTTGTCTCAGGGCATCTAGTATGTCCCTATTGGAGTAGGTCTTAGTGTTAGCACCTGCCATGCTCACCAGTGAGAGGAAGCAAGTGATGGCGATAGCGTAGTACATGATGCCCTTGAGGCATGTCTTCATTAGATCGTTCATATGTATATTATCGTCTATTTGGAGGCATAAAGCAACCCCTTTGCTGTGTTTATTTTTGAATCGTCATAAGTGCTTACTACATAAGGACTTAGGTGTTTTGCGCCCGGTGTCCAGCGGAGGATTTCGCGTTGATGGGACTCCGTTCCTCTCCCCCTTGCTCCATACATACAAAGTACTAATAGGTAAGGGACTCCAAAAAAATAAAAAAAAGTTCAAAACTAACTAAGAGCCTTTTTTTGTATAAGCACCTAGGCAACGCCCCTAAATAAGGTAGGAGTAATTTAGATGAAATTTGGAAGCACTTCAACAGGTAACAAAGAGTTTGGATCCCAGGATGATGATATTGATCTTGGACCTCAAAGATGTTATCAATACTTAAACGCGAACGGAAAAGTAACCTTTAATAAACCCCCTCCTAGTGAGGATGATAGAGTTTCTATACAGCCAACTACAGTAACTATTACAGGAGCTTTTCATATGAAGTGCATATGTGAACTACAGGCGTTTCTGGGAGAAGGGAATGGGGGGACTATTCACAAATGTTCAGGTGGCTCATACACTTGGCACTTTTCTAGAAATAGAACTCTAGGGAGTTGTAGTACCAAACCAGTAAAAGAAGATATCTACACTCCAGTTTGGATAGCTTGTGATAAAGAAGAAAAAGGTCTCATAAATACAACTATCTCATTGGAAGAGTTTTTTATGGGAGGTATAGGGAACATATGGAGAGTAGTTGGAGACTCTGGAGCGAAGGGCTGTTGTTATTGGTCCCCCACTACTGGTGAGAACCAAGAAATAGCTAAAGAACTAGAAGCTTGTGGTGCCACTACGAAAGTACTCCCTCCTGATGACAAGGGTGTAGTTTGGGCTATCACTTGTTTTGACTTGAGCGACAAAGCTGTGTTAGAGTGTTTTGCAAAGGAAGTTACTGGCGATTGTACATCCGAGAACAAGAATATAGTTGAGGATGCTTTGGATAGTTATTTGAGGTGGGAGTTTCGAGGGTTAGATTGTGGTAGACTAGGTGGGGGATTTTAAAAGGATATAATTATGAAATTTGGAATAACAACAAACAAACATCCAAGGCCAAGACTTAGTAAGGAAGAAAAAGAGCCCAAACCAAATAGTAGGGCAGGATATCTTCCTCCTGGGTTTACTCTAGTAGAAGGTCCTATAGATACTAGTAAGGATGAATGGGTCTTCGTTAAAACAGCACGAAGGTTTATTTCAAAAGACGAATGGAGTACCCCTAAATAAGGTAGGAGTAATTTAATATGGATATTTTTGGTAATGTTGTAGAGAATGCTTATAGTTTTGGAGAAGACGGAGACGACAAAGGTTTTTGTCAATGTATCTTGAGTTATAAGGCTCAATTACATGTAAAAGAAAGATGGATAGGTCCACCTGATGACAGGAAAGCAACCTACGTATATTTGGGCACTGCCAAAAAAGATTGGAGGTGTACAAACCTACAATACTCTGATGATACAACGATAGATTTTGTGGATTTCGGTGAAGAGGGTGGTGGACACTTAACAGTTACACTATTCAGATATTTGAAATGTAAAGGTTGCAAAGAGCTTCATGACAAGGATGGCAAACCAATTTGCACAGGTGGAGGTTCCTTATGCACAGAAAAACTAGAATTCTTACCAAATCCTAAGCTTATTAAACTTGCTCAAAAAATATGGAAAAATAAAAATAAGCCAGCAACCGTAAAAAAGCTTATGAATAATCTTGTAACAAAATTCTTTAAGAGTTGTACTAGACTTCTTAGGTGTCAGGAATCTGGGTGTCCAAAGCCTTGAAATAGGAGAATATTATGGTATTTTATGGATTACTAGGAATTAGCCTAATTTGGCTCCTATACACCATATTTGATGAACGCTAAGATTACTTCTTAGGTTTGTCAGACACCTTAGCACCACTTTCGGTCTCTCCTGCTACGATGGACCTGAGGTTGGCACCGATCATAGTGATAAGGAGGGTCAAAATTGACGAGACGACTGAAATTTCAGTCGGGGGAATGTACTTAATGGATGCTATAAAACTTCCACAGAGCAAAAGCAAGTATAATGGACCAAATACGGCAATATGCTTAGAAGCGGCTTCCTTAGCTGACATTTGCAATCTTAACTTAGCCAGTTCCATTTTCTGAGCTTCCTTCTCTCTCGCCACTACAGCTTTATATCTTGCTGCGGAGTCCTTAGTCTCCTCTCTCTTCATTTTCAGAGCAGTAGCCGTATCTTTTACTACATACTGGACCCGTTCGGGTTCTTCAAAATCGTCTTTTTTCATATCAACTCCCCATTATAGTGCGACAAGAGTGGCGAAGAATGTAGGACATTCAGTTGCCACACTTCCCATCATCTGCATGATATTAGCATTCACTTGCGCTGAAGTATCAAATCCTTGAGCATAGGGTCCAGGCATTTGATCAATAATTAAGTTACCCGTTTCAGTACAAACTCCTGTGGTATCTAAGATATTTCCAGCAGCGTCTTTTCTTACAGGTCGTCTAATAGTTCCAGCAGAGCTAGTATTTACCACTCCACATACTCCGAATCCACCACTAGTCCCAACTGAAGTGAGAAGTTCTAAGTAGTGGGGTTGAGACAGCGATCCTGAGAAAGAGGTATCTTCATAAACCTCATCAATAGTTTGAACTTTATAAAAAACATCTAAATAGTTAGACAAAGCATTAGGAGTAGAGACTGTACTACTAGTATTAGAATCGTATTGGTTTTTGCGTAAGTACATGATGTCTACTGTTTGGACATGTACATACCAATCTTGTACTCCTGAGGCTCCATCCCCTGAAGAGTTTAGAGAACTCCAGTTTGGCTGAGTGGGTTGACTTCCTGGTGCGGGTTCAATTGGTGCTGGGCTTGGATCTGTCATAATTAGGGGCTCCTTTGCTTGACTATAATATATAGAGGTGTATTGAGAACTTTTTATCAAAATCTCACCTATATAAATAGAGGTATTTTATTATGACTGAAAGAAAAAAGAGAGGACCTAAAAATACTAAAGCCTACAAAGACTTATTTACGGCTAGTATTCCAGAACTTCCATTAGAAGATTTCGAACCTAATGTTGAAGCTATTACGGACGAAGTAGAAGATAAGGCTGGAGGAGCTTTGACCTACGCTTTTATTGGCGCAGGACAAGGTGGTGGTAGAATGGCTAAAGCTTTTTACGATCTAGGCTACACAAAAACACTAGCAATTAACACTGCTAAGAATGATCTGAACTTATTAGAATTACCTGATAACCATAAGTTTTATATTGATCATTATGGAGAACAAGGTGCTGGCAAAGACCAAACAAAAGCAGCCATCGCGTTTGAGAATAGAGAACAAGAAGTTTTTAATAAATTTAAAACTATAGTAGGTGAAAATGTTGATCGTATTATTATTTGTGCTGGCGTTGCTGGTGGTTCTGGAGGAGGAACGATTGTCCCCCTAGTAAAGGTTGCTAAGAAATATCTGACCTACCTGGGGCGTGAGGATGCGTCTGAGAGAGTTGGAGTTATTGCATCCCTTCCTACTACTGGAGAATCTGCGTCTCCTGTGGTGGCTAAGAATGCGTATAACAGGATGAAGCAACTTTGTGCTATGGCTGAAGAGAAGAAGCTTTCACCTCTTGTTATTGTTGATAACCAGAAAATTAAGAAGCTTTATCCTAAACTCACCGTGAAGGCTTTCTGGCCCACTATCAATAATACTGTTGCTGGCTTATTTCATATTTTTAATGTGTTGGCTACTCAGAACTCAGACTACACCTCTTTTGATCCCCAGGACTACGATAGTGTGATGAAGTCTGCTGGTTGTATGATTATGGGTGTTACGGCTGTTAAGGATTTTGAGAGTGAAACAGGTGTCTCAATGGCTCTTAAATCCAATCTTGAGACTACCCTATTGGCTGAAGGCTTTGATCTTAAAACGGCCAAGGCTGCCGCTGGTGTGGTTGTAGGGGGCACAGAAATCTTAGAGAACACTGAAGGTTTAATGGATAATTTGGAGCATGCTTTCTCTACTTTGGCAGCTATTACGGGGAACGCAATGGTGCATCGTGGTATCTATGAAGACCCCTCTAAGGACAAGTTAGTGGTGTATACCCTTATTGGGGGCCTTTCTACCCCTCAAAAGAGATTAGAGGATCTTACTAAGTTTATGAAACTAGATCCTTACGGTGAAGAATAATTTTTTTGCGGCCCTTCGGGCCGAGACTATATAAATTAGGAGATTTAATTATGAACTTTTATGATCGCGTATTATCTATTTTAGAGATGTCATCAGAAGATGCAGCTAAGAGGAAAGAGGCTGGAGAACAAGCTAGGCTGAGAAAACGAGGTGAAGGTAACACAGATGCTAAAGCTGAAGCTGATGCGGCTAGAGATGCTAGGCAAAAAGTTCTAACTACCGATAAGGACGAAGAGGAGCCATTGGATGTGGTGGATGCGGAAGATACAATGGAATCTAAGAAGAAAAAGGGTGTGAAGGAGGCTGATGCATACGGTCTTAATAAAGACTACGATAAAATCCCACAGCACATGAAGGATGCTGCAAAAGAAAAAGCTAAAAAAGAGAGGGATGATGTAAGAGCTAAGGCTGGGCTTGATCCCGTTGATGACGGTGACGGTGACGGTGACGATAAGCCTTCTGTTAATGCATCAAAGAAGCGTAAAGTAAAAGAAACTACTAGTGGACAGTCCAGCAGACCCCATAGACCAAAGAGGGGAAGTCTAGCCCATGAGAGTCCAGAAGATAGGATGTCCTCTGGGGGGTTCCCACGGGCTGGAGATCCTGAACCTGATGATGACGGTGGTGATGGTGATGGTGATGATAAGCCAAAAAAGACAGAAGCTAAGAAAGCTAAGAAAGATGATAAGTGGATTCAGAAAGCCGTAGACCCTGATCACGAAGGCTTCTGTACCCCGATGACTAAGAAAACTTGTACTCCCAAAAGAAAGGCTTTAGCTAAGACTTTTAAGAAAATGGGAAAAAAGAGGGATAAGGCTATTACAGCCAAAGATGAGAAATAGGTGAGGTATACTAATGGACCCCGTAGACGATCTCGTTTACTCAAAACGCTTGAGAAAACCAAAAGGGGAATTGACGCTTTTCGAAAAAAGTGCAAAGTTCATAAGACTTCCAAACCCTCCCCAAAACTCTAGCTTAGAAGTTGGGAAAGAACTATTAGTTATTCAGGGGGCAACCTACCTTCGGGGGGAGGGTATGATTAAGGGGATTAAAAAACACGATAAAGATCCTGCTTTTGCTATTAAATTATACTTATCCATTTTTGGACTCCCGTTTAATCAGGAAGAAATTGATAAGATAGTATCAGAGTCTGCGATAATTATTAAAGATCTTAAAAATAGCTTTAATAGACCCCGACCCACACAATTGGCTCCTTATTTTGGTATTCAATTCGAACCCTTAAAAAGCACCTCTGCACGATCTCCGTCTTATCCTAGTGGGCACTCTACTCAGGCGAGACTACTAGCAGAATTTTATGGATCTAAATATCCTGAGCATTTAGGAAATTTAATAAAAGCTTCTGAAGAGTGCGGAGAAGGTCGCGTTATGGCAGGATTACACTATCCTAGTGATCACAAAGCAGGAGTCTATTTAGCGAAACGCTTATTCAAACTTCTTAAGACTACTAAAAAAATCAAATACGATCAAAGTTTTGATTTCACCACAAAAAAAGGGGGTTTTTAATGTATATTAAATTTATGCTACCTAGAGTAGCGCATTGTAGTAATGGGTGCTGACTAAGCTTTTTCGTCTTGTGTCTTGTTTAGACAGATGCAGTATAAAAGCCAACAGCCTCCTATAGATAAGCAACCATCTAGAAAAAAATTATCCGTAATACTTTTCCAAAAAAAACTAAGAAAAAGACCAGACCAAAAACTAAAACACATTGGGCAGTTAACTACTTTTCCTAATAATGGATGTAGTATAGCTGCCCTTTCTCTAATAGGCATAAAGATAGCGGCTGTAGTAACAGCAATAGTAATTCCAAAACTTACTAAAATCCAAGTTAACATGATAAAGGTAATTCCGTATTAGAAATAAAAGCTTCTCGATTTTTATGCCAAGAGTCTCTTCCCACCAACTCCCCTCTAGAGAGGTGTATAATATTTAGGGGAACAGCGTAGTTTTTATAACCTTTATTATGTGCAGTTACTGTATAATGAATATCGTAGAAATCCCACAGTCCCTCAAAGTGCTGTGGTTTTTTAAGTCCTATCTCCTCCCACACCTCTGCTCTTGCAGCTAAAAATAATCCATCTAAAGCAACTACTTGTCCGTGGGGACCATAAGAAGTGTTATGTATTTGTGTGTGTCCACTAACTTCATTTCTATGCCTAACCTCCCCTCTATGATACCCCGCTTTCCACCGTTCTTGGTTCCACCAAATAGCGTCCTGTCCTAATAAGGTAGTTCCTGCTGGGCCTACGACCCCTGTTTCTTTATCAACACATTTGGATAGGGCTGCAATAAACTCTGCTTTAGAACCAGTAATTTGTAGATCATCATGACAGAGTATAATAATATCCTCAGGAGAAGCATTACACAATGAGATACCCTTCTCATACGCTTCAAATATAGAATTTTGATTAACTAAAACTTTAACATCTACTCCAAAGCTAGATAATATAGTAGTTAATCCTGTCAATACAGCATTTGGAGAGTTATCCCTAGTACAAGTAATTGAGAAGATTTTCATACACTATAATAGTAAAAGAACCCTTTGTTTATGGAAAAATCCCCACTAATTGACGAGTTTAAAAAATGCAGAGAGGACCCTGTATACTTTATTTCTAACTATGTCAAAGTAACTCACCCTGTTCGGGGTTTGGTTCCTTTTAAATTATATCCTTTTCAAGTAGAAATTTTAGAGAATGTTAAAAATCACAGGTTTAATATTCTACGCAAGTTTCGTCAGGCGGGATGTACTACTATTTCCGCAGCCTATTCTTTGTGGATGATTGTTTTTCAAAAGCATAAACAAGTAGTAATTTTATCTAAAGGTGATGCCGAATCTACAGAGGTTCTAGATAGAATTAAGATCATGTATGAAGAGTTACCGTCCTTTATTAGACCGAAAATCGTTGAAGATAATAAGCACACATTAAAACTTTCTACAGGATCTACGATTAAATCGCGGCCATCTGGAAAGCAATCGGGACGATCCTTAGCGGGATCTCTTCTTATTATTGATGAAGCAGCTTTTATTGATAATATTGAAACCATCTGGGCTGCGGTCTACCCCATCATCTCTACTGGAGGTAGGGCCTTTGTTCTATCAACGGTAAATGGTGTAGGTAATTGGTATTATGATGTATATCATGGAGCCTTAGAAGGAACTAATTCCTTTAATCGAATAGATATCGAATGGAAGGACCATCCTGAGTATAAAAGACAAGAGTACCAAAGCAAACATGCCCCTAAAACAGTGGTTACAAGAATACGAGTGTGAGTTCTTAGGTACGGGTGATACTTATGTGGATGGGTATCTTCTCACCAGACTGGTGGAAGAGATTAATACGGATTATTGGATTAAATACAACAATAAGATGCGGGTATGGCAGGAGCCTAGGCCAGAGCATGAATATGCTATAGGTGTGGATGTAAGTTTGGGTAGGGATAGAGATTATTCAGCTTTTCACATATTTAACTGTTATACAGGGGAACAGGTTGCTGAATTTTATTCAAATAAAACCCCAATTAATGAACTTGCTCAAATTATAACGAATGAAGCTAATCTATATAATAATGCTTCTGTTATCATTGAACGCAACACTATTGGTAATAATCTTATTGATTGGATGTTTAATATCCATGAGTATGATAACTTATGGATAGATGATAAAAATGATTTTGGAATACAGGTGACAACTAGGAATAGAGAAGAGCTTTTAGCTCGGATGGAAGAATATATTCGTAACAATTTAATTAAAATTAATTCCAAAAGGACAGTAGGAGAGCTTTTAACCTTTATTGTAGACGATAATGGTAAAATTACTGCTGATGAAGGTAAACATGATGATTTAATTATGAGTCTCTCTATTACGGTATTTCTACTACATACTTTAGCAGATAATATGCCCTTAGAGATGAAAACAAATGAAGAAACAGAGCGTAGGGTTCCAGAACCCCTTAGAGCAGTAGTCTATGATGGTGTAGATAAACAACTAGAGGAAGATTTAAGATGGCTGATGAAATAAAAAATAAAGATAAGCTAGATGAGGCTTCAATTGGTTACACCCAATTTGGATCAGGAGGACCCGATAGTAGGGTTGGGCCTTATTTCTACCCTAGTGGTCGATTAGGACAGTTCCTAGCTAGATTCTTCGCTACTAAAGCGGCTCCTTATATGGCAAAACAAGGAGATGATGGTCCCACCCCGCAAGCCTCTTTGGCTGGGGATACCGTTCAAAACTTTGATGTAGTAACCCCAGAAGCTCTTCCCGCTATGGGAACTATGAGCAGAACGGCTCTTATTCTCCCCGAAATTGAAAAGAATAGAAGAGAACGCTATAAACGATTTGAGGAGATGGACGATTATCCTGAGATTGGAGCGGCGTTTGATATTTATGCTGATGATTCTACTCAAAAAAACTTGAGAAATGAAAGGTGGACTATTTTAAGCGATAGTCAATTAGTAGTAGATGAAGTTAATAAGATGTTTAGAAAAATTCATCTTGAGAGGGACTACTGGGATATTGTCCGTAACACTGTCAAATATGGAGACTGTTTTATGGAAACTATTATTGATACTAATAACCCTAGAATAGGACTTCAGAGGATGAAAGTTTTAAATCCTAATTTTATTATTAGAGTTGAAAATGAATATGGGTATCTCACTGATTTCCTTCAGGAAATTCCTGAAAAAGAGGACTGGGCTGCGTATGGAAGTGCTGCCGATATGATGGTAGGAACCAAGTACCTTACCCTGGATAGAAACCAGATTGTTCATTTTAGATTAAGAACTTCAGATCCTGGGTATTATCCTTATGGGAAATCCATTGCTGGTTTAGCTATTAGAGTTTTTAGATCTCTAAAGTTAATGGAAGATGCAATGCTTATTTATCGTCTAGCTAGGGCTCCAGAAAGACGCATTTTTTATATTGATGTAGCTAATATGCCAGCCACCAAAGCTGAGATGTTCATTGAAAAGGTTAAAGAAAAGTTTAAGAAAGAAAAGTATTACGATTCTAACACGGGAACCATTGATGCTCGTTACAATCCTTTAAGTGCTGACGAAGATTTCTTCGTCCCAACAAGAGGGAATCAGGGCACTAAAATTGATACTCTTCCTGGGGCACAAAACTTAGGAGAAGTAGAAGATGTGCGTTACTTCCGTGATAAGTTATTAGCTGCTCTCAAGATTCCTAAGGATTACATTGTAGAAAAAGATAAGTCCCCAGAACGAAAAGCAAACTTGTCCCAATTGGATGCTAAATTTTCTAGAGTTATCGGTAGAGTTCAACAGCAAATAGAAATTGGATTAGAGCAAATTGCTAGACGGCATCTTGCACTGGTTGGTTATCCCGCTAGTCTTATCAAAAATGTAAGAATTCAGCTTCCTGATCCTAGTGATGTCTTTACAAAACGTAAAATGGAAATTGATGAGCAAAAAGCCCGAGTGGTTCAGGCTGTAGTTGGGTTAGGACTATTCCCAACCTCAACTATCTATAAAGAATTCTACGATATGACAGATCAGGAAATTGCACATACCAAAGAAGAATTGGCTGAGGAACAGGAGGAAGCTGCTGCTAAGGAAGCAGAACAGGCTGCTGCTCAAATGCAAGATCAAGAAGGTATTGCTCAGGGTGGGAAAGACCAGGATATGGATCGTGATCAACAGGGCAAGGATGCTGATGCTGCTAGAGACGAGGGCGCAGCCCAGTCAGATCATGAGCGTCAAATGGAAGTAGAAAAGAAAAAACCTAAAAAAGAATCTATTGATCACGACTTAGTAAAGACTCTTACTAAGCTAAAACGAAAGATTCTTACTGAATCAGGAGAAGGGAGTTCTAAGATCGCCTCTATAGATAGAATTATCTCTAGAAATGTAGAAAATCCCTAAAAAAATGAATAAACAACTTTACTATATATTCATAGGCTATAATAGCGTATTACAAGGAGTTAGAAATGCTTAATCACTTATTCGAAAATAGAAACACCACGGTTACGAATCTTTTAAAGCTAGGAGACTGCTTAGGAAGGTCTTTAAGAGAGAATATCGAACTATTTTCTATTGATAGCGAAGAAAAAAAGGTCGCTTACCTCTCAGAGACTGGGAAAGTGATCTCTGGTGATTACTCTGTTACTGAGGATCTTTCTTTAGAGAATATTCAGGTACAAGAGGCTTCTATCTTTACAGATAATGAGGTTTTTGATGATTTTGTAACGGATAAAGTGTCTAACTTCGTAGGGGATTTAAATTCTAACAATTATGGAGATGCTGATAATAACTTTAGTGAGATTCTTTCTTTATGGGAGAATAGACTTAAGTTTGAAAGTGTTAAAAAGCGGTTAGAGGAGAAGTCCACTCTATTCTCTGAGTCCTATAACATTGTTAATACTGAACAATTTCAACGATTTTTAGAAATTATGCCACAAGTAACCGATTTCTTAAAAGAAGAAAAAGAAACTATTCAAAAAGTACGGGAAATTGAAAACGCTATTAAATTATCTAACTCTGTTTCAAAAGCCTTTAATTTCCCCAGACTTTCTTCAGACAAGTTAGAAGAAGACAAAAGTTATACAGTCTCTAAGGGGTTAAATAAATCTATTTACGAATTAATCTGTAAACAAGAGCTAGTGAAGAAAGAGCTTTTAGAATCTAAGAAGAATTTTGAAGATGTATGGGCCACCAACCCCAGGATTAGACAGCTTGCTGGTTTAATTTTTGAGGATTCAGATGAAATGGTTCTTGAAAATTTGGTAGAGGCTGTAATTGAAGTTCCCTTCTTAGCTCTTACAACCAAAAAACAACTTTTAGAAAGCATTAGTAACGCTTTTAGTCTTACAGATGATAGTGCAATCTCTACTAAGGAATTAAAGAGTTATGTTTCCAGACTGTTTGAAATGAAAAAACCTCTTAAACAGGTCATTATTAGTATCCTTAATGAAAAATATGGCATTAATGTCCAAAATTTAAAGGATAGTGCTACTTTTAACAGTCTAGCTAATACCCAAGTGGTTATTTTTGAAGCTCTCACTAGACTAGCTCCAAAGGGGAGTGTTGTTAAAGAAACCCTTTCTGAATTAAGTAAAGTACTTAAAACTAAAAACGGGGTGGAAGTGATTGATGTAAATGATGTTCTTCAAGAATGCTTTGAAGCGTGTGAATATGATAATTTCTGCCAGGACTTTAGTTTAGTTGAGGAAATTTCTTTTGAAACCATTCTTGATGAAGAAGTTAGTGCTACTGAACTTTTAGAAAAGGTAAAAGAAAAACTTCTTTTAGATAAGAAGAAAAAGAAGAAAAAGAAGAAAAAGGATGAAGAGGATCCCTTTAAGCCTAACGCAGAAGATGATAATTTAAGCCCCGAACAAGCTCAAGGTAAGGCTGGTGCGGAAAAAGATGAGAAACATCCCGCTAGTGATTGTGATTTAGAGGACGATTCTGTTAGAGCAGCAGAAAAGAAGACCCCTAAAGCTAAAGAAATGAAAGAGGGGGCCGAAGAGGCCGCAGAAGCTCCTCCAGAAGCTCCTCCAGAAGCTCCTCCAGAAGAGGCTCCAGAAGGTTCTTCCGAAGAAAGTCCCGCTCCCCTCACTAAAGATGAGTTTTTAGATGGTTTAAAAGATATGGAAGAGCTTCTTAAAGGAATGAGTGCTGAAGAAGAAGAGGATTCTGTAGACACTGCTGAAACTGATGAAACGGAGGCGTAATCTGTGGCGACTGCATGTACAGGAGGCTATCCCCCTCTAGTTCTATCCTCTATAGCGGGAATTTGCACTATTGTAGAACTTCCTGAAGGGGAATGCTTATGTGCGCCCGTTTGTGGACTAACGGGCACAACAGGAGGCGGGTATCCTGGGTCTACTGGGCCTACTGGTCCTACTGGCAATACTGGCAATACTGGTCCCCCTGGTACTACTGGACCTACTGGACCTACTGGCAATACTGGCAATACTGGCAATACTGGCAATACTGGCAATACTGGTCCCCCTGGTACTACTGGACCTACTGGACCTACTGGCAATACTGGTCCTACTGGTATGACGGGTAAGACGGGTAAGACGGGTATGACTGGTGCTGGTACTACTGGTCCTACTGGACCTACTGGACCTACTGGTATGACGGGTATGACTGGTATGACGGGTATGACTGGTGCTGGTGTTCCTGGTAATGATGGAGCTACTGGCAATACTGGTATGACTGGCAATACTGGACCTACTGGTATGACGGGTATGACTGGTGCTGGTACTACTGGTCCTACTGGACCTACTGGCAATACTGGTCCTACTGGTCCTACTGGTCCTACTGGTCCTACTGGTCCCTGTTGTACAGGTCCCACTGGTAATACGGGTAAGACGGGGGCGAGGGGACCTGCTGGTGGAGTTACTGGAGAAACTGGACCTACTGGACCTACTGGACCTACTGGTATGACTGGTATGACGGGTATGACTGGTGCTAGAGGTCTAACCGGTCCCGTTGGTGCCGCTGGAGCTTCTGCTGGACATGATGGAGCTACTGGCAATACTGGTATGACGGGTATGACTGGTGCTGGTACTACTGGTACTACTGGGCCTACTGGGCCTACTGGGCCTACTGGGCCTACTGGGCCTACTGGACCTACTGGACCTACTGGGCCTACTGGGCCTACTGGTATGACGGGTATGACGGGTAAGACGGGTAAGACGGGTATGACTGGTGCTGGTACTACTGGTCCCACTGGTCCCACTGGACCTACTGGTATGACGGGTAAGACGGGTAAGACGGGTATGACTGGTAC
>Ga0208299_1002256_pt1 | contig 13185 bp, 19 predicted proteins | sample 15_taG_FD_184089 | JGI IMG/M metagenome (GOLD analysis project Ga0208299, IMG submission 184089) | Marine viral communities from the Subarctic Pacific Ocean - 15_ETSP_OMZ_AT15312 metaG (SPAdes) (version 2) | ecosystem: Environmental > Aquatic > Marine > Oceanic | place: Pacific Ocean | collected...
TTGAACTTGTTATTTCTGTTATAGCCATTATTTAAATCTTATATTTAATAATCTGCCCCCGATGAATTTGATGTCCATATTAATGATTTCCATCTTCAACGAGGGCAAATTATTGATTGTCGGTTACTTAACCGTCCGTCTTAGGCAACATCGGATAATACAACATATTTAATATATGCGAATCCGACAACGCCAGAACTATCAGCACTTGCGTCACCAGTAATCCATTCCGAAGAAGACATTACTTGATTAGCCACACCGTTTGTACCACCTGAATCACCTTGAGAACCACTAATAGCAGCAGTACCTATGTCAATTCCATCTAACAAGGTATCTGAGCCTGTAGTTCCATCAGCGGCAATTCCGTAATCACAAGTAGCAGCACCAGTTGCCTCGGTAGTAACCTGAACGGTAAAACTCTCTACGAGAATATCACCACCTTCAGGATTAGCCCAAGCAAAATGGTCACCAGCTGCGTGTGAAGCGATTGCAACAAGGGGTACTTTGACGATTTTAGGCTGATATGCAAGTCTGCTATCAGCTTTGTTTTGTCCATATAGAGGATTAGCCATAAGTCATACCTCCTTTATGATGCAGTCCAGATAGCATGGGCTTCGGGCATATGAATTTCCAAGCCAGCTTCTGTCTGAATTAAGTCAACCCGACGGTCAACACCACTGTTTTCCAAAGTCTGGACACCAACATAAATAGCGGTATCACGAGCCAATCCGTTACCGACCAATGGACGATAAGCGACATGGCGCATATTAATACCTAACATATTAATGTCTGTTCCATCAAGGTGAATATTCCTAGCAACTTGCATATCTCCGTAAGGAGTAGAAATTACAGAAATGTCAACACCAAAGACTTTCTTCTTTCCTGCCATAGCAAAATGGGCACTTCCAGAACCATTAGCAATACCTATTGCTGGGTCTGGGGTAGTGTTACCAGATTTAGGAATGACCATACCAACATTGTTAGCAAAGTATCCACTTAGCTTATGCAACCAGTTGTAAACAGCTGTATTGACAAAGAAAAGCGTAGCATTTGCATTGTTGTATCGAGGGTCAAGAAACGCACTTAGGTCATCAAGAAATGAATCTTGAGACTTAGTTGTGAGGTTCATAGAAAACTGATTACCATGAGCAGAGATATAATTAACAACACCATCTGTATACCAAGCGTCACCAGATGCATCGGCTGTGCTATTAAACAGAAGTGATTGCTCAATATCGTATTTATGCTCAATCAGTTTTTCCTTCCAAACTCTAGCCCATTCGCTAGAATCATATTTCAAGACAGTAGCTCTGGATGTGTTATCCATTGCCATTGCAGTCTTCCAAATCTGGGTATTTCCATATCCAGTTGAGAAAGGCTGGTCTTTCCATGTTTCGGGGTATCCGCTACCTTGTGCAAAAGCAGTACCAATGACAAAAGACCTGAGCAATGCAAGGTCTTCTTGAGAAGAACCCCCAGCTGCTGAGTCATCAGCGTGCTTATAAGTCAGTTCCAAATCACTTGGAGTTCTAACCATTTCGCCAGTTAGTAGTTTCATGTTAGCCTGAGCAGAATCATCAACTTTAGTTACCTTAAAGACTGCGTAGTCTTTATAACCATCTCCTAAAACATCAGAGGTAGGAATTTTAACTAATTGTCCTGCGATAAAAAACTCAGGGTCTGTGCCAACAGCACCAATCGAAATTAAGTTGTTGGAATTACCAATTGTACTGCCTTTATTTCCAGCAGAATAGTAATCGCCAGCCATTACGACTTTCGTGGTATTAGCGGTTAAAGCTCCGCCTACGGCAGGTGCGCCAGTGTCAGCTGCGCCCCACGCATATGCGTATCTTTTATGAAAGGACGGTCGTCTCTCAGTAAATTTAAACTGAGGGTCATCCGTAGGTTTTTTGGCTATCTTAGATACCAATCGGAAGAAGGGGTCTTGCGCTATTGCTAGTTCAGATACTCTACTCCCGAAATTGTACTTTCGTCTAAGATCGCCAGTTGATAGCGATGAATTGTCATCTGCGACACCTAAGTGTCCTAGATTAAACAGATCAGCCATTTGACTCTCCTTAATTAAGGGTTAAAGCAACTGACTAATAGTTTAAAAGTTCAGCTATTAGCCAAATGCGGTTTCTAATTGCTTATCAATCCCCATAATAGCATCAAAAATATCGTCTTCTTCTGTCGTTTGCACAACATTAGAACCTACTGAAGCAGCAGATGTAGGTGTCTGCTGAAGTTGTTTCGCAGCCATTGTGCTGCCGACCTTTTCCCGACTAGGCTGAGTAGAATTCTCTTTATTTTTTAAATAAAGAATATCTTCCAAGCTAAGTGTCTGGTTTTCTGCGTAAGAACGAAATTCATTCCATTCTTCATCAGTCATATTGTGAGACTTTCTAAAGTTAGAAACTTCACTATCAATTTCTTGTTGTTCTTGTCGCTTTGAGAATTCACTCGTTAAGCGTCTTTGAACCACGCCATCAATAGTTTGATTTAAAACTTTAGCAGAATCACTTTTAGGGTCGGTCACGGCTTCGTCAGGGTCAAAGATAAAATCTTCGTCCAATTCCAACTTCTTCGTAACGCTTTCTGGAGTTTGACCACCCCCATCAAAATAATCTCGTACATGAGAAATTAGGTTGGGGTCTTTTCGCATTTCGTCAAGTATAGGTAGATAAGGTTCAAGTTCTTGTAAACGATTGTTAAGTCGTCTTCCTTCGTTACTCGAATCTGCATACCTCTTTTTAAGAGTCTCGACATTCTCTTGCTGAACTTCACTATCTGCTTGCGTGTTATCACCTGCTTCAATTGAAGTTTTGCTCTCCTCCCGTTCTAAAATACCAGCGTTCAAACTTCGGTCTAAATCACCAAAAAAGTCTGTACTGGCATCATCAGAAATCAAACTTTCGGGGACTCCATCAATATCAGGAGTGTTGCTTACTTGTTCTTCATTCATAATTATAGCCCTTTTATTATCTGTTGAATTTATTTACTCTGGTCTTTACTTTGCAAATCTTTTTTCTTTACCTGCTCTTTCATTAATTGCCTATATAATTTTTGTTGAGCCTCTGTTTCTAAAACATCTTTTTTGGATTCTCTAGTGCCAGCATCTATATCCCTGCTAATACCAGCTTGAACGATTTGCCGTTTTAAAGTTTCATTTTCACCAGTTTGGTCTTTTAATTGTTTATCAAGTGCCTCAATTTGTTGTTGCTGTTGAGAATATAAAGATTTTCTCTCTACAATCTTATCTTTTCCACGAACATCAGTTTCTGCCAACATGGCTACATCATCAATGAGACCAGCTTGAAACCATTTAAAATATTCCTCTAACAAAGCCCATCTATTTACTGGCATAACCGCACCAGCAACAACTTTTATATCAAATCTTGCAGATGCATAATCTGACCACTTATCTACAGCTTCTCCATAATCATTATAGATTGGAATATTAATTCTTGTTTCAGATTCATCATAATCACCACCAGCATTTGGCTGGACTATTCTAAAAACCTTATCTGTTGTATAATGAGATTGTGCTAAATCTTTAAAAACTACACCTATATGTTCTAGGCATGGTTCTAATATTGTATTCATCCAAGACTTAATCCTTCTAGTACCAAATTCATCATTCGCAAGAAGACCTCTATATGTCTCAGTTTGGTCTTGGACAAAACCCATCATTGCACTTGGAATTCCTGCTATATATTCCATATCTGCTTTACCTTCTTGGGTAATAGTGTAAAAAGCATTATTAATAGCAGCTGGGAGAATTGGAGTTGGTGGATTAAATCCTTGTCTATATTTCAACAAAGCTCCTGGAGCAGAAGAATATTGTTCCCATTCATCCTCTGGAACTGACCCTTCTTCATATATCCAACGAAGATTAGAAGCAAGATTTGCATTATGAAGCATAACTTGATGAGCCTTATTGACTTCTTGTTGTTTACCAATTAAGGGAGTAACTGCACTCATTGGGTATGGAGTCCCCGTATATATATATGGGATGGGTATAATAGGATACTCCCTTATTGGTAAATGATATTCATACAATAAAACACTTTCACCTAAAGTACAAGTCACTTTTATTCTAGTTTCATGATAATCAAAATACTCTACAATACTTTCTTGAAAACCTTCTTGTTCTTGTAAGATTTTGAATTCATCAATTGCGACAACTACTTCCTCAGTCCTATTAAGTTCTTCCTGCAGAGCATAATCAACCTCCGCTCTTTTCCTTTCAATATTTCTTTTTAATGTATCTTCAGCTTTTTGCATTTCAAGAGCAGCCCTCTCTTGAATTATCTCACCAGCCTCCAGTTGAGCCTCTAAAGAAACAATATGTTCTTTTGCCTTAACTGCTTGGTCTGATTCGAAATCTTTCAATTTTTTTATTGCCATTTCCCTTACGACTTTCTCATCTTGTGCTGACGGATAGATTTTCATAGTCATATTCACAAATGGGACTTTGACTTTTTCATAACACTCATGGAGAACAATTATATCGTCTTTATTCCCATGTTCATCAACTGAAGTTTGAATGTCTTCTGGAATAATTGAAGATGAAGCATCTCTATTTGCTTCTGAGTAATGCATCAGGGAAGAACCTTCATTCGCTTTTGCAATTTTTCTTGTATACTCTGGATACATTTGTTTTAATTGATTTCTTGTGAGATTCTTTTTAACAAGAATAAAAGATGCATCTCTAAATAAAAAATCCCTACTCTGTGGGTCTGGGTAAACATCAAAAGGGTTAATTCTTTGAAAAACAACATCTCCCTTTCCTCTATCTAAACCCTTATCAACTGTTATGAAAAAATAGCCGACACCCTTAGTTAAAGCATCAAGTACAACATTCCCATATATTGATTTCCCATTAGATAATCCCCAACAATATTCTGATATATCACTATGAACCTGTGCTATATCCGTGTCACTCCCCTCTACAGCTACTGCTTTCCATCTAGGATTATTGGCAGTCACAAAATACTTCATTGTCTCAACAATTGGAGTAATTCTATTAATTAAAAAGGTAGGCATCCCAGATTCTTGCAACATATTTTGTTCTTCAACAGTCAATTGGTCATTTAAATAAAAATCATAACCTTTTTGGCTATCAACTTGCCATTTTGTTCTTTCTTTGCAATCAGCTGCTTGCCATAAGGCGAATATTCTTTCTGCTGTCTTTTTCTTTGCCATTTTACTTAGCCCACGGTGATTTTAAGAAATTAATTAATCCATTTGCTACTTTCTTGAAAAAACCATCTTGTTTCTTTTTTGCTTTCTTTGATTTCGGCATTTTTATCCCTTTTTTTTGAAAATCATGCTATAATCCAACTTTTAGCATTTCTTTTTGGTTTAAACCACTTTTTATCATCTCTTCTTTCACTTTTTTTCATATTAGGAGGAAATGCGTGAATTAATGCGTAAAAAAGTGTCTCTATTGTGTCATCATGTGCCATTTTCGGTCCAAAAGTCACGATTTCATGTTCTAAATCAAACATTTTATCCCTTAAATATACTGTTCCTGTGCTAAATCTACCAGATAAACCCGAATATATCTTATTTCTCTTATCCATGCGTCCTGGGGGCTTTTCTGGGACAACTGCTATGTCAAATTTGTTCTCAATTCGTCTTCTTTCATTAAGAGATTGAAAAACAGACCTATTCATAGCAACATCCTCAACAGTACTGGATGTGCAATGATATTTTTGGTGAAGTTCCATTATATAGTCGACAACACCCTTTTTTCCTATCAATTTATCTTCACTATCTCTTGGACCAACGGTTGGGATACTTCTATGTCTTTCATATTCTAAAACATATACATTATTTTCTGGGCTGACAGCCACAACCATTATTACAGAAAAATCAGATGTTTTTGTTTCAATATCAGTAGCAGGGTCGCAACCTATAAATGTATTACAAGGAATCTCTTCCCCATTTATTACTATATAATTGGTATTATCTTCTCCCCTTTTATAATATCCCTTCCAATATTTAATATAATCTCTTCCAAATAAAGCATCATCTTCATTTTGGACTTCTAATTCATATTCTTGATAATAACCATGAGACCTCCCTGCCTCCTGATATTCCTTCTTTAATAAATCAAGTCTCTTTCTAGGCATATAAGAATCCCACAACACTCCTCCTTCCATCTCTGGCTGTGTAGATTTATATGTAATTACATCCCAAGTATAATCATCTTTATTTTCAGCCTTCATATATCCATCGAGTATATTCTGACATAAACTATCATAATGAACTGGGGTGCCAGCAAATATAAGCCTGCCAGTATTAATATCAAGAGCTGGTTTTACACCATTATATACAATATTCTTAATTTTTTCCCTAGCATCTTGTGTTACAGTATTTGTTTCACTTTCAGTATCATCCAAAGCGACAATATCATATCTCTTCCCAAGATAATTCTCTCCACGAACACTTGATAAATTAGAACGGCTTATCAATTTAGCATTAGTACTTGTAACAATATCTGTCTCTGTCCACTTCTCGCCAGTAATATCACCAAAATAATATTTAATCATATCATTACTTTGAAAATGCTGTTTAATATATTGAAGATTAAGTATAGACTTCCTGTGGTTATCTGATACCCAAGCCATAAATAAATATTCATCTGGTTTCTTAAATAAAATTCTATGAAGCAAGAATGTCTTAAAAAGTTGTGTTTTAGCACTACCTCTGGGTAATATTAAGGCTAATGCTTTTGTTGTCGGTTCTAGAAGCGCGTCCCCTATTTGATAATGGAATTTTGGTGATTCCGACTTGCCAAAATCTCCAGGTAAAAACAATTTACCAAATGCTATAAGGTCTGTGTATGCAAGTTCTAATGCCTGCTCTGCTTTACTTATGTTTTTCTTGTTTATATTCATTTCTAATAAAATCTAAATATTTACACGCTACTAAAGGATTAAATATAGTGGTAATAAGCCTATTATCATCATCATCATATTTTGGGTCTATAATAGTAACTGGGCAATTAAAGATATTCTTATCATCAAGTCCAAGTTTATCAGCATAGTTATCCATAATCTTAAAAGATGAAACTTGTAAAGCATGACTAATTAAACCAGAAGCAGGGTCTTTAATAACTTGATAACCCGAAACATGAGTATGTCCACAAGTAAGAATGTGGTCTTTCCATCCCATTTGAGCAGCCTTCGCTACACCATGAGCAGTATTCCACATACTATTTCCTTTCCAAGTGTGCCTAGCATTTATTCTTATTTCTTTCCCATTTGGGAATACAAGATTCATTCTTGCTCCCCATCTTTCATACAAACCCTTGTGGTCACGCATGATAAATTCTAAAGGGTCTCCATCACCACTCCAAACATCATGATTGCCAGCAACTAGATATAACCAATTTACTTTGTTTACAAAATACTCAGTTAATTTCCATGATTCTTTTGCACTCACAGATTGCTGACCATACAAAACAGCAAGCCTACCAATCCAGTTATTTTGAATATCCCCAAGATTACCACAATACATCCCATCAATAGAATTTAAAGCATCCATATAATGAATAATTTGAGACAAGTCAGTTCCATCATCATCAACATGGGGGTCGCCAAAGTGTGCAATACCTATTGGACCATCTACATTAATAGCAATATCTACTAATTTTCTAGTCTCTTTTGATTTTAACTTCTGTATATATTGCTTTTTCCTAAAATCTATAATGTCTTCTATAGGCATCATCTCAGGGTCACGGTCAGCGACTGTAAATGGAGATTCCTCAATAATAGTCGGATTTAATGTTTTTTTACTACAAGCATTACAATGCCAGCATTGTTTTTTGCTTTCTCTATAATAAGAAAAGCCATCTTTCCTCATGGCTCTTGCACCACAGGTAGGACAGCCTATTATATTACCATCATCATCCTTTCTAAAATCATCTACAACCTTATCATTAGGATTTGCCATCATCAATCTCCAAAGTCATGTCTTTTCTTTGGGCATCTTGTAATTGTTCAGGAGAGAAACCTCCAAACATACCAATAAGCCCCATATCTTTTTGTTTAATTGTCTTTCCACTTGTACCTATGATTTTCCCAAGTTCTTTAGCAGATTGAAGAATAACATTATCGTCATCGCTTCTATCAGCTAGATTCTTTAAGGTGGTGAGGACATATTCATGGTCTATCCCAAGCCCCTTAGCCACATCTATTACGCCTTTTTCTATTTCACTCATGACTCTATCCTGTTTTAGTAATGCGAAAGCTTTATGTTTAGCCTTTTTATAGCCTTCTGTCCCATATACATTCTTGACAGCAGTTACAGCGTCTTTCCCGCTTATGACATCAGTAATAAACAGCTTTTCATTGATTGTTATGTTTTCTCTTTTAGAGAAATTTTCATTAGAATTTTTTATTTTTTTTGAAAATGTGTATCTATTGGGGTGTTGTGAAAAATCAGAATCCATATATGAGTTTTCGTTAATAATGAAAGACCCAACAATTGTTCGTACATATCCACTGTTTGATTTATAACCATCCGTGTCCCCATGATGATTTAAATTCCCATATTTTAATACCTGTAATATAGCACCATCATCAGCTTTAACCCAATCGCCCTTCTGTGGTGAGTCCTTCCAGTACTTATATGTTAAACCAGTCTCTTTAGAAAACTCATCAGGGTCTTCGTATATCCAATGTTTTACTCCCCTTATTTCTCCAAAAAGCATTATTGTTGTTTTGGCGACTTTTGTTTCTTTTCTTTTACTTGAGTATATAGTAAATCTATAAAATCATTTACTTCTTTTGGAATTAGGAAGACACGCCCATTTAACTCTAAAGGAAAATAGTCATCTAACATATGAGACAGTACATATTTCATCCCTTCATATGGTAAGTCAGCAAGTTCCTTTATTAGTATAGCCATAGTGAAATTTAACCCTTACAGATTACCCTGCCCTACAGATATTATATATTTTATATTTATTGTATTTATCTTTATCTCCCACCCACTCGCCCTTGAAATTAGGTACGATGTCAAATGAATCAAAAACAAATTTCCAAAAAAATTGAATCCAAATGCAGAGCAACCTATACTCATACCCCATACCCCTAAAATGGGTTTTCCATTTTTCCTTAACCAGTTAACCTTCATTAAAAGGAGTCATCTCATGGCTAACACTAAAAAGAAAGCACCAAAAAAGAAAGTTGTCCTCTCACCAATCGTCTTGTATTTCAACAAGTTCATCCAAGGCTTCGACCCAGTTTCAGGTGCGGACATTTCTTACACCCTTAAAGAACCATGGCCAATGCTCATCAACAAAGCCACGGGTGAATGTTGGTACGCAGTCAATGCCAAATCCAAAGGTCAAATCCTTTCCAACACTAAAGCAGAGCTTGCAATGTGGGACAAAGGTGCCTTCTACGGTACAATTTCTTAAAAGAACCCCCTTCGGGGGTTTTTTTTGTAACAATATATAAGATCTATACACTTGGGTAGTGTCATCGCACTGGGTTATCTATGCCAGACCGATGATTAGACGGTGAGCATTGAGTTGCTTATAAAGAACGCCGTCCACTACCTTCGTGTTGTGTGTAGTATAGATACAATATAAGTGTCTACACCTACATATTCTCTTAATCCAATATAACAGGGGTAATCACATGAAAGACAGTAAAGACAAGGTTCGACATCATTCAATATTGGAATATCCACTTGAAGCAATAACTTTTTTAACAGCCGAAGCAAAAGATTTAATACGCAGTAAACTACAATCAGTCATTGATGGTGAATATATATTATATAACACAATATCAAAAGAATATCCTTTGGTCAATGATGAAAGAATAGATGATATGGTTGAATTATTTATAGAATTACACAAAGGTCACGGTATAAAGCATTTACAATTCATTAAACTAGATACAATGCAAGAAGATGAGAAATTAGTATATGAAGAAGATTTTGGTGAAACACGAAATGCTCAACACTTTTCAGATAAAGAAGAACAATTTAATAAGGAATAATAACATGACTACTAAACTAATAGATATGATGTGTCAAGCAACAATATTGGCATTATGTGCAGTTATCACAGTTTCATTCATATGGGGAATGGCATTTGTATTATTTACGCTATTATCATGAAAGTCCCATTAAGCGTAGCAGATATTGCTCAAGCTTCAAGGGAAAGATATAAAGACAGACATGGACATTATCCCAGTTCAGGATTAATGAAAATAAAACCTTATATAGCCGAAACCAAAATAGGTCGTAATGAGCCATGTCATTGTGGTAGTGGAAAGAAATTTAAGAAGTGTTGTATTAATAAATCATAAGGAGACTGGTAACATGAAACATAGTAAAGCTAGAAAAGCAGAAAAAAGAAAGCTAAATAATGAATTTGCTTTAAAAGGTAGAACAAAGATTCAAAGAAAGAATAATATGATGAGAGCTGCCCTTAATACATTTGCTGGTGAAGCAGTAGGTGAGAATCTTCAAGCTAAATATATAGATATGCATCATCAGATTGCTGAAGAAAGAGCTAGAATCAGAAGAATTGAAGAAGCTAATAGACTTGCAGAAGCTAAAAAGAAAAAAGATAAGGAGAACTCAAAATGATAGAAGATTTTAAAGGCAAAGCACAATGCAACATCCATGGTGATTTTGGTAGGTGCAAACATAATTCTACCAAATACATTTTCGGCATCACTATATGTGATAATCATTATCATATACTATATATGATGGCTGGTAATGTTATTCAAAAGAATGATGAAGGCTATGAAACATTGGCTAATATCATATCCTCTAAAATGCAAGAAGAGGAAGAATAACTATGAAAAATTCACATTTCCCTTTTGAAGTTCCTGATATAGTTCGTGAAAAATTGGAACAACAAGACAATAGGCAAGAAATAATATGTGCTGATGGTTTTAAAATGTCAGTACAGGCATCTCGCACTCATTATTGTACACCAAGAATAAATGGCATTGAAAATAAATATACAGAAGTTGAAATTGGTTATCCTTCTAGACAAGAGCCATTGTTAAAAAAATATGCTGATTCAAATGGAATATATGCTTATGTCCCAGCAATAGTTGTTTATAATGTATTGCAAAAGCATGGTGGTATGATAGGTGGAGAATTACCTTATTTAGATATAGAAAAAAGCGCAGGATTAATGACAGATGCTTTCACGGGGTATCCATTATGATAGATAGAATAGTTGATTTTATAAATATGTATTTTGAGGTAATTGTAATTATCCTCTTTTTTGTAGTTGTCATTGTTTCATTAACCAGATTATTGGGAGTCTAAATTGAAGAAAATACTAAAAAAACAAGATTTAACACTATCAGGGAATTTTATTCTTGAGAAAATCACAATCAAAGAAATAATGGAAAAATATCCAGATAAAGTGGTTGATGTTTATGCTCAAAGCAAGGATGCTATTTTATTATTAGATACTTGTAGAATAAGATTTGTCAATACCAAAACAGAGCCTTTATAAGAGGCTATAATCGAGGAGTAGCATCATGGGAACATTCAGAAAAGACCAAAAGGCAAAAAGTCCACAACATTATCTATCATATAATTATGATAAGTTTAAATTCGTTGAGGCTAACAGGGATTTAAGTGAAGTTCATGTTAAGGAAGTAATGGAAGAAATCTCAAATAAAGACCTTTCTATTGAAAATCCAGTTAAAGTCAATAGGAAATTTGAAATAATGGAAGGTCAGCATACAGTTGTTGCTTATGAAAGACTTGAGCTTCCCATTAGATATATTTTCACTAAAATGACTATTGATGATATAGGCAGATTCAATTCTGTCCCTAAAAGATGGGCACCAGAAGATGTTTTAAATCATTATTGTGTTAGGGGTTTTGAAGATTATATAATAGTACATAGTTTCTTCAAAAAATATCATTATCCTATCTCAACCTTATTGATATTACTATCTGGTGAAAATACCAAGTCAATCTATAAAGATTTTAAACTTGGCACTTTTGAAGTGAAACAAAGTATAGGTGAAGTCCAAAGTATTTTGGATAAAATTATGGAATTCAAACAATTTGATAATAAAGTTTTTAGACATAGAACTTTTGTATTATCATATATTGATTGTCTTACTCATCCAGACTTTAACCATGACCAAATGGTACATAAAGTAAGTGTTCTGCCAGATAGATTCATGAAGAAAGATACTCAAAGAGATTATCTTTTGATGATTGAAGATATTTATAATTACAGAAGACAAGAAAAACAACATATAAGATTATATTAAAGGGACTCCGCATCCCTAAATGAGGAAGTTTACGGGTTTAAAACCACCGAAATGGTTAATGGTTACCCCAAGTATGCCATTAATTCAGATCTCCGTTAATAGTTAGAGAGCAATGCAATCGTATACTAGCGTGGTCTTTCTCATGTTTTTGGGCGAGCAGTGATTATACAGGATTTCTTCGATTGGTCATGTATTATCCACAACTACAATGTTCGCCCAATTTTTCATTAACATAACAGTAAAAAGGTAAATACTATGGTAAAAAGAAAAGATACACCACATCACATTGCAAAAGGTTTTATAAGATATGAAGTCCCTGTGACTCACAATTTTGGCAAACACAAAGGAAGTATTTTTTGGGCTAAAGATGATAAAAGCGCAGAAGATTATTTAACAAAAATTTTACAAATAACAAAAAAGGAGAATAATAATGGGGTATGATATCTACGGATTAAATCCACAAAAAAATACAGAAGCATCAGAGATACTAACAAGATTTGCTGATGAAAATGGATGGGTAGAATGGGAAAAAATGTCAGATAAAGATAGAAAACTACATTTTAAAGCAAGAGAACAATATGAAAGGGACAATCCTGGGGAATATTTTCGAGCCAATGTTTGGTTTTGGAGACCTATATGGAATTTTGTTTGTTGCTTTTGTGATTTTCTATCTGAAGACGATTGTGATAAAGGCTGCTCAAATAGTGGGGAACAAATAAGTAAAACCAAAGCTCTTAAAATAGCATCAAGATTAAGAAAATTGGACAAAAGTGGCTTTATACAGGATTGGGAAGATGAAATGATGATTCCTTTTAAAAAAGCGAAAAAACATAATGAAAAAGTTCGTTTAGAATTAAAGGAATTTCAAAATGAAATGAGTTTAAAATATGGTGTAGGCACT
>Ga0208299_1002259_pt1 | contig 13176 bp, 14 predicted proteins | sample 15_taG_FD_184089 | JGI IMG/M metagenome (GOLD analysis project Ga0208299, IMG submission 184089) | Marine viral communities from the Subarctic Pacific Ocean - 15_ETSP_OMZ_AT15312 metaG (SPAdes) (version 2) | ecosystem: Environmental > Aquatic > Marine > Oceanic | place: Pacific Ocean | collected...
ACGGTCCAAAAAGAAGAAAAAGAAAATCGAGATGGGTTGAATTCTGCAAATTAAATCCTGATCATCCGAATTGCATCAAATATAAGAAAACCAATTATAACAATATATATACAGAAGATGATGATTTACCTATAAGAGATACAAAAAGAACAAATCCTTTTAAAGCTCCATATGATCCAAAAAAAATATAGGAAGTAAAAATGAAATTAATATTAGAAAAAATCATAAAGAAGTTGCTAATATTGTTCTATTAATTGATTGGTGGGAACACGCTTGGGCTTTGGATTATCAAGCGGACAAATCAAAATACCTAGATAATATTTGGAAGATAATAAACTGGGATATAGTTAACTCAAGACTTAGCATTCAAAAGGAGTCTAAAATGAACCAAATAAAATTATCAAGAATTAAACAACTTACAAAAAGAGCTAATAGATATGATCTTTCTGGAAGCTTTAAGCGCTCTGAGTCTATTGATAACAAAATAAAAAATATAATGCTTTCAAAGGAAGCACAAGCAATAAATATAATAGACAAAACAGCAGACGGAATTACTTACAGAAGATATGTAGAACTAGAAAACCAATGCTACCCTGCAGATAGAGCTCTTTCTGCATATGATATTGATGATGAAATATTAGATACAAAAATAAACGATCTCAGTCCAGATGATAAAAACGAGTTAATAAACATTATGATAGAAGATGTCTTTTATGGTGACTCATCTATTGGAGAGTCTGGTCTTCCAATAAGAGAAATAATTATTCTTGGCAATTCTAACGCATATATGCTTTTAGCAAAATCAGGTAAGGTCGTAGAAATTACAGACCTATGCTCACAAGGCGGGACAGCTCCTCTTTCTGCAGGAAGGGCAATTTTAAGACAACTTTCCGAAATGGTAACAAGCGGACAAGTTGACACTTTTGACTTCGAGGCGAGAGAAAAGACTTCTAAGCCATTAGTTGAAACATTTGTGAAGTTATTTTCAAGAATGAATAAGAACTATGAGGTTTCTGTCTCTGAAGACGAACCTGAAATGAGACCACATGCAGACAACAATTACGAAGAAGAAAGATATTTTCCAATGACAATAAAGTTTACAAAAAAAGAAGAAGGCGATAAAAAGCCTGGATTCTTTTCCAACATGTTTAACAGGAGTTAAAAAATGAAAAAAGAACTTATAAAATTAGCAAATCACTTAGACAGAATAGGTAAAATAAAAGAAGCAAATTATATCGACAATCTGCTTTCTAAATCTGCCGAAGATACAAGTAATACAGATACAGATCTTGTATATAGAGAGTGTTTAACTGGAGAGCCTGACAAAGGTACAAGCTGCGGTCAAGATCCTGCTCTTAAAAGCTTCATTGTTGAAAAGCTAAACCCTATGTTTCCTCAAGATGCAGGTTATTCTTTTTCAAAATGTGTAGAGTACTCAGATAAAATCAAATTTACTGAAACAAATAATCCTTTAGATAGCATTTATATTTCAAAATATGTTTTTAACGATATAAAAGACCCTGATCAAGATATAATTGCAAGCTTCTTTAATTTGGGCGCAGTTGATGACGGAGAATGTCACGAAAATGTAATGATAGAAGGTTGCGGAAATTGCAAACTATTTTTTGAAAACAACTTAAAAATAATGTATGTAATAAAGGATTAGTAACTTGTCTTATAATAAGATACTCAAGATACACAAAGGTTCAGACCTTATTAGAAATAGCTCCAACATGAGAAAACTATATAACGTTTTTTCTAAGACATATGTTGAGGCTACTGGGGTGTCTTTTTCTGAAAATGAACTTAGAAGTAGATTATATAACTGGTATCTGTATGGAGATATACAGCTCAATTCTAATGGTGAGATAGAGAACGAAGATAGGATGGCATTTGTTTCATATCTCCCCGAAGAAGAAACAAATATATTTAAAGTTAATTCTATTGTTGGCAATAACCCTAAAGATAAGTTTTTTGTTATGAAAAAGTTTCAAGAAACATATTCTGCACATCCGATTTATACAGCTGTAACAAAAAATGTCGGAAAGATACTAGAAAGATTCGGAATGATAAATCTTTCTACAGTTTCAAACTTAATACTGACTCAGGGTCTTGTTGCTTCAGGGTTTATTCCTGGAGCTGAAAACGCTTCTGTAGCAATGGATGGTGGGTTAAAAATAAAAATGAACATAAATAACGAAGAGGTTTCTGTTAAAAAGTACATCTATGTTAACCCTAAACTTCTAGGTTATTTATATGGTTATTATAAATCTGGCGAGTTACTTGGCGACTACGATGATGATCCCCTGATGAGAGCTGCAGGTCCCGTTTTAGATGCATTTTTTTGGAAATATAAAAAAGAAGTTTTTAAAAAAACAGAGTATGCAAATCCACATGGTGATTTTTTAACAAAAGAAATTTTTGACAATACTCTTAATTATGACACGTCATCTCTTCCTACTGGAGAAAATAAAGATAGAGAGTTTTTTAAAGAAAATTTATCAAATTATAGTCCCAAGACTTTTGAGCAACAATATAATGCAGCTAGAGATGATAAATTTCTAAAAGAAAATTTCATCTTCGTTCACTCTTTTGGTCAATATAAAACAGACCTGAGAGTAGAGAGTAACATTCAAAATCTAGACAGGATGATAAATAGCTTTAAAAATAACAATAGAAACATAGATTTATCTTGTTACTATATAAACACAAACCGAAGTTCTGTTAAAGATTTCTTAACAAAGGGCATGCCATCAAAGGGTGACTATACTTTAATTATAGATGGAGAAGTTTCTTTCGCAAACACTATAGACTCTTACACAAAGAAACAACCTTATGGAACAGGGAAAGAATTTGAAAGCTTTTCAAAAGAAGTTTATGAAACATTATTTTGGGATGAAAAAAGCTACAATGAAGCTTTTAAAAATTCATTTGAAGATGACATGGGAGAAGCAATATTAAGAAACTGGAGTGTTACAGGTATTGTGATAAATAAAGCTGGAGCTCACACTTCATCTCTTGACAACTCCAAGTTAACTCAACTTTCAATTAAACATAATATACCTATATATTTTATATCAGAAGCTACAGAGTCAGCTATAAATCCTATAGATAGCTCAATTACAATAAAAGAGCCTAATGAAGAATCTGTTACTTTAGAAATGAAGAGAGACTTGAAAGAAAAAATGACAAATGAAATCGGTGGTAGATCCAATCAATACAGTCAAAATATATTTGATCAAATTATAGATTTAGAAAGTTACATGCTTATTGGATTTGAAGGCATTAAAGAAGAGAAAGAACAAGATCAAAAAAGTGGGTTCTTTAGCTGGTTTTCACCTAAAAAAGAGGAGCCAGAAGAAACCAAAGAAGAAAGTAACGAGTTTACAACTGGAGAAATTGATTTTTATGATATAAATATAATTAAAGACACAGAAAGTAAAATAAACAAGCTTTATGAAAATTTAAACTCCAACAACATAAGTATAATAGATCAGCTTGAAGGTATAAGCAAAAAAGATAGTGCTTATCTTCTCGATGACGTTTTAATTGACAAGCTATTATTAAATAAGTTAAAAATGAATGAAAACATTGATGAAAACACTAAAAGCAAGATTAATAAAATAAACGATTCTTTAAAAGATTTTGAGTTAAAAGAGTCTATTTTGTTTATTGAAAACCAAGAGGGAATAGATATGTCTAAAGAATCAGATCATAAAGTTATAATTTATAAATTAGCAGAACTGTTATACAATATGGGGTTTAAAAAAGAAGCTGAAAAGTTATACTTGGTGGTAAAGTGAGAAATATTATGTATGGTGTAGATTTTGATGACACTTTAAATTTTGTAGATAGATCTGTAAAGTATTCTCCAAATAAAGAATTAATTTCTTTTTTAAAAGATAAAGATTTTGTAATTGTTACTGCCAGAGGAGAGACGCCTTCCAATATTATATATTTAAGTGAGTTTTGTAAAGAATATGGCTTAGCTCCTATTAAAACATACTTTACAAATGGTGGGCTTAAAGGCGACTTATTAGAGAGACTAAAAGTATCTGTCTTTATAGATGATAATTCTGAACAACTAAAATCCTGTGAAGATAGAGGCATAAATCAATGTATTCATCCCAAAGATTTTCATAATATTAAAACTGCAAAGAAAAAAGATCCAAAAGGGGCTCCAAAAAAGAAGGCGGAAAAATTAAGAAAAAAAAGAGCCTGTGAGTTATCTTTCTTTCAAAATATAGCGGCACTGCCATTTAAAGAAGCATCAAAAACAAACCAATATAAATATAAATTTAAAAATGAGCTTGGTAATGATATAAAAGTTTCAGTTGAGGAAACATATGATGAGAATGAAGATAAAGAGTTAAAGTTTAACGCTGTTAAAATAACAATGGAAGGTCCAAATAGTCTCTCTGAAAATACAGTAACTTATCAAGAGGCAGAAGAGCTTAGATCTGTATTGACTGACTTCTTAGAAGACTCTGGCATTATGAAAAGCACAACCGAAGAAGTTTCTAAATAGTTTTTATTATTTCGTCTATATCTAAGCCAGCACAATCAATCTTATTTTTCTTTAAATTAAAATGATTTATAAATCCTGAAAACTTGCAGTTAACAGAATCTGGATCTATGCCATCTTTAACTTTTGGACCAACTAATGGTATTCCATGAGCTACAGATATAGCCTGCCATAGTGCTTTCAACGCATCTATTTGTACGTCATAAAACCCTAAAAAGTCTGGCTGTGTTTTTCCATGAACCTTTTTATTTTTCCAAACAGGTCTTTCACCAAATCCATTCTTTTTATACCAGTTTTGGTATTTTGGATAATAAGCATTTGATATCTCAACACCAACAGATGAATTGTTCCAACTCTTTCCACCTGCGTGCCAAGCTATATTTGAAGTGTCAAGTAATTGATAAATTGTTCCGTCATTATCAACGCAAAAATGTACAGATATACCTCTTTGATTTAGAACTCTAACACAGCTCTCACTATTCAAACAAACATCCCAATGATTTACAAACATTGTAGGTTTTCTGTTTGAGTTAACTCTAAAACCTTTATTTAGTTTTAATCCGTCATAATCTGACCAAAGCAAAACTTTGTCCCATTTTATTTCAACTTCATTTCCGTTACAAATTATATGTTTTTGCTTATTAGGTATTTTTACGCTTTTGTGTTTTAAGTTCTTAGATCTTATTTCTAGTGCTTTTCTTCTAAAAGTAGAAGGTCCACACATACCATCTGCTTTCAACCCATGTTTTTTTTGAAACTTCTTAACTGCATCTACTAGCCTTTCATCAAAATTTATACAGTCAAACCAACTAGGATCCCATCCTAACTTGCTAGCCGATGCCTCATTGTAAAAATCCTTATCCATAATAACCTCTCTATTAACCTAAGAGTAATTATTAATAAAAAAGCCCAGAAAGATATCTGGGCTTAGTAAGGAGAAAATATGTTTTAGCGTTTTCGTCTTGCGTCAATCATCGAACCTCTTTGAAGTCTATTGAATCCTGACTTTTTCTTTTTAATCTTTCTGTTAATTTCATCGGACAATGATGTAGTAGAGTCTTTGCCCAAGTCCATACTCATTGCAGATTTTCTAGAATCTTCCTTTTCTTTAGCTACCGCCTCTAGAGCTTTAGCTTGTTCTTTCAACACGTCAATTCGTGCCTTAGGAAGGCCTAAACCTGCAAACCAAGTATAAATTTTAACTGAGTCTGATTTGGTGTGAACATCATAAACGCCTTGAAAGATGTTTGCACCATTTGTTTTTTCTGAGATCATACTATAGCAATAATTAATATTTAATGCTGGAAGCTGATCCATAACTTTTTTTGTTCCTGTGATAATAACTCCACCAACTCTTGTTTGCTTTAGGTCAAACCCTTCTGCTAACATGCTTTGATTTAAAGAGTCAATTACCGCCTCTGCCAACGCAGTCTCTTCCATGTAATTCTCAACTTCCACAACTCCATAGATAGAGCAATCTCCGCAAGAAATAACTTTTGCAAAGTCTGAAGGGTCTAGAGAAGTATGTCTAGAGGCAGTGGCAGTAAGCGTGTTGAAGACATCAAGCGGCTCAACAATCGCTTCGTTTGCTGCTTCCCAGAACTTGGCCTGAGATAGGTTAGCATATATTTGCTCTATTTTTGCATTATCAACCACTACCAAGTTGGAAATCATATTCTGAGTTGACATTTTTGCAAGTCTAGAAAGTGTCTGAATGGAATTAGACTTAGATTGTGCATCCTCAGAGTCCTTAGGAAGAATATATATTACTCCTACTGGAGCACCAGCTTGAATCATCAACGGGATGATCGTATCTGGGCAAGAAGACCCAGTACCTCCACCACCTGACATTGCTAGATATAGCATGTCGTTATCTCCAAGTGTTTTGTTTATAAAACTATAACACTTTTCTTCGTTTTCCTCAAAAATCTCTCTACCTAAGTCTAGGTCTTTACCAGTTCCGCCCAAAGTTCCTTCAAGTAGCAACTTTTGTTCATCTGGCATTTTTATGAATTCTAAATCTTGAGATGAAGTATTTATAACTCCTGCAGAGTATCCTTTCTTATTCATAACTTCCGCAATTCTAGATCCTGCCTGTCCAACGCCTACAACTGCAAGGTTAATCGCAAAGTTATTTGCGATAGGTGCAACATCCTCTTTGTCGTTATTTTTTTCTTTTAGCTTAGCTAAAACATCTGGGTTCATATCGCTCATAAGTAGTTTCTCCAATTTTTTATTATCTTCTTCTATTTTTTTTTGTTTATCAGTTTTCTGATATTCAGTGATTGTAACATTTGACATTTTTCAATCTCCTTTTTTATTTTACTCATTAATTTTAGTTTTGCATAAAAATTTTATATAATATCAGACCCTTAGATATGTCTACTTAGACATCTAAGGCTTCGGGGTCAAAAGCTCCTTCTTCTAAAACTAAATCTTCCATTATTGATATCCTCAAATAATCACCTGTTGTTAGGCTATCAAACTGGCTTTTTAATAGAAATATGTTATCATCTAGTTTTTTTCCAAACTCGTCTCTCAGCTCCGCTATACTTACCATTATCTTTTCAACACCTACTAAAACTTTTATAAATGGGTGTATTTTTTTATCAAGAGCCAACTCTAAAGAATCTTGCACCTCTTTTGGCAGGTCATCTAAAATATCAGCTCTTTCTCTTATGTATTCTCGTATAATATCGGTTTTTCCTGGGACTCCTGCGACATCATATATGTCATCGCATAAGGAAGTTAAAGAGCACCAATCAAATTCGTCAGAATTATCAAAAGAATACCTGTCTGAGAATAAGTTGCACACACTATTATCTGAAGAGACCCATTCCTCTCTCAAGTCAAGATACCTACTAAGATAATCTTGATGCAACTTCTCTTTTCTACTAAGTTCTGTTTCCTCTCTCAATTTTAAAAATTTTTCTTTTAAGTCAATAATCATAATACATATATGTTAATCATTATTTTTAAGATTTTATATATTATTCATATAATTTCAAGTCCCACTCGTCTTCCCAGTAATTAAACCAATAATCAAAGTACTCTTTTTCCGACTCTATAAACTTATCAATATACTTTCTATCTCCACCTGATAATTTGTAATCTCTAAGATGATTGTTTGGCTGAGAATACTTTTTGTGCATAGCTGACTTGATAGTTCCAACGTGAGACAGCTCTTTGCATATTGCTGGATGTATCTCAAAAGTCTCAACCAAAGGTGCCATCCTTCTGTGAACCCACATATCACACGCTGACTCTATCTTTTCAAAATTATCCACAAGATACTTGAAGAAAAGCTTATTCCCAGCATAACAAGGGTTTGAAAACTTATCAGAGCCTTTTTTAAACATGTGCTTTCCAGGAGGGACTTCAAAGTGAGTTTTTCGATAATCAAGCATATCTCCCCAGCCTAGCTTAAGCAGAGTCGGTTCTTTTGGCATGGTTTCTATGAAATCTCTCGTAAAGATTGCGGCTAGAGCATCTGCAGCGTTATCTTGGAAGTATACATCATCCTCCATTATAATATAAACACTACTGTCTGGCTCGTCATTTTCAACGATTTCTTTCCAAACCAAATAAGAAGAAATAAAATTTGCAACCATACCTCTTGTAAGAACTTTTGCTCTACAATGGCACTTTAATTCTCCACATTGAAAGCACTCTGGTCCTAACTTTATTTTTCCCTCGTCCTTCCACTGGTCTAATAGTTTGTCAGTTTTCTCTACATTATAATATAGTGTATAGTTCTCTATACCAACCCTACTCATCTCTTTTTCTATCCACTCAGTTCTTTCTGGAATGGACTTTAGTGTCCTAACATATATTTTTGAAATATTTTCTAAAATCATTTCTTCTCCTCTGGAATATCAATAACGCAATTTTTATAAGAGTCCATGTGCTTTAAGTTTTGATAAGGCAACAGTGCCTCTCCATAGAAAACTGGATCAAATATGTTGCCTACATTTATATAAGTATTATCTTTATTAAATTTGTGTAACTCATTTATTAAAATATTTGACTCATTTATAGAGCCTAATGGCTTTTGAGTCTCGGCAACCATAAAAATAAAGTCTTTTAAGTTATGTTTAGATATAAACTTTCTTACCTCTCCTAAAAGATTAAATTGAGAAAAAGATTCTTCTTTGTATCTAAATACGTACCTTACATTTACTGGGAAATGAGGGTTTTGCACACACAAGGCTCTCCAGGGGGCAATCATGATAACGTTTCTACCCTTTATAGCATCCAATAATGGCTTCATATATCTAATTGTAATGTTTGTAAACATACAACTTAGAGTTAAAGCATCTTTGTTTCTATATGTCGATAGCAAGCTATCAACAACCTGCTCTTTTGTGCAGGAATAGCAGGGGACTCCTTTGAAATACATCTCTCTATCTTCAGATAGAGCCTTTTTTGTAATTTGTTGTAGTCGTACAACTCTGGGGTCCTCTCCGTCTTTAAGAGCCATAGAGGCAAATGCGAACTCTCGCCCTCCAAACCTTGTCATGGCAAGGTTTTGTCTTGTTTCAATTGCAACAATCAAAGACTCCATCTCCTCTGTTAATTTTATTCTATTCATTTTTTTCAAGCTCCTTATTTTTTAAAACATTTGTTTGATCTTTTCTTATTATATTTCTCTCACTTACTGTTGCAGACAATATTTTATTTAAACATCCTTTTCTCTTTGTATGCTCCAATAGTGCATTGGTGTCTTTTACAAAACATGCTCCACCGTATCCAAGTTCCCCGTCAGGTCCTGGAACTTGAGTGTGCATGGGATTAATCCAGTTGTTTTTTAACATCAAGTCCAATGTTGAATTATAATCAATTCCACTAGTTACACACAAATCATAAAACTCATTAAATATCATCACTTTCATTGCATAAAAGTTATTGCAAAATATTTTCATAGACTCTGACTCGCAAGATGTACACATACTTATTTCAGCATCAGGCCAGTGTTCGTTATAAAAGGCGCAAAGATCTCCACCTGAATTGCTGTCTGAAGAAAGACCTAAAACTATGTGAGTTTGGTTCAAAAAATCTTCATAAGCAGTCCTTGCTGTTAAAAACTCTGGATTATGAACAATTGAAAAAGAATACTTTTCATTTAAAATCTCAGTTGTTCCTGGTTCAACAGTACTCTTTAAAACGGCTGTTCCTGAGAAATTAAGCCTCTCTAGATTATCGCAAACCTCATACAAACCTGATTTGTCATACCCTCTCTCCTCTACAAAAGGAGTTGGCAAGCATAAAAATGCAATATCTGTTTTTGCAACATCATTTATTGATCCTAATTCTTTATATTTGTCATAAGAAACATGAGCTATTTTTTTATCAGAAAAAGACCTGCTCATAGCTCCACCTACAAATCCCACTCCTACTATACCTATTTTCATAAGTTCTCCTTATTTTTATTTAAATCAAAATAATACATCTCTTTCAATAGAGTCTCTAAAGAATACTTTGGATTCCAACCAAGCTCCTTTCTTATTTTACTTGAATTCCCCAATAAATAAGGTACATCAGATGGCCTTAAAAATCTTTCATCCAATCTGTACACATCATCAAAGTCCAGCTCTGCTACTTGACATACGTACTGCAACATACCTTTTATTGTGTCTCCATTTCCTGTAGACACGACGTAATCTTCAGGCTTCTTGTTTGCTATAATGTCTTGATTTAACATCATCCACATGGCTTCTACATAATCCTTAGAGCAGCCTTCATCTCTAAATGCATCTAAATTGCCCATAAATAGATTCTTTTGAAGTCCTAATTTTATTTTTGAAACTCCATTTGTTATCTTTCTTGTTGCAAAACTCAAACCTCTTCTTGTTGAAGAGTGATTAAATAATATTCCAGAAACAGCATAAAGACTATAAGCCTCTCTAAAGTTCTTAACAGTATAATGTGCGGTCATTTTAGCTATCGCATAAGGTGATCTTGGGTTGGGAATGAATGATTCATCATATCCAGTGCTTGGGCAATTTACTCCTCCTAGAATTTCTGAAGTTGAAGCTTGATAATACCTAGTATACGGTGAAAGACTTCTTATATTTGAAAGGTGCATCATTACAGCCTCTCCATTAACTCTAAATGCCTCTAGGGGGTTTTTAAAAGAGTTTCCTACATGGCTTTGAGCACCCAAATTATAAAACTCGTGAGGTCTGTAGTCAATTAACAGCCTGCTAATTAAAACATAATCGCTAAGATCTCCTTCTACGAGTTGAAATTTTGGGTTATCTATAATTGAAGATATATTTGCAAAGTTCTCACCTGTGTTTTTCTTTCTAGTTACACCGACAACTCTATATCCCTTTGACAGAAGAAGCTCGGAAAGATAAGATCCATCTTGTCCAGCAACTCCTGTAATTATTGCGGTTTTCATTTTCACCTCCGCAACTATTATAAACATATTTTAAATTAATGAAACATCTTTTGGAATAAAAACTGATTTTATTTCTTCTCGACTCATTTCTTCTATATTCGACTTTCTAGATCTTACTTTGTTAAATACGCTATCTTTTTTTGTTCCAACGTGCACAACGCCTGTCTTATCCGAAATTGCAAGTTCGTATATTTTTGGAGCAATAATATCTACAAAATCTTTTGTTGTATATTGATCTATAAAGGCTTTATTGTGAGGGAATTTCTTAGGGAAAAAGGAGGTTCTTATCACCAAAGAGTTCTTACTCATTCTTACAGCTAATTCTCCTGCCGCTTTTGACTTAGAATAATTAGAAATAGGGTTTATAGAGTCTGTAACTTTGTAATCTCCTTTCTCTCCATCAAAAACATAATCAGTTGAAATGTGCACTAACTTAAACTTATACATCTCTTGTAATGCTACCAAATTTATTGGTCCTGCAGTGTTTACATATAGAGCTTTTGATACGTTCTTCTCACAATAAACAGTGTCTGTTATTGCTGCACAGTTAATTATCAAATCAACATTGTTATTCAAAAGATAGTAACTCATTAATTCTATATTTGAAACATCAAATTCACAACTTCTTGGAGCTTGAATTTTATTATTTATAGATAAAATTTCCGACCCAAGTCTTCCGCTGCCACCTGTTATTAAAATATTATCAAACATTTCAGTCACTTAATCCTTCTTAAAACAAGCGTTTATTCCGTCAAATATATTAACAGATGCTTTCCAGCCTAATTTTCTCATTTTTGAAACATCTGCTTTTGTAAACAATACGTCTCCTTCTCTTGGATTAGAGTATTTTATAACTGCATTTGGATTATGTTTTTTTACTACTTCTTTTATCTCATTTATAGAAATATTACTTCCTGTTCCGACATCAAATACCTCTCCGTTGAAGTCTTGATGTTGATTCATAATAAATATATTCGCATCTACTACGTCAGAAACATGCGTCATATCTCGCCTCTGTTCTCCATCACCAGATATGTACAAAGTTCTTCCTCTTTTGAGTCTAAACATCCATTCGCAAAGAAGAGTTGATATTTTTCTTTTTTTAATTTGATCTTCACTATATACATTAAAGTACCTCAAACTTACTGTGTCTAATCCGTATAATTTGGAGTACAATCTGCACTCTTTTTCGCAAAATAACTTCTGTAATGCATAAGGGCTAAGTGGTTCTGTCCCATCTCCAACAACGGAAGAAGAACTGGAGAAAATAACCCTTTTTGCACCAACTTTTCTTGCAAAATTCAAAAGAATTGAAGTTGCATAAATATTATTAAAGCTTGTCCCTACTGGGTCTTCTATACTTATAGGTACTCTGGTTGTATAAGCCGTATGAAATATATATTCAGGCTTAAAATTGAAGTACTTTGGGTGAAACATGTTAAAGTCTTCTTTTAAAACTGTAGTTATACAGTTCATAGGGGTGTCTTTAAAGTCAACGCCTAAAACATCATGTCCTTCTTCTTTTAATTTCTTATATAGTCGAGAACCTATAAATCCTCTGTGACCTGTTACTAAACATCTAGACATATTAAACCTCTTTCTTTATTCCGTAGAAATACAAATCTTTGCTTCTGTTATTTACTTCAAATTCATAATTGGAAAATAAAGTGTCACAGTCCCACACCTCCTTAATGTCTGATTCCGTTAAGTTTTTGTAATAATCTCCAACATAAGGTGCATCTTTAGGTCTGGTTCGTGTAGTGCCATGTTCTGGCCTGCCAGTTGTAGCGCAAGTAAACAATATAAAACCTCCTGGTTTAAGTAGCTTGTAAGCGTTTAAAAGAGTTTTCTCATAAAACTCATCGTGCTCAAAACATTCGGTTGAAACTATAAAGTCAAACTTAAATTCAGACTTGTATTCATGCCCTCTTGAAACTACATCTACATTTCTTCCAGGTCCTAGGTCTAGCCCTATATAAGTATAATTTTTAAAAAGATACCTGTTACTTCCATTTATATCTAAAGATCCTATGTCTAACACTTTGCAATCCTCAAAATACTTTGGATATTTTAATTTAATCTTTCTACAATACTGCATTTGTTCTTTGTGTGCCATTATTACTCCTATCTGTCACCTTTCATAATAGTTCCGCTTTCCCCATATACCATTGTAGTTTCAGGGATGTGAACTACTTTATAATTATTTTTTAAACAAACATCTTTTAATCTAACTAATTGATCTGCATCT
>Ga0208299_1002260_pt1 | contig 13175 bp, 11 predicted proteins | sample 15_taG_FD_184089 | JGI IMG/M metagenome (GOLD analysis project Ga0208299, IMG submission 184089) | Marine viral communities from the Subarctic Pacific Ocean - 15_ETSP_OMZ_AT15312 metaG (SPAdes) (version 2) | ecosystem: Environmental > Aquatic > Marine > Oceanic | place: Pacific Ocean | collected...
GAAGAATCACCCAACTGCCATCCGTGGCCTGAGTAGTGACGAGGAAGCCATCAGGCATCGCAGCAATGAAATCATCCTTGTCCATACAGAACTGGTCACGGTTGTAGCTCATCGGCGGGTAATCCATGTGATGACTGCGTACAACGATGGTGATGATGTCTCTGCTGCTGAGTTGTTCTGTGCCGTGTACTTTCATGTGTAGCTCCTGTGTTGAGTTTGAGAAAAACACAGAGTCCGACAAGACAACGCCTCATCTCGCTCTATGAGGGGAAAAAAAGCCCGATTGATCAGCCGGAAAGTCAATGGTAATGGGGACAAGTCCCAATTCCTGACCGGACTCAAACACGCTAACAATCCCGCAGGTTTGCTTGGTGAAAGGTTGTCTCGGGCAAGCCAACATCAGGCGTGATAGGACTGACGAGTTTTTACCAAGCAAACTAGCATTTTTGTGCGCAAAAATGAGGGATTGTCAGTGTTTGACCGGTCAGGAATTTGGGAGGCTAGGGGGAATAATTCGATGATGAGCCATAGCCTTACATGGCAATGCTTCGAAGTGACTGCTTCCAAAAATCAATACTACAGTCACCGGCGTCTGCACGACATGAGTTATGTATACGCTCATTGTCTAATTATTCAGGAGGCAGACTTCCCATTGACTATTCTGGATTCAATCGGTTAGCCGACAGGCTTTCAACCCCTCATAGAGAGAGAGAGGGTAGGGCAAGCCGATTCAATAAAATCAATAAAAAAAGAATCGTTAACAGCTTGCCCCGGCGCAAGTCATGATTACTGGTGTGGTCAGACACTCCAAAATACAATAATACGTGTCTGATCATTCACCAGAATCATTCTCGCGGTTCTCCATCGTTGGATAATTATGTCTTCCAAAAAAAATCAATAATTCACATGATTATTCAACTGACGATCAGATTACGACAAAGTCATTCTGGAAATCATTGGGCGACTTCCATTAAGCAAGCTCACATGACCTGTAGAAACCGTAAGATAAACATGTCATGTGACATCAATACTCTCGCCCAATTATTTTCATAATGGCTCCGAGCGAGTCATGAACCCTGAGATTAGCAACCTCTTGGGCGCTTATCGAAGGTAAGTCATGTCACTCACGCTGGTATGTCTTCACGATGATCAGCGACGAGAGCAATCTTCCAAAAATCAATATGCATTGTGAGCTAGCGAGTGGAAATCCCTACGCATACAATGGACAAGGCAGAGACATAGGACTATGTTCCAATCATGGCAAAATTAACTGAGAAACAGGAACTGTTCGCCGTGGCATACGTGGCGAGTGGTGGTAAGAAATCTGAATCCGCACGTACAGCAGGATATGCAGTTGAGTACGCTCACAAGGAAGCACACAGGCTATTGAGGCTAAAGCATGTGCAGCAACGTATTAAAGAGATTCAACACGAGAGATTCAGTGAGGAAGCACCCATGGCTTTTGAAGCTATGGTTGAGTTGAGTAGGCAGTCAAAGTCTGCACTCGTCCGTTACAACGCAGCCAAGGACATCATGGACAGGGCAGGATACAGGCCACCAGAGAAGGTAATGGACCTGACGCCAGCGAGTGACCTTGATGAGACGGACACGGTGCAGCGGATAGAGACACTGATACATGATCTGTTTGGAGTAAGTGTAGACATCACACCCAAGGCAGTGACCATTGAGGGTGAAGTCACCGATGTTACTGCTGTTGATGGTGAACAAACTTCAGGACACGAAGTTCATTAGGGGGTACACCCCAAAGCAAGGGGGGGGTCTGTTTGGTGAGAGAGTCCCTAGTCCCACAATTCCCGGAAAATCACGATTGAGGCACATATGGAACTTTTTGATCGCTGTCCCACCTGCAAACGCCCTCATTAGCCCGTAGAAGCCCGTACAGCGGCTTTAAATATTTCCGGGCCTTGACACCCATTTGAGTCTTTGAGGGGCTTGTGCCGGCCTCTGTGCTTGATTTTGATCTATATATGGGAATATATTCCGGGTTATGGCGAATTTGGCTGAAGAATTGGTGCCGGCAGAGGATAGTTCTCGCACGGAGAAGTTGGCTGAGTTAGCTCGGTTGACTGGTGATTTACAGCGATGGCACCAGACGAACCAGTTAAAGTCATATACCCCATATCCTAAGCAGCGGCGGTTTCATGATGCAGGTGCGACCTGTCGTGAGCGTTGTTTGAGTGCCGGCAACCAGCAGGGCAAGACGTTTTCTGTTGGGATGGAAGTTGCGATGCATGTCACGGGTATTTACCCCGATGACTGGAAGGGTCGCCGGTTTGTTCGGGGTCAGAAGTGGTGGGTATTGGGTGTTACCAGTGAAGGAACCCGTGATAACCCGCAGCGTATCCTGATGGGAGAGAAGCGTGAGTATGGCACAGGTACTATCCCGGCTGAGTGCATTGTTGACGTCCAGTTGGGTCGTGGTGTACCCGATTTGCTTGATAGTGTGGTTGTTCGGCATGCTTCCGGTGATAATTCTTACATTAAGTTCAAGTCTTATGAGCGAGGCCGTGAGAAGCTTCAGGGTGAAACGCTTACCGGTGGTGCATGGCTGGATGAGGAACCGCCTTATGATATTTACTCGGAGGTTCTGACCAGAACCAACGCCACCAACGGCATGATTATGCTGTCTCATACTCCATTGTTGGGTATGACCAAGGTTGTTCGTCGGTTTATGGAATCGCAGAACAACGATCCTTTTCTGATTACGATGCAGATTGAAGACGCACAGCACATTAGTGTTGAGAAGCGTCAGACGATCATTGATTCCTATGAGGACTGGGAGCGTGATGCACGGGTTAAAGGCATACCCATGCTTGGCTCTGGTGCCATTTATCCCGTAGCTGAATCGGCTGTGAAGTTCGATATGGCTGAGTTTCCTAGCGGGTTTCCAGATTTCTGGCCTGTACTTGGGGCTATGGACATTGGTGACTGGGATCACCCTACGGCTTGTGTGTGGGGCAGGTGGGACCGCGACAACGATACAGTGTGGATTTACGACGCCTACAGGCAGAACAAGGAGAAGCTTGCAGTGCATGCAGCTTCGATTCGTGACCGTGGCAAGCATATTCCCATTGCATGGCCTCACGATGGTTTAAAGACGGATCGTACTGCCGGCATTGCCATTAAAGACCTCTACAAGAAGGAGGGGGTCAAGATGATGAAGGAGCGCACCCAGTATGAGGATGGTGTGTTCAGTCCTGAGGCAGGCATTTCAGATATTTTAGATCGTATGCATACGGGCCGCTTCAAGGTGGCTCGGCATCTTCACGACTGGTTTGAGGAATTCCGGCTGTATCACCGCAAAGACGGGAAGATATTCAAGGAACGTGACGATCTTATGGACGCATCGAGGTATTTAATCATGTCCTTGCGTCATTCTCGTCGTGGCGGCGAAACAAGCCGTAGACCCAAGGTGCTTGGGACCGTAGGCAACTTTAACCCCTTTGCGAGGCGAAGCTGATGGCTGCTGTACCCGGATCAATCGCAGCCTCGTCTGTCATTGAGAACATTCTGAACATTGATACTGTTAAGGCTGGCAAGGCTATTGCAGAGGCTTTGCGTGACCCCATTGAGAGGGTAGGCCAGCTTACACAGGGCACTGAGTTGTCTCCAACAGTGAATGCCAGTGTGGCCCCGGATAGTAGCTCAGGCGGCTTCAGTGCCGCCATACAAGCTGCTGCTGAAGCAGGTGGCCCGTTGTCGTCGCTGTCAAATGCTCTGGATGCAGCCGACAAGGCCCAAAGTGTCTATAACGGTTTAAACAAGGCTGTGAACCTGTATGAGGCTTGGTCTGGCGGTCATCTTGATGCTGCTATTGAAGTGGCTCAGGCAGGTGATTTTGGTGCCTTTGGTCGTGCTGTAGACCTTGCCAAGACGTTTGGCTCCCCCGGCAATGTACCGAGTGCTGTTGATTTTGGTGAACTGGGGATAGGAACAACGGAAGCTATGGCTGGCTTTGGCGTGTCTTCACAGCTTGCTTCCATGACTGCCGCAGGAAGTTTTGCTCCGGGTAGTGCTGCTACTGCTTACAGCGTGTTTGGCACCGGTACAGGATTCGGGGCAACAGGTGCTGCTGGTGGAAGTGCTGCCGCCGCAGGTGTAGGGGCATCAAGTCTTATGGCCTTTGCAGGACCGGCAGCAATCGCCGGCATCGTCATGCTTGGCATGATGGGTGATGACAACACCCCCATGCATGCACAGCAGAATGTTGATGTGGTTGGTGGCAGGTTCCAGCTTGGCTCCAGTTCAGCAAGCGCAAGCACCCTTGAGCGTCCACAGTTTGAAGCTGACTTCCTGTTTGAGCTTAATGATCTTGCCAGTTCTGGCGTTATCAGCATTGGCAGTATTTCAGGCTCTATCCCGTTGGTTTCAGGTGAAAAAGGCTTTTCAAGGGCTGAAGACATCGTAGCCCAGATGGTGCAGTCGGGAGCCATACAGGTTCACAATTCATCAGCCTTCAGCAATGTCGTTAGTGCTTGGGCTGGTAGACGTACCAAGTTTCTGACGGATCGTGGCAGTCAGATGACCAGAGCCGCTATCGCCACGAATCAAGCGCATGTGTTGCGTAATGGTGATGGTCGTAACGACAACAGCATGGCTCAGATGGCCGCTGAAATGGCAATGATCGGTGTCAGTCAGCCCGGAGCTGTAGACCAGAATGTTTTTGCAAAAATCAGGATTGCCGAAGAACAGCGTATCAACGGTGAGAACGAAATCTTGGCCCTTCTCCATGATGAGAGAACGGCAGATTTTGTAACACCCAGTCAAAGAGCCTCGGTGGCTCACAGGCTTATACAACCAGTTTCCTCTGAAGGACCGATGTAGGACAAGACCATGGAACAGACACTCGCAAAAGAACTTGTTGAACGCAGGAATACCCTGTCCAACGAACGCCGCATCTGGGATGATCATTGGCAGGAAATCAACACGTTCCTGTTGCCGCGCAAGGCCAACATCAACGTCAAGCGCAATGCAGGTGACAAGGTTGCTCAGGAGAAGTTTTCCTCTGTTGCAGGCCATGCTCATGAAATCCTCACTGCCAACTTGCAGGGCACACTAACGTCGAAGTCCCGTCGCTGGTTTGATCTTGAATCGCCACAGCTTCCTGATGCTGCTGAAGACCGTATGTTGCGGGAGTGGCTTGATGATGTCGCCACAGAGCTTTGGAGGGCCTTCAATCGGTCAAACTTCCACTCTCAGAGCCATGAGATGTATCTGGATGTGACAGGTACCGGCACAGGCAACCTGCTGCTTGAGGAAAAGGAAGGGCCTGCAAACAGGTTCAATGGCTTTGTCTTTACCTCACATGCAACGGGGTCGTACTTCATTGAGGAAGACCACGAAGGCATTGTGAATGCTCTGTGTCTGGACATTAATCTGACAGCCGTGCAGGCGCATAAGTGGTTTGGTGACGAGGTTTCAGATCGCCTTAAAAAGGATTTGGAAGACAAGCCCAACACGATGCACCACTTCCTGCACTGGATTCTGCCCCGTGAGGATCGTGACTCCAAGAAGATCGACAGCAAGAACAAGCCGTATGCGTCGATATTCATTGAAACCAAGACCCATTCGATTGTGAAGGAATCCGGTTACGACGAGTTTCCGTATCTGGTGCCTCGCTGGTCAAAGGTTTCTGGTGAGAAGTATGGTCGTGGTCCCGGCGTGATGGCCCTGCCTGACATTAAGGTGCTGGACAAGGCCACAGAGCTTGAGCTTGATGCTTGGGCCAAGGCTATCGACCCGCCATACAAGGCTTTGGATGATGGCGTCGTGGGTGATGTGGACCTGAGGCCCAATGGCGTCACGGTTGTCCGGGATATGGACGATCTGGCTGTGATGGAATCCGGTGCCCGATGGGACGTAAACCGGATTAAGCTTGACGAATACAGGTCTTCAATCAGGCAGACATTCTTTGCTGATCAGCTTGAATTGCCGGCAGCAGGGCCACAGATGACTGCTACAGAGGTTCAAGCCCGTTTTGAGTTGATGAACAGGGTTCTGGGGCCAACACTGGGCCGCATTGAGACAGAGTTCCTGAATGCCTTGATTAATCGTGCATTCATGGTCATGGCCCGTAAGAATGCCCTGCCTGAGCCGCCTGATGGCATTGATATTCAGGCCATTGATGTGAACTACGTTGGCCCTCTTGCACGGGCACAGCGTAGCTCTGAGGTGCAGGTAACGCAGCAGTGGCTTGAGTTCATTGCCGGCGAAGCACAGCTTGATCCACAGGTACTGGACAACGTGAACTTCGATGCCATTGCTCATGAAATTGGCCAGTGGCTTAACGTGCCGACCAAGTTCCTGAATGATCCTAATCAGGTACAGGCCATTCGCAAGCAACGTGCCGAACGGGCACAGGCTGAACAGCAAGCTGCCGCACAACAGCAACAGGCTGATACCATGAACACGATGGCTGGTGCTGCCGCAGCAATGGAAGGCGGTGGTGAAGCCCAGTGAACAAAAAGAATGCTGAAATAATCGCCAGCATCTTTGAGTCCGGTAACGGGCCAAAGGCTATGGAAATACTGGTGGATATGTACTTCAACAAGAAGTCATACACCAAAGGCGATACGCATGAGACTGCGTACAAAGAGGGGCAACGTGATGTTGTCCGTTACCTAGTGTCCATGTACGAACAGGGTATAGGGCAAAAACTCCCACCGAAGGTGATCCATGACTGAATTTCTGGAATCTCTAAACGACGATCTCCGTGGTGACATTGAAAAGGCCGGTTTCAAAGATGTGAACGGTCTTGCCAAAAGTTTCCTCGACACACATAAGATGGTTCAACAGCGTGTTGCCATCCCCGGTGAAATGGCGACAGCCGAAGAACTGGGCAAGTTTTACAACAAAGTTGGCCGACCCGAAGAAGCCAAGGGTTATGAACTGAAAAACCCGGAAGGTTATGCTGATGAGGCGGCTGAAACAGCGTTTCGTGAGAAAGCTTTTGTTGCCGGTCTATCGAAAAAGCAAGCGGCTGAAATGTATTCGCATATTACCTCCACTTCCATGGAGGCGTTCGAAGCTTCCGCAACAGCTTCTCAAGGGGTCAAGGAAGCGGCTGAGGCCCAACTGAGAGAGGTTTGGGGGTCAGACTACGACAAGAACATGGCGACCTCAGCCGGGGCCATAGATCTCTTCTTTGATGAGAAGTCTACCGATGCCGTGAAAGAGCTTGCAGCATCCAATCCCGGCGTTGCCGCAGCACTTGCTCGTATTGGCAGTGCTATCGGTGAAGACAGCAATTCTGGTAACAAAGGCAGTTCGAACATGAACATGACAAAAGACGAGGCTTGGAAAGCCATTAAAGAGCAGCAGCACGATCCCAAGTCTGCGTATCGTGATCGCAGTCACATTGGTCACGCCGAAGCCGTTGAGGAAGTCCAGAAACTGTTCCAGATGGTGACTGAAGATGGAGAAGATTGATCCAGCTTCGCCAGCACAAGCTGTGCGGTTACAATGCCTCAAGCATGCAGTGGACTCTGTAAGTGAGCATCAGGCTTTGAACTTTGAAGGGGTTGCCGACAAGTACTGGAAGTGGGCAACGCAGATTCAGGGAAGTGGGGGTCGCCCAAAAGACCCGCCCAAGAAACTTAAATAACACAAAGATTTCTGTGGATTAGTCAATGAACTACACAATATATTGTGCGGTTTGTTGACTTTCCTCAGTAGCTAGGAATATATTCCAATTATTCGGATTGCTTTCCCTCAGGAAAGTCCGGTGCCAACAGGAGGAAACCTGTCGTATCGGCGCATCGTTAAAGCGCAAGTCCGGGTCCACATGGGTTGCCCGACGATAAGCGAAAACTCTTATCGGAAGGAGACTCATAATGAGTACTCAAGTCACAAACGCCTTTGTACAACAGTACAAATCCAATGTGATCATGCTTTCTCAGGAAAAGGGTTCCAAGTTTCGCGGTATTGTCCGTGAAGACCCTGATTTCCTCAAAGGTAAAGCTGGTTACTTTGAGCGCATTGGCAGCACTTCTGCTGTTCTGCGTACCACTCGCCACGGTGACACACCGTTGCAAAATACTCCGCACAGCCGTCGCCGGATTACGATGAACGATTATGAATGGGCAGACCTCATTGACAATCAAGATCGCATTCGGATGTTGATTGACCCTGAATCCAGCTACGCCATGAACGCAGCTTGGGCCATGGGCCGTCAGGCAGACGTTCTGATTCGTGATGCTGCTTTGGGTAGTGCCTACAGCATGGACGAAGATGACACTGCTTCAGCCGTTGCGCTTCCTACGGCACAGAAGGTCGGTGTTGACAATCATGACTATGACTCCGGTTCTGGTGATGTTGGTCTGACAGTCGGCAAGCTGATTGCTGCCAAGGAAATTTTCGAAGCCGGTAATGTTGACAGTGGAGAGCAGTTGTACTGCGCTATCAACGCCAAACAGAAAGCAAACCTGCTGACTGTTACCGAAATCCAGTCTGCTGACTACAACTCTGTCCGTGCTTTGGTGCAGGGCGAAGTCAACAGCTTCATGGGCTTCACCTTCATCGATTATCAGAACCTGTCCACCGATGACAGCTCGGATCAGCAAGTGTTCTGTTGGGCAAACAGTGGCCTCGGCCTTGCTGTTGGCTCCGATGTTGAAGTTCGTGTTTCGGAACGTGCCGACAAGTCTTATTCGACGCAAGTTTATCTCGCTATGAGCATGGGTGCCACCCGTGTTGAAGACGAGAAAGTTGTCGAAATCGCATGTGACCCTAGCTAAGGAGGGCTTGAAACATGGCAACAGTCTATAGCGTCCAAAAGACAAAATGGGACCAAACGGAACCGTCTAAGGACATCAAACCAAATGAACATGGTGGTCGTGTGCGTGTATCTTACGCACTCTACGAAGCTTCGGCTGAACAGTCGGACATCGAAATGTTCAATCTTCCTAACGGTGCACGTATCCTTGACATGGAACTCGTCCATGACGCTTTGGGTTCAAGCACCACGCTGAGTGTTGGTCACGCTGCCTACAACGATGCTGACGGTACTGCCGTTGCATCGGATGTGGATGAGTTTAAAGCCGCTGCGGCTTCAACCTCTATCACCACTGTAGGTTCTGCACTGACTTCTGCTCTTGGCAAAAACAGCGTTGTTGATGCCGACGAAACCGGGATGCCGATTACGGTGTCTTTGTCCGGTGCCAACGGAACTGGAACCATCGAGCTAACCTGTACTTGGGTTCTCGACTGATCCGCTTCCATTGTCGTGATTTGGGGGTGGGGTTTATGCCTCACCCCTTTTTCACAGGAGAACATTGAATGGCTATCAGCCAAGTTTCCATCTGCAATGCGGCCCTGATCCAGATTGGTGATGACACGATCACTGCCATTACGGACAATTCAGAACGGGCACGGCTTTGCAATCACCGTTATGAAACAATCAGAGATGCTGTGCTTCGGGCACATCCATGGAACTTCGCACTTGCAAGGGCAAACCTTGCGGCTGAAACAGCAACGCCGACATGGGAATATGATTATCAGTTTGTCCTTCCCACTGACCCGTACTGCCTCAAGGTTCTGGAAGTACGTGACTACCGCATGGATGAGTGGGTTGTTGAGGGTCGCAAAATTCTTGCTAACGACAACAATATTTACATCCGGTTTATCTCCCGCATTACCAGTGAAGCCGAGTTTGACCCGCTGTTTGCTGAAGCTTTTGCTGCACGATTGGCGCATGAAATCTGTTACAAAGTCACAGGGTCGCGCACCAAAGAAGAAATGGCGTGGTCGCTCTATCAGAACAAGCTGAAAGAAGCTCGTAGCATGGACGGTCAGGAAGGCCGGCCCATGAAGATCACCAGCACCATCTTTGCTGATGCGAGGAAATAATGGCACGGGTTAATTCACTCGTATCAGCGTTTACCTCTGGTGAAATCTCACCAAAGCTTTATGGCCGTTCCGACATTGAGATTTACAACAAGTCGGCCAAGAAGCTGTACAACATGCTTGTGCAGAAGCAGGGTGGCGTTACAAGGCGTGATGGCACGGTATATGTTGCTGAGGCAGCAGATAGCACCAAGCAGTCCCGGTTGATCCCCTTTCTGGCTTCAGACAGCTTCAGTTATGTGATTGAACTGAGCAATTTGAAGATGCGTTTTTATCGTGAGAACGCACAGATCAGAGAGAGTTCAAAGACCATTACGGGTATCACGGCTGCAAACCCTGCTGTTGTTACCACAGGCACCCATGGCTACAGCAATGGCGACACGGTTTACATTGATACCGTTGTTGGCATGACCGAGTTGAACGAAAGGTGGTTCACCGTTGCAAACAAAACCGGCACGACCTTTGAGTTGTCGGGCGAGGATTCATCGGCGTATACAGCATATGCAAGTGCAGGCACTTCGGAGAAGGTTGTTGAGGTCACGACTACGTTCGTTGAGGCAGACCTGGATGACATCCAGTTTGCTCAGGATGAAGACACGATGTATCTGGTTCATCCGTCCTATGCACCACAGCAGCTTACACGGGCTTCGCATACTTCGTGGACTCTGGCGACCTGTACGTTCCTTGATGGTCCGTATATGGCTGAAAACGCCACTGCGACCACGTTAGCGTCTGCTGCCACCACAGGCACAGGCATTACCATTACAGCCAGTTCTGTGACGGGTATCAACGGCGGTGATGGCTTCAAGTCTACAGATGTTGGCAGGTTTATCCGCATTCAGTCATCCAGCGCCTATGGCTATGGTGTGATTGCTACCTTCACCGACACGACCCACGTTGACATCGACATCATTACCGACTTTGACGGTACGGTTGCTGCAACCACATGGCGCTTGGGGTCGTTCAGTGGCACTACGGGGTATCCCGGTTGCGTGGCATTCTTTGAGCAACGCCTGATGCTGGCAAGGACCACTGATCAGGCCAATACGATCTGGGGTTCTGTCACGGCTGATTATCTGAACCATGAGCCGGGGGCTTTGTCTTCGGATCCACTTGATTACACAATCGCTGACCGGAGTGCCAACACAGTCCGTTGGCTTGCTTCTGCTGCCGGCGAACTCTTTGGTGGTAGTGCCGATGGGATATGGAGCCTGTCTGCCGATACACCACCCCTGACACCTTCAAACACGTTTGTTCGTAAACAGGCTGCGGGTGGCGTTGCCAATATTTCACCAGCCGTGGCGCATAACAGCATTTTGTTCGTTCGCCGTGGTACAGGTGGCTTACACAAGCTTGGTATTGATACAACATTAAAACGGATTACGTGGAAGAATTCCGATGTAAGTTTGCTGGCAGAGCATCTGGCAAGTACCAATACAAACTTCACACAAGTCGCATGGCAGGAAGATGAAACACGGGCTTGGGTTCTTACGGGTAATGGCAGACTTGCTACCTTTACCAATAACCCGGATGCAGGTGTTGCTGCATGGACCGAGATTCAGACAACTGGCACGGTTGAGAGTGTCACGGTTATTCCGAATTACGGCACAAACGGTGCTTCAACTGATGAAGTCTGGATTGAAGTCAGTCGGACTATCAACGGTGGCACCAAAAGATTTGTGGAATATTTTAATGCTGGCGTGGATACAGATTGTGCTTCTTATATTCCTGCATTGAGTGCTGCGACCATGACAGGTCTGGTGCATCTGAATACAGAGACTGTGAAGATCAGGGCTGATGGTGCTTTGGTGCCTGACAAGACTGTAGCAACAGGCACAGTGGCCCTTGGGGCCACGTACACGTCCGTTGAGGCAGGCTTGGGGTTCACACATAAGCTGCACCTGCTGCCTTATGAGGTGGGTGCTCAGTCCGGTACAGGGCAAGGTGCCCGTAAGCGTAGCTTCAATGTGAAAATGCGGCTGTTAGGGAGCCTTGGTGGCACAGTCAATGGCGATGCAATTATCTATCGCAGCACGGCTGATGACATGGGCGATGCAGTACCCGTCTTTAGTGGCTGGAAAGAAATGACTGCCAGCAGTTCATGGGATGCCGACCCGTTGATGGAAGTTGAGGGTGCCGAGCCTTTAGACTTCACGGTGACAGCTATCGTGCAACGCATTTCAGTAGGAGATAGCTGATGGGTAGTCTATTTGATAGCATATTCAAAACCAGCACAATTGGCGGGTTTAACATCTCAGACATTGCCAACGCAGCCAGTGTCGGTGGTAAATTATTCAGCGGTTATCAGGGCTATCAGGCTAATAATCAGGCCGGCAATGCAAAAATTGCCAGCATTGGCGATGTTGACCGTATGTTGGCTCTCAATCTGGAGCAGATTGGCAAAGACACCGCAGCTATTACGAAGCTGGAAGAATTCAACATTGCACAGAACGCCAAGCGCAAGCGTGTTGCAAACGAGATAGCCAGTTTCAACCGCACAGAGTTTGGTCTGAGGCGTACTACTACCAATGATGAGTTCTCCCTGCGAAACCAGTTGAGCGATCTGGACCGTACAAGGATCAGCACAGACCTCACTGAAGCCATGAAGAAGCTTGATCTGTCAGAGACAGCCAGAAAGCTCAAGAGGGATCGTACAGTAGCTGACCAGAGGGTAGCCGCAGGTGCCGGTGGAGTGCGTCTCACAGGCTCACAGAGGGCCGTCAGGGACGATCTGGAGGCAGAGGCCCAGTTGGACCTTGATGCCATTTCAGCGGAGCGTACAGGGATGCAGGGCAGGGCTGATTTGAACTTGTCACAGGTGGATACACAGCAAGACCTGTTTACTGTTCAGCATGAGTTTGGGCTTCAGCAGCTTTCGCTTCAGGAGCAACAGAGTGAACTGGATCTTGTGAATGCCGTTGAGGACATCGACCTTGATCTCGATACACTGCGATACAACGCAGAAATAGCCCGTGAGCGAAAGCGTACTGAAGCCAGAATTGCGAACCTTAATGCTTCGGCACAGAGGTCAAACCTGTCGGCAAATGCTTCGGCATATAAATCCGCAGGTAGAACAGCCGCTGTTGGTTCAGTGATCAATGCAGGCTCTGCATTCTTTGGACAAGGTAGGACCTAATGGCTAGAAGCATTGGACAGGGCACACAGTTTCGGCCTGATACACAAGCTGGTGTACTTGCAGGTAATCTGCCTGAAAGAGTATCCAAGGGTGGCAATCCTAATGCCAAGAACATGGGTGATGTACTTGCTGAGGCTGGTCAGCGCATGGCTCAGGTTGAGGCAAGGCGCATTGA
>Ga0208299_1002262_pt1 | contig 13157 bp, 10 predicted proteins | sample 15_taG_FD_184089 | JGI IMG/M metagenome (GOLD analysis project Ga0208299, IMG submission 184089) | Marine viral communities from the Subarctic Pacific Ocean - 15_ETSP_OMZ_AT15312 metaG (SPAdes) (version 2) | ecosystem: Environmental > Aquatic > Marine > Oceanic | place: Pacific Ocean | collected...
AAATTTCATGTATCCGCATGAGGTTAAGGAGACGAAGAAGGGCGTCAGATATTCATTTGTAAGCTGGGCCTTTTAATAATATAAAGGTTCTATGCTACAAAAGATAAATATCGCACCAGGATTCAATAAACAGAAAACAGCCACAGGCGCAGAAGGTGAATGGGTCAGTGGTGACTATGTAAGGTTTCGTTATGGCTCTCCTGAGAAAATAGGAGGCTGGAACCAATTAGGGGATAAAACCATCACAGGGCGAAACACTGCCTTACACCATTTTGTCAATGCGAGCGGTATTAAATACGCTGCTTTAGGCACCAATCGAATTTTATACGTCTATTCTGGAGGAGCTTTTTATGATATACATCCTATTAAAAGTACAACAACATTAACCAGTGCATTTACAACTACCAATGGCGACGCCACAGTCACAATCACGTTTGCAAGCGCTCATAACATTAACAAAGGGGATATTATTCTTTTGGATAATTTTACTGCTATTACCGATTCTAATTTTAGTTCTGGTGATTTTGATGATTACAACTTTCAAGTCGCTACCGTTCCAACTACCACAACGATTACAGTCGAGATGGGCTCAAACGAAAGTGGATCAGGAGCTACAACCTCCGGAGGCATAAGAGTTAGACACTATTATTCTGTCGGACCGGCAGTTGAAGCATCAGCCGCTGGTTTTGGTTTAGGACTTTGGGGTGGTATTAAATTAGGAGTTGGAGAATCCACATTAGATGGAGCCTTAACAGATGCATCAACGAGTATTGTTTTAGATGACTCCGCTTCATTTCCTGCTTCAGGAACTGTGGTTATAGATGACGAACGTATTGCTTATACAACCAATACTTCAGGAACAGAAACTTTATCAGGACTTACAAGAGGATCAGACAACACCACAGCCGCTTCACACTCGGATGGAGCCACGGTTAAAGACGCATCCGATTATACCAAATGGGGTGCATCACAAACGGGAGATATTATTACCGCTCCAGGTGTATGGACGCTAGATAATTATGGAAATAAACTCATTGCAACCATTGTAGATGGAGCAACCTTTGAATGGGATTCAGATGCTACAAGCGCAACATCCACACGAGCTACAATCGTAGCTAACGCTCCAACGGCAGCGATAGAAACTTTAGTATCCACACCCGATCGTCACTTAGTGTTCTTCGGAACAGAAACAACAATAGGAACAACATCCACACAAGACGATATGTTTATTCGTTGGTCAGACCAAGAAAGTATTGATGCCTCGACTTCGTACGCGCCTTCGGCAACGAATACGGCCGGTACACAAAGATTAGCGGATGGAACACGGATCGTGGCAGCGATTCGAGGTCGTGATGCCATTTATATTTGGACCGATACTTCTTTATTTGTTATGAGATTTGTAGGAGCCCCTTTCGTATTTTCATTCCAACAAGTGGGTACGAACTGCGGACTCGTAGGTAAGAATGCAGCCGTCGAAGTGGATGGTAATGTTTACTGGATGTCAGAAAATGGTTTCTTTAGATACACGGGAAAACTAGAATCTTTGGCGTGTCTTGTTGAAGACTACGTCTATGATGATATTAATACCGTTCCTAAAAATCATATTTATGCAGGACTGAATAATCTCTTCGGAGAAGTCACTTGGTTTTATCCAGGCAGTGGTGCCGCATCCAACAACAGGTCCGTGACTTATAATTATATGGATTCAACAACTGAAAGACCCATTTGGACAACGAGTTCTTTATCAAGATCCACGTGGTCAGATTCTCATATTTTTGGCAAGCCGCATGCAACAGAATATGATGCCGATGCAACGAGTGATGCAACCGTGGGTAACACGGATGGTGTAACAACTTACTATGAACACGAAACAGGAACGAATCAAATTAAAGCAGGCTCAACCACAGCCATTGCAGCAAGTATTCAATCGGGTGATTTTGATATATCGGCTGTACAAGGAGGCGGTGCAGACTTAAGAGGAGATGGTGAATATATAATGAAAATTAGAAGAGTGATTCCTGATTTTTTACAACAAACCGGAGCTGCAAGAGTGACCTTAAATTTAAAAAATTATCCAACGGACACAGAAGCGAGTTCCTCTTTAGGACCTTTTGAGGTAGACTCAGATACCACAAAAATAGATACTCGAGCCCGTGCACGAGCGATCGCTTTAAAAATAGATAACACGAGCATCACGCAACACTGGAAACTGGGTACGTTTAGACTCGACATACAACCCGATGGAAGAAGATAATGGCTAGAATCGTACAAGCATTAACACAACCCGGAGAACAATACGATCAACAACTCCAACAATCTTTTGTTCGGGATGTGGATAGTATTGTACAGAAATTAAATTCAACGTTTCAACAAGATTTAAAAGATGAACTAGAAGCCGTAAACTTCTATATAGCATAATGGCAAATACATTCGTCAACAAAAAGAAGGATTTAACTAGTACGTCAGCCACGACCCTTTATACGGTCCCAACAGCGGTAACGGCTGTGGTTAAATCTATCCTTGTATCAGAGGATTCAGGGAACGCGGATACTATTACCGTAACGATAACAGACACCGATGACGCTGTTTTTAGTCTTTTTAAGACTAAAGCCATATCGGCCAACGCAACCTCAGAACTGCTTAGTCAACCTTTAGTCGTCGCCGAAAGCGAAGTAGTTAAGGTGACTGCAGCCACTGCCAATCGGCTACATGTCGTACTTTCTGCGCTTGAAATTAAAAAGCGAGAAGTTACAACATAGTCTTGATTTACTTGGCGAAAACAAGTAAAGATATAAACTCAGGTGAAATCCCTGCCTTTAATTAAATAACCAATATAACTATGATAACACGAGCACAGATTCGCAGACAATTACGTAAAAACGGTGGCGTTATGAATGCCGTTCCTAGACAACAATATGGCTTAGGAAGCATTTTTAAATCTATTACAAAACCTATTAAAAAAGTTATTAGTAGCCCCGTAGGTAAAGCTGCACTCCTAGGTTTAGGAGCTTATGGTTTAGGTGGTGGTTTTGGATCACAAGGTTTTGGACTTGGAAATATTGGACCTCAAATAGGACGAGGATTAAGCGCAATAAAAAGTGGATTGTTTGGTGCACCAGCTGGCATGTCTGCTGGTCCTATGTCTTACTTACAAAAAGGAGTCACTCCTTTTAGTAAAGGCATTTTAGGAAAATTAGGTTTAACAGGAGGCGGAGGCAAAATGATGCCAACTGCTTTAGGTGGTATTACTGGAGCAAGCTTACTTACTTATTTTATGTCTAAAGGTGCAACGGAAGAAGAAGCAGAAGAATTAGCACAAGACGTGTATCGAGGTAAAGGTTTAGGTATGGATCAAATTAGAGCCGACATGAAAAACTATCGATCAGGCGCTTTAAGTGCATCGCAGGCGCATGACAAAGGTTATCATTTTTTAACACCACAAACTTACCTTGGAGCTCAAGGCGGAAGAGTGGGATTACAAGGAGGAGGAAATGGGAGAGTTCCTATTGATCCTCTCCAAGCATTAGTACAATATTATCTGAGTATAGGAGCTAGTCAAGAAGAAGCAGAAGTATTGGCTACTAATGCTTATGAAAAAGGCATTGATGCTCCTTCTAAAAAAGCCCAAGGCGGAAGAGTAGGTCTTGCAAGTGGAAGTCCTCATTCTGAATTACCTACATTTTCTGAAGGCGTAAAACAAATGTATGTTTCTGATGATCTAGGAGCACTTCCTAAAAAAGGAGGAGGCGTATTACCCGAAGATATGGGTAAATTAAAAAAAGAAAATTTTGACTCAGAAGCAGATTACAAAAGATATTTAAAAAGATTAAATAAAAAAGCTCAAGGCGGAAGAATTGGGTATGCTAAAGGAAAAGAAGTTGTGGAAGAAGCTATTATTCACGGACCTCAAAAAAGTGGAGTTCAATCGATTGATAAAATTATAGATGCAATAGGCGCAGGTGCAGGAATATCAACTCTTGGTCTTCCTAAATGGTTGCTATCAAAACTTATGCAAGGCGGTGTGAAAAGTAATCTTGCTCAAAAATATAATCAATTAGCAAAAGAAAACAAATTGAGAGATGCAAGACAATTGTTAACAGATCAAGATCCTTACACAGGAAGAATTGGAAAATATGGTGGAGGCATCGGAGCAGCCATGCCAAGAATACCAACGGGAATGCCAAGAACTAATGCCGGTGGAATAACAGAATTAGATTATAGACAAGAAGGAGGCTTCGTGCCAATGGGAGTAAAAGAAAAAGCAGATGACGTTCCAGCAATGTTATCTAAAAATGAATTCGTCATGACCGCAGATGCAGTCAAAGCTGCAGGAGACGGAAGTGTTGAAAAAGGAGCACAACGAATGTATGATACAATGAAACGATTAGAAGGAAGAGTGGCATAATGGCTGTAACAACAACAAGAGCATTACCCGCACAGTTTATAGAAGACCTAGGTCAGGATTATGGTAAACAGTTAGCGGCACTAACACAATTACCTGTACAAACAGGTATGTTTGCGCCACAAGTGGCGGCACAGGATCCACTACAGACGGCAGCTTATACACAAGCCACCGATCCAACGGCAGGACTAGGTGCTTATCAACCTTTTTTAACGAAAGCAGGAACGGCAGCAGATACAGCTACAGGTTTAACGGGCACAGGAGCAGGAACAGGAGTAGGTTCCATTGCTTCTTATATGTCTCCGTATCAATCAGACATTATTGACAAGACATTAGCTGAATTTGATATTCAAGCAGGAAAAGGTTTAGGACAAATTGGTACGGCAGCGATAGGCGTTGGAGGTTATGGCGGAGGCCGTCATGGAGTTGCTGAAGCCGAGTATCAATCAGCGAGCGACAGGCAACGAGCATTACTTCAAGCACAAATGCTAGGACAAGGTTTTCAACAAGCTCAATCCGCTCGACAACAAGATTTAGCTAACCAAATGGGTATTGCAGGATTGCAATCAAAATTGGGAGGCGGAATGCAACAATTGGCTTCACAACAAATTTCAGGACTCGGCACTTTAGGTGCAGGACAACAAGCACAATCTCAAGCGGTTCTGGATGCACAAAGACAAGCCGCACAAACGGCAGCTTACGAACCTTATCAACGATTAGGAACTTATGGCGCGGGTGTAGCCTCTTTAATTTCAGGCTATCCATCTGGACAACAATCATCAGTCCCTTCCGCAAGTCCATTACAAACGGCACTTGGAACGGGAATAGGTCTTGCAGGAATCTATGGAGGATTAACCGGTAAGAATCCATTTGGTGCAATTGGACAAGCAGTAAAAAGTATATTTTAAGGAAGGAGGAACAATGGCAGAAAAAACATACGCAGAACGATTAAAACCTAGCGGCAATTCTTTTAAGGACGCTTTTGCATCAGCTAAAAAATCTGGTAAAAAAGAATTTACTTGGAAGGGTCGTGACTATACAACCGTTACTAAATCAGAACGTAAACAATCTTTACAAAAAGAATCAAGAAAAGAGAAATTTACACGTAAAGAAGGAACGGGTGAAGGTGGCGGTTTAACGGATAAAGAAGCAGCGTTTAAAACAGCTAAGAAACAATACGGTTCTCATAAAGTTTATACCCACAAAGGCAAAAAATACATGTCGGATGTCAAAGGCGACAGACCACGAAGAGAAAGCTACGACACGCAAGTTATGGCTAGCGAAGGTGGAAGAGTTAAATTAATGCAAGGTGGATTTCCAAAATTAGCTAGAAAAGGCTGGAAGTAAAATTTAATGGTAAGAGTATTAACAAGACCGATGTTCAGAAAAGGTGGCTTGTCGCAAGAGACAGGTATCATGTCTGGATTAGATCGAAAAGGATATGCTGGCGGTGGAAACATCGGTGGTGGAAGCATCTCTGGAACTCCAATGGGAAGTAGAACAGGGTTTCTAACTCCATATGCTGAGGGATGGAATAGAATATATGGGGGAGGTTCTACAGCACAAAATGTAGTTAGACCAGAGCGATGGGATTGGTCTAGATATGGTAAAGGTTTTAGAAATTTAATTGGTAAAGCAGGCACGGGCATAAAACAAAGGATAAAAGGTGGAATAAGTTCTTTATGGGGCAAAGTTCCACAACAAGGTCTTATGTATAGATATCCAGCCGTTGGAACTACAGTGGGAGCGACTACTGGTTTAGCAGGTCCTCTTGCAGCTTATGCTTATGGAGCACACAAATTACAAAAAAGTCTTCCTGAACAATTAACAGGTGAAGGTGGAATAGCTGAATCATCTCCTTATTCTGATCCTATGGCAGCAGGAGCAGACATTAGTCCTAACGTTGATAGAATTTTAAGAGGAGAAGAAATTGATATTGAAGGCAAACCTTTAGTACCTAAAAAAAATGAAATTGAAAATAAAGTTATAAGAGAAGAAGAAAATCTTAAGAAAAAAAGTGATTTAGAAACTATCTACGGAGATTTATTACCTATGATTGAAAGAGAATTAGGTGCAGATCCAGATGATACTAAGAGACAGCTTTACGTGCAACTCGCACAAGCAGGGGCTAATTTATTAGCAGAACCTGGAGGAGATTTAGTTGGAGCTATTGGTAAAGCAACTAAAGGACCAATATCTGCTGTAGGAAAAGTATTAGATAAAGAATCTGCAACGGATAGAGAAGCTAAAATATTAGCATTTAAATTAGCTGCGGATAGAGCATCTCCAGGAGAAATGGGTAAACTTATTCAAGATCTTAAAAATAATGATTTCACACAACAAGAAATAAATTCTATTATACAGAACAGACAACCAGGTTCTGGTTATCGAGCTAACGTTGCATTTGAAGAAACAAAAGAATTAAGAACTGAGTTGCAAGATGAATTTAATAAAAAAATTGAAAAAGGTAAAAGTGTTCCACTAAGCACCGCTAAAGATTTAAAATTTGCTCAAGATAATTTTGGAATGAGCATTAGTGACTTTAAAGTTCTTCCTAAAAAAGAAGAACGTGTACCTGGTGAATATTATTTTAATCCTAAAGACAGAACATTAGGTAGATTAAGCAAGGATGGAAAAACATTAATTAAACCAAGTGAAACTGGATTTATGGATCAAACAGCATAGGAGGTTAAATGCCTTATCAGATAGATGATTTGTCCCAAGATCCAACAAAAAATGAACAGGAAGAAGTAGGTAATTTCACCTCTGCTTTAGCAGGAATTTACACAGGACTTTGGAATATTCCCAAAGGTATGTTTTCTTTAGGCGCAGAATTAATTGATCTGGGTCTTGATACCAACACAGCCGCAGCCACCGAAAAATTTTTTGACGATCTCAATCCTTTTGACGATGAGGCAGAAGCAAGGACTATTGGTAGAGTAACACGAGCGCTTGCACAGATTGCACCCGTAGGAATCATAGGTTTTATGAAAGGAGCTAAATACGGTAGTCAAGTTGCTAATCAATTATTTACTAAGCAAAAAGGAATTGCTAGAGATCTAGCTAAAAAAGCAATCGATGCTAAAAAAGCAGGAAAAGCTTTTAAGTTAGCAGGATTTGGAAGAAAGATATCTAAAACAGGTTTTGGGGTTGTAGGAGGTGGTATCGGAGAAGCTCTGGTTGCCGATGAAGAAATAGGAACACTAGCGGATATGCTGCAAGGCACATCCTTAGAAGGTGCTGCAGTTACAATGATGGATCGAGAAACTAAAGAAGGAAGATCCGAAGCTTATAGAAGATTAATGAACCGAATTAAATTCGGAACAGAAGGTGCTTTATTTAATTTAGGTTTTATCGGCGCTGGTAAAGGAATTAAAAGATTAAGAACTCCTTCTAAAGAGCCTCTAATGGCATATAGCGATAATATGTTTGCTAGAACATTACAGAAATACGTACAATTTGGTTTCAAACCAGAAGGTGTTAGTAACAAAGCTATCTTTGAACTTGGGGAACAAGCAACAAGCGAAATATCTGCAGTTGGTTGGAAAGCAATGGAAGAAGGTAAAGATTTAATAAAAGAAACGAAAAAAATTTTTCCAGCGATTGAAAAAACCTTCCTTCAAAAAACAGGAAAGGCAATGACTGCAGTAGAAAAAGAATCTACTTTTAACGGAATAATGAATAGTATAACAGATGTTTTACGTGTCCAAGGAACAGACGCTCCAAAAGATATCTTTATGAGACCTAACACTAAAAAAGCTGCGCAAAAGCTATTAGGTAAAAAAAGTTTACTGGCGAAACAAGCAAATAGAAAAACATTGAGAGAAACACGAGAAAAACTATCTACACTATTAGCTCAAAGAAAAACATTATTTAATCAGGCAAATTCATTCAAGCAAATTAGTCCGGACGCAATTGCAATGAGACCGGAAGTGGTAGCAAATAGAAAAGAAATAATAAAAACTCTTCAAAAACTTAAAGATGGCAGAACAGCAATTAAATCTATTAAAGATTTACAAAGACAAAGTGGAGGCATTTTTAAAATAACAAACTATGATTTAGAAAAATCACCACAGTGGTTGTCCTTAAAAAAAATGGCCAAAGGTGCAGACTTCAAACCTATTGAAAAGGTTGTAAAAAGCATGAGAGCAGGCATTGATAATATGAGTTATAGATATTTTGATAATGAAATGCCAGATGAGTTAGCAAAAGCTTTTAATCATCAAATAGGTAGTTATGGAACTCTTGATTACAGGCTTTATGTTCAAGGGGGACTCTTCAATACATACAGACCTTTGGCACAAGATAAAGCTAAAGCGGTTGCAAAGCGATACGATGAACTTTTAAAAAAACCAGAAAACGTTAATCGGACGGTTGAAAGTTTAGAAGCAAAAGCAAAAAGAGATGTTGATAATTTTCTTAAGCATAAAGGCTTAGAAGATCCTGCAAGCCAAAGACTTTTAAAAAAAGATGCAGGTGAAAATTTTAAAAGTAATTTAACTAAACAAGAAAGTGAAGGTTTAAAAATAGATGCTGCGGCTTTATTACCGAGAAAATTAAAAGAATATCAAAAAATAGCCGCAGGAGAAATTACTGATCCAACTTTTGTTTTTCATTCTTCTGCCACAAAGTTAGCTAATTTAAATTCAAATACAAAATTTTTGAATAATGTATATGACTATATGTCTAGAGGTAAAGGAGCTCAAAGATTGATGTTTACAGAAAAAGAAATGATGGATCTTCCTTATCTTAGATCACAAATGAATAATCCCAATAAATTTAAAAAAGTAATTCCTAAAGAAGGTATCCAGGGATTATCACCACTCGAAGGACTTTATCTTCGAGCTCCTGTTTACGATGAAATTTTTAAAGTTAGCGATAATATATTGAAGGACAATCACATACTATCTCAATTATATCGATACGGCATTCTCGCGCCCAAAGGAGTTTCACAAGTATCTAAAACTATTTTAAGTGCATTAACACATGCTAGAAACTTTGTTAGTGCTGGAGCTTTTGCAGCGGCAAATGGAATACTCCTTCCAGGAGAAGGTAACTATACCACTCTATTTTCTAAATCAGGATTACTAAAAGAAGGAGATAGATCTTTGCTTAGTCTTGCAAAAGATGTAACTTGGAACAGAGTTATTGGAAGAATACCAGCAGAAGGCAGTAGAGATCTTTATGAAAGAGCAATGAAAGTTCAAGTAGTAGGAACTCAAGTTGAAGCTAATATTATGAAGAAAAACTTGGCGGGTATTGTTTCTGACAATAATCAAGGAGCAAAAGATGCTTTTGGTAGAATACTAGATCAAAATAAATTTCGTAAAGCAATTACAAAATCAAGAGAAATTTATGGAAAATTAGAAGATGCCTATATTGCAGAAGATGATTTCTGGAAATTTTTAACATGGGGAGTTGAAAGAAACAGGCACAAAGGAGTATTAGATAAATATGGAGTTGATAAAAACAACTTTAATAAAATTTTAAAAGGGGACAAAGAAGCTCTAGCTGGTATCTTTGATGCTAGCGGTAAAAATATGGGCAGACAAGTTCAAAATTTTTTAAGAAACTCCGTTGCTAGAAATTATGATCCAACAGCTAAACAATTTCTTGGGACTTTTGATGATTTATTAGATGAAGTAGCAGGTAATATTGTTAGAAACAATGTGCCTAATTATGCCTACATTGGTAGAGCAGGACGAGCATTAAGAATGTCCCCATTTGGGAACTTTATAGCCTTTCCTCTTGAAGTTATAAGAACAGGAAACAATGTATATGAACAAGCCATTAAAGAAATAAAAAGTGGTATACCTGAATTAGCCTCAATAGGTTGGAAGCGGTTATTTAGTTTTGCTTCAACAACAGCAGCTGTTCCTTACGGGGCAACCGCTTGGTTTAAAAACAAACACGGTGTTGATGACGAAGAAATGCAAGCACTTCGAAGATACGTTCCCCCTTGGTCAAAAAACTCTACTCTTTTACCAATGGGCAGAGATGAACAAGGTTATTTAAAATATGCAGATTTTAGTTATGGTAATGCTTACGACGTTTTAATTAGACCTTTCAATGCAATAATGAATGAATTTGCAAATGGACCAGCTACCGAACAATCTTTAATGGCTGCATTAGGAAAAGGAACAGCTGATGCGTTTATGGAAATCAGTGATCCTTTTGTATCTGAATCTATTTTTACAGAAGCATTTTTTGATTCAACTATAAGAAGAGGGGTTGGTATGGGAGGTAGAAGAGTTTGGTCTCCTGCTGATGATACCGCTACTAAATTATGGAAAGGAACTAAACATATAGCAGAAGCATTTAAACCAGGTTCTATTGATCAATTTAGAAGAATAAAAGATTCAGCAATAGGAAAAGCCGATGAGTATGGCAGAACCTTTAATTTTGAAGATGAGATAAAAGGATTAGCTGGTTTTAGAATATTACAGTCAGATCCTGAAAGAGGTTTAATTTTTAAAACTACTAAATTTGCAAGAAGTTTAAAAGACGCTGAAAATTTGTTTACTTCTAGTCTTCTTAGAGGGGGCAGAGTAACTCCAGAACAAATACTAAATGCTTATAAATATTCTGAACAAAGAAGATTCGAAACTTTAAAAGATATGTACAAAGACATAGAAGCTGCCAAAACAATGGGAGTAAGTAATACAACAATAACAAATAAAGTTAAACGAAGAGGTATTAGTAATGCTTTATTTGAAAAATTAAATAAAGGAATATATTCTCCTAAAGAACCAAGTGAATTTTTTAAACAAAGAATAGCTCAGATAAATAGACAATTAAATATAGATGAAGATGTTAATATTATTAATCCTTATTTAGAGGCTAGACCTTATCTTAATGAAATTATGAGACAAAACAGAAGATTAAATTTATTAGAAGATGAGTTATTTATACCAGACTTTGGAGAACAAGAAGAAGTAGTTCCTCAAGGTTTAAATAAAGGCGGACGTGTTGGCATGGAAGAGGGTGGAGACCCGGGCGACAAGGCGCTAGCAGCTAATATCTGGGCGACTGAACCCGAACCCGTGAAACAAGCTTTCAACTATGACTTTGAAAAATACTTTGCAAGTGGCGTGTGGATGGAAAAAGCACAGATGCAGGCTCCTAAAAAACCTGAGCCTCAAGAGTCTCCTCAATCACCACAGGTAAGTGCTAATGCTATTCAGGATATGAAAGTCAATGCAAATGTTATGCAAACAGGGTTGACACCGACTGAACATGGTTTATTATCTCCTGAGGAACAGGCAATAAGATTAAGACAAAGAGGATTATCAAGATAATGGCAATCACAGATATTTTAAATTTAACTCCAGATGTAGTCGCGGAACAAAATCCCGAGCTACACCAAATGAGGCAAATCGCCTTTGGACAAGATTATCTTTCAGACATTGAACAAGGTACCGGTACTGCACAATATTATACAGGCTGGGGAAACGTACCTTCTGATTTAGCTTCGGCTAGACAAGCCATAACTGCAGATACCGATGCTTATGTAGCACCCGCTACAACAGGCACGACAACGAATATTGGTGTCGGTGGTGGACCTGACGCTGGACTTATGAGCGTTGCTCCAACTGATGTAGGTAGTATGCCGACATTACCAGCAGGCGGAATGGAAGGTGGCGTTTGGGGACCTCAAGACTATCTACAAGATACAGGTATTACACAAGACCCAATGACAGGAGATGCTAGATTTGCAGAAGCAATCGCAGCTCAAGATAGACAAGATGCTTTTAATCAGCAATTTGCTTTTGAAGATAAAAAGACCGCGCACTTAAGACCGACAGCACCAGATGTAATACTTCCAGAAGCAAGATCCGACGATCTTTTGCCAGAAGGGTTTGATTATACAACAGCTTTATTAGATAACTGGGCGCTCGGTGACGAAGTTCAACCAGAAACAATATTACCAGAGGCTAAGCCTGATATTTACACAGATCGTATCATGGATCCAAATTTAATGAGAATTCAACAAGAACAAGCAACACAATCTCCAGAAACTACATACCCTATCGCAGGACTTTCTATGGATCAAAAACAATTATACAATCAACTAGGCGTATCAGATATAATAGATCCTAGTAATCCTAATAAAGATAAATATGGCAAGAACATTATTACCGGTGCAGATACACTCGGTGTACTTGGAAATACTTATGAAGAAGGCGTTAGAGAATACGTCGAAAAATACGGCGACAAAGAGTATACCACTCCTTCAGCAATACAAAAACAAAAAGATTACAAAGCATTAGTAGATGCTTGGGATGAAAGAGACGCCGATAAAATTGGAGCTAGAGATATTGCTATTGCCTTAGGTATTGAAGCTGCTGATGAAGAACCTGGCCCGGTATCAGCACCAGTTTCCATACCAGTACCTGCCTTTATAAGTGGACAAGATGCTGGCGGCGGGGGGCTAGGCAGCCAAGGTGGCCCACCTGGCGGAGAAGGAGGTTGGAAAGGAGCTAGAGGCGGACTCATCAGAAAACAATACGGTTCAGGAGGAATCGTCGATTTAATCTAATGGCCAAAGAACCTAATACAGTTAGCGAACACATCATTGCTTTATACGGGCACATCAAAGGTCTTAAACGAGAAATATTTTCTATCAAACAAAATCATTTAAAACATATGCATGCAGATATTGATAAACTACACATTAAAATGGATCGATTTTTATACTGGCTCCTGGGAGGACTAGGAGCTATCATTTTAACTTTACTGGGGACTTCATAATGGA
>Ga0208299_1002265_pt1 | contig 13154 bp, 23 predicted proteins | sample 15_taG_FD_184089 | JGI IMG/M metagenome (GOLD analysis project Ga0208299, IMG submission 184089) | Marine viral communities from the Subarctic Pacific Ocean - 15_ETSP_OMZ_AT15312 metaG (SPAdes) (version 2) | ecosystem: Environmental > Aquatic > Marine > Oceanic | place: Pacific Ocean | collected...
CCATTGACGCGCCTGCTTCGTCTAGCCAAGACATCATGTGACCACCAAACAGATTATCGTGATAACCTAAGTCACCTTCTTTACACATCTTTGTACTAATCAGTTGCATCTTTCCAACTATCAGGCAAATTATCTCTACTAAACCATCTGAATTTATTCTTCTCTGCCCACTCAGCATGGCTTCGTTTAGTTCCGTCCTTTCGTTTCTTAGCTGCAGGCATGGGAGCATAAGGATCAGAGAATAAAAACACCAGTTCACATTCTTCCGGTAATACTTTTCTAATCCATATGTACTTACTGTACTCAGGATAATCCCAGAACCTACCCTTTGCTTCAAGGTAAATAACTTTATCGTTAATAATTTTTATAAAATCCGGGTGGTATTTATGCTCAATCGTATATTCTAATATGCCATTATGGTGTTCCCAATTCTTTAATTCTTTTTGATGTAACTCATACTCCCATTTAGAATCATATCCTTTGGGCAAGCTTTTATCAACAGGTCTTTTCTTTCGTGGCTTTCTCATATAAGCTCTCCGGCAGGATCATAGTTCTTAGAAAACTTCCAGTATGTCAGCATACTATTAAACATTGCTAGGTGTTTAGCATGAGATTCTTTATCCCATATATGACCCACAATAACATCAGTATGTTTTCTGTCTACAAATATAGATACTCGTTCAGGATTATCAAAGCCACAACCTTGAGCATAGGCAGACAGTTGCATGCCGTGGCTGTCGTATATTAATTGTTTAATCTTTTTATCTTGAAGTTTATCTTTAGTCTTAAAGTCTACAAAGATTCCTGACTCAGAGTATAGATCTATCATACCACCATAGCCTTGATCAGCACAGAAAGAATCCTCTGCTATCCACGTTTCATCGGGATAGTGTTCATCTAAGTATTTACGTACTGCTTTGTAGGGTTTGTTTGTGGACTGACCAAGAAACCCTCGCTCAATCATGGCATGTATTTTTGTACCTAAGTCGGCAGCTTCCATGCCCGGTTTCTTAGCTTCTTGTTTGCATCTATAAATAAACGAGCCGTTTGGTTCTCCTTCTTCTTGTTGTAAAGAAATGGCAGAGTTTAAAGCTTGATTTATTTTCCAGTTTTCCAGTGAAGGTTTAGCAATAAGATCCATTACAGTAGTTACTGAAGGAACTAAGTTTAAAAGTTTGGCATCTCTTAAATTAGTGTTTCTTTCTTTGCCGTTGGCTCCTATGATAGTATACATAGGCTCACCTTCTTGCGTGTACCAGTGTCCTGATTCAGACGTAAGCTTATTATACACTTGTGTTTGCGGATTGTCAATTGTTTTTTTATTCATCTTTATGCTCTATAAAATGTAGCTGTCTATTGTCAGGATTAAACCCTAACAATTTAACACCTAGTTTGATTTGTTTTTTAGTTCTTGTCTTTTTACAGTTCGGAGATTTGTCGTTGTCGTTGTTTGGATGAACAGTCTTTACATCTATAAGAACTATATCTCCTTTCTTATTCATGGCAATCATATCAATAGGTCCAGTGCAGCCTGAGTTTTGAAAAACTTCATAACCATTATCCCATAACCAAGTGACTGCATAATACTCTGCGAAGTCTCCTTTCCTATTGGTGTTCATTATTTTTTTCTTAGTGTGTTGCATCCCAACTGTCTCCAATTTTATATTCACCATCTAAAGGACAGCGAAGTTCTAAATACTTACCAGCTTCTTGTATAGCTTTAATACCAAGCTCACCAAACCTCTCGGCATCTTTATCTGATACCTCTACTTGCCACTCATCGTGTACATTTGCAACAAAATGATAGTCTAGTTCTTCTTTTTTAGCTAAAGTATCTAGTATTACTAAAGCAATCTTCATTACGATTGCGCCTGCACTTTGTAGTAAAGTATTTAAAGAAGCATGTTCGTGGCGCACAAATATTTTACGACCATCTAAACCTAAGAGATAACCTCTTTGTGATGCTTGTTCTACTTTACTTTTTAGTATTTTAAATGATGGTAAGTTATTAAGAAATTGCTGCTTAAGTTTTTTACCTGTTGCCTTGCTTCCACCTACAACCTCTCCAAGTTTAGCATCGCCAGCACCATACATCAAAGCATATATAAATGACTTAGCATTATCTCTAGTCTTTAGTCCGGCAATTTGCTGGTTCCTAGAATGTATATCACCATTAATAAGTTCATTAGTATACTCATCATCTCTCATATAATGAGCAAGCATCCTAAGTTCTAAACCTGCGGCATCTATTCCAACTAATTTATAGCCTTCGGGAACAGACCAACAAGCTCTACATTCTTTGCCATACTCACTTTTTAAAGAAGGAACCTGTGCTAAGTTAGGACTTCGGTGACTCATTCTATTTGTTATTGCTCCAATACAAAACACTCTGCCATGCACACGGCTATCTTCTACAACATCAAACCATGAATTAATCTGTGCTATTCTTTTCTGTAACAACAAAAACTCTGCGATTAATCTTGCTTCTGGAATGTGCTTGATCTTATTTAAAGTTCCTTCATCAATAATAGGCTGACCAGTAGGTGTAAATCTTGTGGGTTTCCAACCAAAGTCAGTTAGATATTCGCCTATTTGTTTGCGAGAACCAAGATTAAATTCTTGATACTTCTTACGCATGAAAGGTTTGTAAGGATCTCTCACAAGACTTAATTCTATATCTAATATTTTATTATATTCATCATCAGTCAATCCTCTCTTAGATAGTGTGCCATCCTTTTTAATATAAGGCTTAACAATCTTATCGTCTACCCATTTAGGCTTGAACACTTTATGAACTTCATCTTCTACTTCTCTCATTCTAGTTTTAAGAATAGCAAGAAGCTCTGCGCCTTTCTTTTCATTAAAGAAAAACCCATGTTGTTCTTGTCGTTGTAGTATTTTTGATACCTCATGTTCTACTTCTATTGATTGATCACTAAAACCACTACCATCTGAAACTAATTTATCATACAGCGCTTCGTTTAGAATAACATCCTGCTCACAATAAGGAATCATACGAGGATCAAACTCATCCCACTCATCAGGCGGATCTCCTTTATAAATTTTTAACCTGTATCCCCAACTCTCTAAGCCATGTCCTCCTTCTCTTATAGGATTAAATAGTCTAGACATTGTTAGTGTATCTATTATTTCTTTGTCTTTAAATAAATCTATACCGTATAATTTGTTCAGTATAGGAATGTCAAAGCCTATTATATTGTGACCAATCAAAGTCTCTGATTGCATAAGCATATCAATACCTTCTTGGATATTATCATTATCATATCTAAATATGTGTGTGTCTCCTTCATATTCTTTAATAACAATACACCATATTTTATCGGGATTTAATCCGTTACATTCAATATCAAATGTAACTTTAGAATAAAACGTCTTCATTTTCAAATGTCTCCTCATTACTTAATTCACTTAATCTTCCGGTGTCTGCATCGTAAAGTAAAGAGCAGGCATATCCTGTATACCCTGTATATCTAGACTTTAAAACACGAACAATTGTCGTATTAGCTTCTGTTATATCCTCTGCTTGTTGATTTCTTTCAACAGCTACCACACTATCTGATAATTGTGCAATAGATTGAGAGCCTTTCAAATGACTTAAAGAAACTTGAACACCTCTTTCATGTCCTTGATCACCACCTACTCTACGTAAGTGAGATACAAGTATCATACCAACACCTGTTTCTTCTACAAGACTACGAAGTCTTGTCATTAATAAATCAATCCCTCGTCTTTCATCAGTATCTGTCAACGAGGACACTAACATATGAAGGTGATCAATTATAACCCACTTACATTCACACCCAATAATCATGTATCTCAACTTAGAAAATATTTCATCGATATCATTAACACCAAGATGCGCATGTATAAATACACGACCTTCTTGTATAGTGCTGTCAAACAATTCGGAAAGTTTATCTTCTGGATATCTATCTCGTATTTCGTTTATATATAATCTATCGTTTGCTTCAATAGATACAATACCATCTGCTGTTCTCTGCCAGTTTTCTTCAAGTGCCATGATGCCAATGTTATCATCGGTTTGTTTTATTAACCAATGTTCTAACTCTCTAACAACAGAACTTTTACCGAGTCCAGTACCACCTGTAAGTGTAAGCAATTCATTCTTCCTTAATCCGTATAGTTTTTGATTCAATCCTTCATAAGGAAAGGCAATGCTTTCTTTTATTTCTCGCTTAAGCCAACTGTCTTTCTTGCTTGAGAGTTCTAATATACCAGAAGGTGTATAAGTCTTGGCTTCAAACCAAGACTTAGTAAACTCTGCAAACCTTTTGTTATTGAGCATATCATTGGCATCTTTATATCCATTAGGCAACTGCATTATCTTAGCCTTGCCCGGTTTTAAAAGTCTTGCCACATCTCGTGCTGCTTTTCTGCCTGCTTTGTCATTATCAAAACAGATAATAACTTTATCAAAAGATTCAACAAATTCTATGCTGTCTCTTATGTCACGGACAGCGCCTGCTGAACCTCTTTTAATAGAGACAACAGCAGACTTTATTCCTAAATCTACAACAGACATAGCATCGCACTCGCCTTCTGTTATTGTTAAAGGAAGTTTTGATTTACCATATAACTGTTCACCAAATAATCCTGTACCTTCATATGTTCCACTAACTCTAAAGCTTTTGTTAGTTACGTATCTAGTTTTAACTGCAACAATTTCATTGCTATTATAGTACGGATAGACGTGTTCAGCAATACTTCCATCACTGTTATAAACAACACGAACACCATATTTGTTTGCTGTTTTTTCTGATATATTTCTATCAGTTAAAGAACCAGTTGTTCCTGTGTATGCGTTTAAATAAGATGTGCTGTTCACTTTCTTAACTGTCGCTGTTCCTTTTGGATTTTTATAGTCTGTAAAAAATGTACCACAGCTAAAGCATTTAGCCGAGCCGTCATTGTTCATTGATACCGGATCTGATCCGCCACATGAAGGACAGGGTAGTTTATGTTTTACAAACGTACTTTGTTTTAGTTCCATTTCTATCTCCAAAATGGGAGGCTAGACCTGTGAGTACAAGCCTAGCCGTTATCATTATGACTCAGTAGTTTCTACTTCATCAGTTTCTTCTTGAGCGAAGTCTTCTGTTACAGCTTCTGCTGTAGCTTCTCCGTTTCTCAAACCAATCAATGTATTACACATGCCGTTTCTTTGAAACTGAATACCAAGCATTCGGATATTCATTTTTCTTTCTTCAGCAATTAATTGAACGATAGTATCAAACACATCTCTTTCAAGATCAGTTTCCATTTCACTTCGAACTTGAGCAACACCATCAATTGTTATTGTAGGGTCTTGGTTTTCCATTAGAACTCCTCTCCGCCTGCGAGCAACTCATCCCCATCTTGCGAACGACCTGCTATTAGATAAACAACTTGAACTGCTTGTAAATCAAAACCTGCATAGTTGCCGTATTGGTTTTCGCCAGTGTATTCAGAGTACTGAACCTTAACTTCAGAGCCATTACCAATTTGAACATCTACTTCGTTTTTGCTTTCGTCAAACAATCTAGGAGCTGCACGTTTCATACCACTTGGTCCATCAACTTTGCGTCTTATGACCATGTAAAACCCATCCTCATCCTGTTTAGTTGGAAAGCCTTTAGATTTATACTCATTATATTCTTCTTCAGATACTTCCAAGTTAATAGTATAAGTTGGTTGAAACTTAGTATTAGGAGTTGTAACCCATGCATACTTACATTTGCCTTGTTTTATCATATATAGTTCCTCTATAATATTTTGTAAGGGTTGGCGAGCAGTCTACCCTTACGAGACACGATCGGTTTTATTAGGAGATAGAGGGCATCCCGATACTCTTAATTCCCTTTTCTCTTTTTATGTGCAGATTATACCACAAAACAAAAACAATTACAAGAACTATTTAATGTATTGTTGTATCATCGTCATCTTCTTTTTCAATGCTTATTTTAAGACCTATCTCTCCGCCTGTTTTAGAAATCAATTGTCTTAGTTCTCTTAAAGGCTCAAGTTCAGTATCAAAATCCCATATTTCTTCATCCCTCAATCTTGTTATATGATATAGGTACTCTACACTAGGCAGTAGTACCATATTATCTACTATTTCTTCTGGAGTCAGACCAAAACTTTTTAATTCGGTCGGTGTTTTTTCTCCTTCCATCAATACAGTTGCTACATATTCATCCATAATTCTTCCTTTGCTTTTTGTTTTTGATTAAATAAAGATTCTATTTCTTTAAATGTTTTAATGTGTGGATTTCTTTTGAGTTGTTTAAGCACCCAACGATCAGACATATATGTTAATTCATATTGACCATTAATAAATGTGTGTGTTTCTGTGCTGATATATTCTGATACATTATCCACGTTAATTTGTTTAGCGTCTTCTTCAGACAATAAGCTGTGCAACCATTGAACTTGAATAAGCTTAACAGTTTGCCTCAACTTTTTAAGTTGTTTCTTTTTCATATAATAAAGTCCTGTATTGGAGGAGTGTACTCGTCAACCCATTCTATTAAAGAACCTAATGGTAATATATGTATAGCACCTTCAATATTTTTAGGAATTAAAACAGCGTTATTACATATGTACTGTTCGCTATCCTCAATGTTATATTTAAACCAATGAAGTTTTTTATATCTACTTAATTCTTGTTGGTCTCCGCAATACAAATCATAGTCTTCATTATACCACATTTCTTGCACGAAGTCCACCTCTAATATAAGCTGTGCTATTTCTAACACAGACAATACACGAATTTGATTTTCATCATTTAAAATAACATCTTGTATTGTCTGGCTCTTAGGATCAATATATAAACCTTTCATGTGTTTCCCTCTTATTATATATAGATTACAAAGCCGTTGTCTTCTGTCTTGGCTTCGGCTTTTGCTTTAAGTCCAACAACTACATTGCGCGGATCTTTAAAACGCATGTCATGTTTTTCACCATCAATAACTTTACGACCACGAAAAGTTTTTGGTAGTTCACCATTAAAAACTACAGCTATATTGTGCTTAACCTTATCAAACAATGCTGCATATTTAGAATCAGCTTCGCTGTACGACCACGTTAGATGGTAGTTAAATATGTAGTTTGTTTTTCTTGTAGGTATCTTGGTGTAATCATAGAACTGTGCTTGCGGAAACATCTCGAAGATGGTTTGTCCACCTTCAACAATAATATTTTCCCATGGTATATCTGATGTACCATTGAGTCTGATTGCTGGCTTCTTACCTTTACGCTTACAAGCACCGATAAACTTTATAATATCCAACACCAACAACGACATAAATTCTTCTCGGTTATTAAGAAAGAGATCAGTCTTACGCTGTCTAGCTTCTTGAATACTAGGGAATATACCACTCAATCCTGCTGTATTTAAGCATACATCTTTACAGCCTGCCTTGATTTGATACGGACAGATGCGAGCATTAGTAGGATGTAAGTGTAATATGCACGACCAATATTCATCTGATAAAGTATTGCTCTTTTGAATCTTTGGATTGCTGTTTACTGATAATAATTTATAAGTCATTAGATTTATCCTCTTCTATATACTCAACCTCAATATGGAAAGCATAAGACAAAGGCTCAATCCCTTCTTCATTAAGCTCCCAATCTATGATGTTGCTTAAAGTTTCAGTAGTTTGTTTATCGAAATCTCCAAACATAATTGTTTTTGTTTTACTCATAAAGACCATCCCTCCTGATTTCTTCTTCAAGTTCTAAGTTTTCTTCGATATCCTCTGCTCGTCTACCCTCATCTACCAACCAAGTATAAGCAACCTGTCCGATAAAAGAATTATTAACTTCGGGATGCTTGGTTTCTTCTAGTAAATGTTTAACAGCCTGTACAAATCTATTCCTACGGCTTCCTAATTGCTTGTCTAATGCAGGGAAAGATAAGCGGATAGCCTCAACATTATCTACACGCATCGTTGCCTTATCCGCAACATCTCTAACAGCATTTTCTGCACCAATTAGTTCGTCTTTTATTTTACTCATGGTCTTTCTCCTAAAAAATCATCAATAAGTTCTGCTGCATACTGTATCTTTTGTTCGTATGTCCAATCATATCTGTCTGCTTCTTTACTAGCTACTTCCATAGCTTTATTAGAAGCATCAGCATACCGATCACATTGATATTTAATAAATTCAATTGTGTTGTTTGTTAATGTATTGTCTCTTGCCATATGTTTACCTCTCGAAATGATATGTTCTAGGATTTTCTTGTCCATTAATTAATTTAATTCGTTTCATGCCACGCATTTTGAATATGCCCTTAGTCAAAAGATTATAATCTTCTTCATGATATAACCTAATAACTAAAGACATATTTTTAAACTGTCTCAGATATTTTCTTGCGTCTTCAACAGTCTTAAGATTTAACTTAATACCATGCCACACATTACCTACTAGTTTTTGATCCATCATGCTACCAACTTTAACTCAGGAAGCATCTTCTCATTCAAAGTCTTTCTAACTTTGTCGAGCCTATCCAGCTTAACAGATGCAAAGTTCTTCTGAGTTATTTTCCTAGTAGGAAACTCATGTGTTGCCCACTCAGTCATAGCATTATATAATGCCCACGCTGTAGAATCAAGTGACTTTTTATTCGACAACCAACGAGCATATAAAGATTCTAATGTTTTATTACGAATGACATCAGGCTCATATAGAATAGCGTCAGCCGAAAGCCCTGTTGATAAATGATTATCAACTGTTTTAGCATTAGCCAAGTGAGATATTATAGAAATAGCATCACCATTTGTTATCTTACTATCAACCATCTCTTTCCACAGCTCAGTTTCTTGGTCGTAGAATATAACAGCTTCTGATAATTTATTAGCAACGTGCTGTAGATTAAGACCTCTAGTGTGTTTAGATTTGTGGATTGCAAAGTTATTTGCGAACACTTGAAGGTTGGTACAGATAAATCTATAGCCACCCACCTCAACTACAAACGACCACGATCCATCAAAACTATTTCGTGCTGATATAGTTAGCGCAACATCATCGCCTTCTCTACCTAGATTAACGCGGTGATTAGGAAGTGTGTATGTTGCATAGGCTCTTGCCCCGTTGTGTGAACAACCCACATCTCTAGTAATGCCGTCAATGTTTAAGTCAGACAGCATGATTACATTCTCTGCTGTTTTAAAAGCATCAGGATGATTGACTGGATTGTAGTTTTTACCGACCACACTAATAGCAAAGTCATTATCGTTTCTAACGATTGCTCTGTGGCTATTTATGTGAGTGTCATAACTGGCACAGCTAACAAACATACTGTCCTTACGAACTGTGAAGTCAGCACTGCCATAATCACCTAGGTTTTCTAGGATTTCTGCTCTACTATTCATAGATTTGCCCTCTTAATAGGTTAAAGTTTGGGTAGTTTTGATACAGCAGACTACCAACTGCTACCTAGTGCAAGAACGGCTGTCTCTACTTATGTAGTTCTTACTGACCTAGGATTAGATAAAGCGTTGTTCATTAACAGGATTTATACTTTAAATGCTATCCTCTTTTCCGCATACTTTATCTTATTTGATGATTGTAAAAACATACTGTGCTTCATTTTCAGGATGCTTGTACAATGAATACCGACCTCGTGCATAAGTAACACCGCATGTTTGAAAACGAGCATGATATTTACTATCAATTACAAACCAATCTCCAACACCCATGCTACCTATTAAATCTCTGTAAAAAGATTTAGGTTTTGTTTTACGAGGAGGTGCTTTTTTATTTTTAATGACTGTAATAGTCGGTGTTGCTTTATTTCTTTTAGCCATTATGATCTCCCTGCAGGAATACGAATCATCTGCATAGTAGTGTTAGTGAAACTAGTCGGTGTAAACTGATACTTACCTCGAAAAGGCGCACGTAAATACCACTCATCTCTAGTGGGATTAGCCAACCTTTTGTTGATAACCATGCGACCAAAATTGATTGATGCATATGTTTTAGGTGCTGTTTGAATACTTCCATCAGCATTTAAAACAACATTTCCGTCAGCATCTTTAACAGGTCGTTCGTTTACAATACTAAAACCTCTGCTTTTCTTAGCGTTGATTTTAATTTGACTAGCACCAATTAAATTTCCGAATGCCCACAACAATCTAGTAGATAGTGGTGCTTCGTTAATTGGTTTTGATCCTTCAGTTTTATAGGTGCGTTCAAAATAAGTACCTTTTTTGGTAGTTCTTTCGACTGAAGGCGCACCTTTTTTAGTATAAGTAATTCTACTCATAATAAATGCCCTCTTATAAATTTGAACAGTATCATAAAGGCAACTGTTCTAAGCCTTTGAAACTTTAACTAGGTGCAGTACCTTGAACTCCGCTGTATCTGCCTTTTCTGTTATAGTATTTCAACTGGAGTACCTAGTAAGGAATAGCTAGGTGGGTACCATACTGACTATTCCTTTTTTTTCATAGGAGTGATATGAAATTCTTTTTATTTGTTTCGTTGCTCGGAAGCCCCCCAATTGTACACGAGTCCGAGCAAAAAGTCAAGCCCCATCTATATGTTTTCTTATACTACCAATTAAAAACATACCATTTAGTTCCAATAATCATGTCGTCTGTGTATAAGTATTGGTGAGGCTCTGAAGTTATAATCATGTTCTTCTTGCCTTTAGAGTAATAAAGAATTTTATATTCTTTAAAACTTTCATGCCCTGTATATCGATACCCATCTTTCTTAACAGAACCTTTAGCTTCATCAAGAGTTCTAAAAGTTCTTATCGGTCGTACGTTATGCTTACCCATAGTATTATGTCCTTTTATTTTGTTGTTGCTTGAAACCTGCGGAGAATTATAGCACAGTCTTTCGCAGAAGTCAACCCTCATATAGATGAGAATTATATATCAATTAGCATACCGCAATTTACACACACTACTGATTCAAATAATTCTTCGTCAGTATGTAATACACCACACTCTTGACATTCTATACCAGAAGCAGGTTCAAAGTTAAGAATCTCAACATTATTTTGTTGGTCATCATTAGCTAGAAAGGTTTGTAAGTTATTGATTTGTATAGACATTGTTTCTCCTTAATTATCTATTTTAGTTTGAAGTTCTTCTAAAGTATCAGCAGAAAAATCAGGTTTAGTATCTACCATATTATAACCGAAGTCGTGCCATACTTCTTTAGATTCTGTGGTGCTAGGTAATTTCCAAGCAAAGAAATAATGATGCCACTTACCTAAAGGTATTAAAAGAATTGGCGAATACTCTCTTATAATATAATAATCGTTGTATATACCTTCATACATTCCGTCTTTGTTTATAATAACTTCCATAATGATCCCCTACTTATTTTGTTTGGTTGTTTGTGTCGGCGTTAATTCTACACGCACTTTTCCGAAAAGTCAAGCCCTATTTAGATGATTAATTATAAAATATTTTTAATTACTTTTTGTTTATGTTCTGTGTATAACTCTAGTTTATTTGTTAATTACCTGTAGATAACTTATTATTTTATATGAATTTACTGTTAATAACTATTATGCCCTCAATCAGAGGCGCAGTATTTATACCCATGATTCCCCCCTGCACACCTGACTACGCAAGCTTCGCTTGCCATAAGAAACTTAAAGTCTTACAAAGCATTTCCGACAAACCAAAAAAAAACCCCGAAGCTAAGTATTTCTACCTAACTTCGGGGAAATTTTACGCTAACTAAGCACTTGGTTTGGTATAACCGTTAGCGGAATCGAGGAAACCTTTTACGAAGTTAAGATCAAACTTATCTTCATTCTTGGCTTGATCTATAAGATTACTAATAGACCCTCGATTTAACTCTTGCTCAACACTATATTGATTGTACAAATGAAGCGCAAAATTTCCAATCTTAGTCTTTGGATTAAAGAAATAAGGGAAATCCGAACTTTTAGCACCTGCAAGAGCCGTATGACGCTTAAGTATCTTTTTACGGATAGCATCTTTATACAGATAGATCAGATACTTGCACTGACCTATTGTAGGCTCTTGATTGCCACTTGCTTTAACGATATCTTGGTGAGTTGTAGTTTTATTTTGCATAGCACTCCTGCTTAGTTTATTGAATAATGTGGCAATGATACATTCAACTTAGCCACAATTTCCATCTGCCTATTAATTTCAGCAATCTCGTCAGTAGACAGACCTTGACAGATTACGGTATTCAAGATAAACTCATCATCGAGGCAGATTGGGCTATAACCGTGCCTTTGGGTGATGTCGATGTACGAATTAAGGTACTCAATTACATCGTTGAATGTATCCAACTCAATAATGGTTTGATCTTGAAATATTAAATGAATTATAATTTTAGTTTTATTGGACATAGGTCACCTTTTTATTATTTAAATTTAAACACCTTCTTTATCAGCATGACACAAAGATGCTTGTCATATTTTTATTATTAAGACTCTCGTTATGTTTATCTCACGCCATGGCTTAATAATAAAAATACCTTAGACCGCAATTAGAACTGCTAAAAACTTTTAATTATTTTTATATTATATTATAAATCACAAATTACAAATAAAAATAATTGGTAGTAAAAGTTTTTAGCAGTAAGCGGTTGACAAACATCGGTCATGCTACACTCACTTCCGATCCGATCAGGACGCTCTAAGCGCTTGTCGGCGTAAATATATTTCTGATTAAAATTTAAAGACAATATATTTACATATAAGAAACAAAACTATGAAGACCTTTTAGTCCTTGTCAACTAGAAAATAAATGCAGTAGCAACTCCGAGTGTTGATCAAGGACTAAAAGGTCTTCATAGTTTTACCCTATATTTGAAATGCTTTGTAAAACTTTAAGTTTCTTATGAACTTCATAGACTTTGAGAGATAACTTATGTTATCTGTGAAACCCTCAAAGTCTATGAAGTGGTAGGCAGGTGTACAGGGGGGATCCATGGGTATATATGTAATACTCATACAAAATTCTAACATTTACTTGTCAACCAGATCCGCCGACAACGAGCTTCCCTCAACCACATAGCTTTATAAACTAATTGTACTACATAGTATGCGCTACGGGTGTCGTATTGGTGTGCTGGGAAAGGTAGGGTTTACCGGCTGGCTACCTAAGAATATTTTACACTTGTTTTTC
>Ga0208299_1002266_pt1 | contig 13154 bp, 9 predicted proteins | sample 15_taG_FD_184089 | JGI IMG/M metagenome (GOLD analysis project Ga0208299, IMG submission 184089) | Marine viral communities from the Subarctic Pacific Ocean - 15_ETSP_OMZ_AT15312 metaG (SPAdes) (version 2) | ecosystem: Environmental > Aquatic > Marine > Oceanic | place: Pacific Ocean | collected...
TTGATGAACGGGCATGTCAGGATGGCTATTGATAATCTCGCGTTAGCAGGTAATCTTGTGTTTGATGTTGATGAGGCACAACTTGTTCCTGGGCAATCAATGGATATCTATCCAGGTAAAATCTTCAGGCGTCAATCAGGCGCTGCCGGTCAGGCTGTTGTGGGAATTAAATTCCCTAACACGGCAGGTGAGAATATTCAAATGTATGACAAGGCAAGGCAACTTGCTGATGAAGAAACAGGATTACCCAGTATAATGCATGGACAAACTGGGGTAACAGGAACAGGAAGAACTGCTGCTGGACTATCCATGCTATTGAGTTCTGCTAGTATCTCCGTAAAAACAGTCGTCAAAAATATAGATGATTATCTATTGAAACCTTTAGGTGAAGCATTTTTCCAGTGGAACATGCAGTTCAACGATACTGATCCAGAAATAATTGGTGATCTTGAAATCAAACCTAAGGGTACTTCTGCTGTTATGCAGAAAGAGGTCAGGTCGCAAAGACTGATCACTTTGCTTCAGACTGTATCTAATCCGATGCTTGCTCCTTTCATTAAGATTCCAAATCTTATTCGGGAACTGGCAATCAGTCAGGATATTGATCCTGATAAATTAGTTAACAATCAAGATGAAGCTGCAATTTTTGCTGATATATTGAAGGGACTTGCAGGAAATGCTATGGGACAGGGCAACGAAGCTGGGGGCGCTGGTCAACAACCCCCAGGCATGGGAGGCGCTGGAGGAGTACCTCCAGGAGCAAATCCAATGGACGCATCAGGCGTTGGGGGTGGAAACGTTGGAGTTGGAAATGCGCCGACTCCAGGGGAGGGCAACTTTACTGGGAACCCTCCTAGGACTTAAAGATTCTGTAGAAGCAGCAAAGAAGGATAGACATACAGAAAGTGGCAGAACCTAACCAAATACAAATTATGCCGGATGCTGACATATACGATAAGTATATGAACAATCCGGGAGGTATGGGGTTTGCTCCTATAGGGACATTTAATCCTTATGGTGCAAATAGCGTCAATACAGCATCTGACGCTTTCTATAACTTTGGCAAGAGCGATCCAAGTGGATTAGGAGCTTCTCTCCTTCCTGTTACCTTGGCAGCAGGTGCAGGAGCATTAGCTACAAACCTCTTAGGAAATTCCAATGGGGCTGCTGCTGCTGGAAGTGGTCTAGGAAAATCAGGAGCCTTGCCTTGGACATCAGGACTTGAGAATGTTGCACCTGCTAGTCCAAGTGTAGGAGAACAGGTAGTAAAGAAGGCAATAGAAAAATTTAGTGACGCCGGGAAGATGGCGAATACTGTAGAGGCATATGCGGGAGGGCATCTACAAGCAGCAATGGATTTAGGAGGGGATGCTCTTAATAATGCCTTACAGTTTGCCTCTGAATATGGAACTCCCGGAAATGTTCCAGGCATGGCGGATTTTGGTGCAGAGTTAGCAGGATTAAAGGGAGATGCCGCTAAAAGCATCGTTGAAAGTTTTCATCCAGAGTCACTTGCTGATCCTATAGGGGAGGGACTGACCTCAACGTATGGATCAGCGGCATATGAAGCTGCACAGGCTTCTCAGCTTGCGGGAGAGGGAGTATCTGAAGCGGCTGCTACAGCTATCTCTGATGCTACAGCAGCCGAAGCTGCCATTGCTGATGCCGCCGCTGAATTACAATTAGCCCCAAATGCCCTGGAAAATGCAAGTGTAGCAGCAGAATTAGAAGCTTTAAATTTAGCCTCATTCACTACAGAAGCGAGTATAACTGCATTTGGACAAACTGCTGGATTGGCAGCTTTAGGCGCAGGGGCTGGTGGCTTAGGTGCTGGTGGTTTGACCATGACTGCTGTTGGACCTATGCTAGTGGAGATGGGGGGTGCAGGATTAGGGACATTTGCTGGAACAGCAGCAGCCACAGCAGGTGCTGTAACAGGAGGTGCAGCGACAGCCACTATGGGTTCAACAATGGCAGCAGCAGCCCCCATGGTTATCCCTGCATTGATGATGGGATTAAAGGCTCTTGGTGGGGCTAGTGGCGGTGGAGGAAGAAGTACTTGGCACTCCCTATTTAGGGTTGGAGATGATAACAAAATTAAACCAGAGCAACGAGGCATAAGCAAATTTCCAGAAAACTTTGCTGACCTTGGAGAGGCTTGGTTTATAGACGCGATAAACAATGCTATTGATGCAGGAGGTATTGTTTGGGATAAAAGCGTTATTGGGCCGGATAACGGGAAACGCCTTGGGGATTTTGGTTGGCAGCCGGGGCATGGAATGAAGGATAATGACGTAGGAGAGTTAGGATCACCGTGGTTTGTTGCCCATGATAATTTGCCAAAGGGTTACAAAGGAGAAAATCCTGGGACGTACTTTGCGAGTGAGGCTGAAGCAGCAAAGATGTGGCTATACATAAATGCAAAAGCTGGCTACATGACAGCGGGAGACTTACAAAAATCCTTCGATGCTATTGATGCTTTTGAAGGTATAGATTCACGAGGATATTTTGATTTTAGGGAAGGGACTAAACTGTTAGAAGGGGGGGGAGATCCTGAGACGTTATCTCCAGGAGAATTTGAGACTATGGGACAAGACGGAGGCGTCTGGAAACCTTACGATATGAGTGAGGGAATTAGGGAAGTTGCAGGTGTTTCAGGTATGGTCGATATACAGAGAAAATTAACCAAAGAAGAATTGGCCGAAGAAGACAAGTTAATGGCACAAGCCATAAAGCTTCAATCAGAATATGGAGGTCCACAACACAGTCCTCCTATTGTCATACGAGAAACTTTAAATAATTATTGGGTGTTAAAGACACACGAATACGGTGATGAACGAACAGGGTGGGAAAAATTACCACGACCAATAATATCTGCATTACCTAAAGAGGGTGTTTTAGATGAGGATGGTTATGGCTATGTTTCTCCACCCGTCAAAAGAGAGTCATTAAAGTTTCTTCCAAAGGCCGATACATCTGCAAAAGCTGCCCCTAAAGCTGCCCCTAAAGCTGCCCCTAAACCCGCTCCGAAGCCAAAGAATTATTATGGTGATGATTCAAAATGGGGTGAGGTAGAACCTGGAGCGCCTGTTTATTTTTTACTGGATAGTGAGAATGACGCAGCAAGTTCAAAGTCTAAGTATAAGGTAGGAACAGGACCAAGGCCCGATTTACCGGCAGGAAAATGGTTGCCTCAAGAACGAAAAAATTATGCTAAGTACGGTACAAGAACTGCCCCTCCTCCTCCCAAACCCAAACCTAAGGCAGCACCCCCTCCTCCTCCTAAGCCTGTTCCTGTTGTTGAGAGTAAGGCTAAGACAGGGGATGTTGCTAAGAAAGCTTCTTCTAGTACAGGAGAGAAAACGCTGTATTGGTCTGCGCCGGATGAGCATGGGAATAGATATGCGAAACCTAAACAAAAAGCTTATGATCCACTTACGGATGGCATCCGAAAAGGCGGCAAGATTGGTAAAGGTAAAGCACCTAAAAACAAAATTCCTACAAGTGGTCTTGAGCTTCCTGTAACTGGAGGTAGGGCAGAACCAAATAGTATGAAGGATGATGTTCCTCGTACTGCCAGATCAGGAGACTTTGTAGTTAACGCAAAGACTGTTGAATTGATGGGTGTTCCATTCTTTAGGAAACTAATTCGTTCTTCCCTTGCGAAGGCTAATAAGAAGGGCATGAGATTATCAAAGGCATCAGTATCCAAAAAAGAAGGCGTGGATATTATGGTGCAAAATGGAGAGATTCGTATTCCTCGTGAATTGGTTAAGATCATTGGTCTTAAAAAGTTACGCGCATGGAATAACACAGGATTACGTGCTAGAGGTGAATCACCAATAGCAGCGTAAGAACAGGCGGCTACCTGATTTATATCGGCCCCGCTAATTACCAAATAGGGCTACCCAAAGTTCTCACTTTGGCCCCACTAGGAGGTGCGTAATGTCTGACAAAGAAACTGACAACGTAGAAGAAGGAGTACCTCAACCTACTCCGTATCGAAACCCAAGCTATTTTATGGAACAAGCTTCTGAGCTTGAAGAAGAAGACCAGGATTCTCAAGAGATTGACACCGATGAAGAGGTTGAAGCTTCAGAGGCCACTCAAGAAGATGGGGATATTCCTGTTTCTGATGAGGAGGAAGAAACTTTCCTAACTCGTAAAGATAAACCGCATAATTTCAAGAAACGGTACGACGACCTTAAAAAACATTATGATAAGAGACTCGATCAGTGGAAATTGGAAAAGGGCAACTACGAAGAACGCCTGAAAGTTGAGGAGAGGAAATCTCAACTCAAACTTCCAAAGACTGAAGAAGAGCTAGAAGTGTTTAAGCAACAGTACCCGGACGTTTATGCAGTTGTCGAGACAGTCTCGCATATGCAAGCAGACGACAGAGTAAGGATTGTTGAGAATAAAATCGAAGACCTCAAGAAGCAGGAACATGAGCTAATCGTACAAAACGCTGAACAGGAACTTGTTAACCTTCAGCCAGATTTCCTAAAACTTAGGGAAGATGAAAAGTTTATTACTTGGTTAGCCGAACAACCTGAGAGTATATCTGATGGGATATACAAAAACCGCACCGATGCACGGTGGGCAGCTAGGGTTATTGATCTTTACAAGTCTGATTCAGGAGTCAGAAAAAAATCTAAACCGAGGCGATCTGCTGCTGAAGCAGTTTCCAAAACTTCAAAAGGAAACCCACCTTCAACTGATACAGATGAGCTAAATTTTAGAGCATCCGACATAGCTAAGATGAAACCTTGGGAATTTGTGCAACACGAAGCAGAGATTGACAAGGCTCAGAGAGAAGGTCGGATTATCCAGGACTTATAACAATAATATAAGGAGGCTGATATGGCTTTTCCAGCATCAGGCGGCTATACCAATCTACCAAATGGTAATTGGTCCCCCGTCATCTACAGCCAAAAAGTCCTTAAATTTTTCCGCACAGCTTCAGTGGCCGAAGATATTACGAACACTGATTATGCGGGTGAAATTGAGAACTTTGGCGATACTGTTAAGATCATCGTTGAGCCGACGATTACTGTTAGCAGCTACACCCGTGGTTCTGTGGTAAGCCCACAAGACTTGCAGGACGATGTTATTTCGATGACCGTTGATCAGGCGAATGCTTTTGCGTTCAAGATTGATGACATTGAAGAGCGTCATTCTCATGTTAACTGGGAATCACTAGCCACTTCTTCCGGTGCTTATGCACTGAAGAACACGTATGATCAGAACATTCTGACATACATGGTAGCTAACGCTGGCACGACTGTCGGTTCTGATGGCTCTGGGCAGGACGTAGGACATACAGGCGCTGAAATTGATCCGTTGAACCTAATGGCTAACCACTCCAAGCGTCTTCACGCGAACGATGTTCCTGAAGAGAATCGTTTCTTTGTGGCAAGCCCGGAGTTCTACGAGCAATTGCAGCAGTCTAGTTCTAAACTGATGGACGCATCTGTTACGGGCGACGGTAATACCGATCTCCGTAATGGTAAGGTCCATAATGGCAAAATTGCGGGTTTCACTTGTTACATGACCAACAATCTGCCAGCCAGTTCTACTAGTAACTACTACAAAGTTCTATCTGGGCATATGTCCGGTATTGCGACTGCTAATCACATCGCAAAAACCGAACTCGTGCGTGACCCGGATAGCTTTGCGGACGTAGTTCGTGGTCTGCATGTTTTTGGTCGCAAGGTTTTGCGTACCAAAGCTTTGCAGGTCGAACACGTTTTGATTGATTAAGAGGGAGATAAATCATGGCTACTTATGATCATACAACTGGTCAAGGTACGGCAGGACATCGCTCTCGTATGCGGTCAATGTACGTCCTTGAGAAAACCGTGGATATCGCTGCCGTTTGTTCGGCTGGTGGTGTCTCTGCGCTAACTGCTGATGATGTCATTCAAGCGATTGACATCCCGGCAGAAGTGTATATCCTCCATGCTGGTGTGGAAGTTATTACCGCACTTAATGGAACTTCCCCTGTTCTTGATGTTGACTTTGCGGCTGGGGATGACTTTGTGGATGGTGCTTCGGCAGCTTCTACGGGTTATTGCGCCGCAGGTACTAATGGTCACGTAGACTATACCGCTGTTTCTACTTTTGCGAACAGGGTAACGGCTACTGACACCATTGATGTCAAGGTTGGTGCTGGTGCGAACGATGTTTCCACTGGCAAAATCCGGGTGTACGCAGTTCTTTGCGATATTTCCGGCGTTGATGAGACTGATTCGCTCCGGGCGGCAACCCTGTAGCATAATCATTGGGGGAGGGAGAAATCTCTCCCCCTCTCACAACATTATCAGGCTGCTTTTATAGAGCCTTCATCTTGCTGAAAAGGAGAACACTATGAATACCATAAATACGAGAGCGTTAACAAAAGATATTCGTCATATGTTTAACAAAATGTCCGTTGGCTTTGACGAGTATTGGATGCCTACCACCGACAACATTGGGTATCCTCCGTACAATCTTATCGAAGAATCTAAGAATGTGTATAGAATTGAAATGGCAGTCGCAGGATTTGCAAAAGATTCTATTGAGATTTTTGAGGAAGACGCGAAACTAACTATTATTGGTAATGCTAAAGAAGACAATGAAACTGGGGATGTTCTTCATAAGGGTTTGGCCCAACGTAAATTTACCCGTGAATTTACTCTTGCCCCTAGCATAGAAGTGACAGAAGCTAAACTGGAGAATGGAGTTCTGATCTTAAGGTTTCTCAAGCAAGCCCATAAGAATAGAAAAGTAATAGACATAGCGTAACTACGGAGAATAGAAAATGAATGTACTCAAATTAAGTAAGGCGATTCTCTTTGCAGGGGTAATTTTTTGTGCTGGCATTACGGCCTCTTTTGCAGCAGACTGTGGTCCCCAGCATGAGGAAATGCTCAATACAGCAGTTCGTATTAATACCTCTGGCTCTGGTACGGTTCTGTATTCCAAACTACACAACGATGCATGGGAATCCTACATCTTAACTAACTTCCATGTAATTGCCCGTCAGATCACGATACGTGAAGTATGGGATGGTATGCAGGGCAAAAAGATTAAAAGAGAAACTAGGGAACCTGTCACTGCGTTTTGGTTTGACTATATAAAGTGTGCCCGTTCTGTGGGTACTCGTGGGCGTATTGCAGATATTGTAGCCCATGATCAACAGCGTGACCTAGCCTTACTTCGTTTGAGAGATACTGAACGTGGTGTCGAGCGGATTGCTCACATGCTTCCAGAAGATGAGTCTCCTAAATTGGGCCAGACTGTCTGGGCTATTGGGGCAGGACTAGGCTTCCCCCCTTCTATGACCTCTGGTGAAATGGCTTTTGCTGAACAGATGATTGAGGGTTATAGGTATCAACTAGCTACCGCACCTATTATCTTTGGTAATTCTGGTGGTTCATTGTTCAGCTATTCCGAAGTGCGGAAACAATACGAAATGATTGGTGTACCCTCTCGTGTATCTGCCTCTGGATTTCAGGCAGTAACTCACATGGGCTGGTCAATCCCAACGGAAACTGTAAATGAGTTCTTACGGGAGAACTTTCATGGCTTTATTATTGGTGATAAATACTTAGAAACAGAAGATCGTAAACCTATCCCTAAAGAGAAATAGGATACACAAATGCTAAAGCTAATTTGATGAGTAATAAGATTATAAGTAAGTATGCCATTGTCATCCCAGTAGTTATCGCTGTATTTACAGCAGCAATAGCATGGGGACAAATTCTCCAACAGAACGGAGAACAAGACAGGCGTATAGCGAACATTGAAACAGCTATAGCAAATATCTCAGCATTTACTGCACGGCAAGAACGTATAGACGAGAGAACTCTCAATATACAACAAGAACAGAAATCGCAAAGAGAAATGCTTGAAAGCATCATACGGTTTTTCACTATATACAAAGAAGAGAATGAATAGAGGAATGTCTTAATGGATTATCTTGCGCTTTGTAATAGGGTTCTGCATTCTCTAAACGAAGTCGAATTAACTGCTGCTAATTTCTCCAGTAGCAAGGGAATTCAGACAGCCGTTAAGGAGTTTGTAAATCGCTCTATTAATGATATCTATTCGGATGAATTAGAATGGCCTTTCTTGCATTCCGATACGACACAAGTAACTACTGCCGGAACAGCAGAGTATAGCTTACCAGCAGATTACCGTAACATTGATTACGATTCATTTGTACTACGCCCAACACAACTTCTAAGCACAAATGAATTTTCTTCAGATGCTAGTTGGTCGCATACGGGAGGATCAATTTCAGGGGGATTGCTTGTCCTTACGGCAGGGACATCTTCAGAACAAGCTGTAACCTCTTTCGTTAAAAACCGTACCTATAGGGTAACCTTGAGGATGACGGGTACGGGTACTCTGACCTTGAAGGTTGGAACATCTTCTGGTGGGACACAGATTACAAGTACAGACTTTACTGTGAGTAACCTTGGGGAAGGTAAACTTCATTCCATGACATTCACAGCTACGGCCTCTACTTTGTATGTTACTCTGGCAGGGAGTACGGCTACGGTTAATGTTGATTTCATAACGATAAATGAAGATACACAACCAAAGGCACTTACATACCTTACGTATAATGGGTATATTAAAAATCACAAAGAGAATGATATAGCCAATAATCCTAGTAGTTATAACACTCCGCAATATGTATACCCAACCCAGGATGGTAAATTCGGCCTAACCCCTATCCCTGACCGGGGCAACTACACAATCGTATACGAGTATTGGACCACACATTCTGATCTTTCTGCAAATGACAGCGAACCTGCTATATACGCCAGATATCAAGACGCAATCGTAGCTAAGGCAGAATACTACGTCCATCAATTGCGATCTAATCTTGATGCTGCTGTTATAAAAGATAAAGAATACCAGAGTAGGCTTCTAAGAATGAGAATTGATTTGATCAACAAACCAGAATATATGAGAACGCTATAGATAATGGAAAATATCCAACAACAAATTGTATCACTTGATGGGGGATTGGTCCTTAACAAAGACCCGTTTACTCAACCCCCCGGTTCAGCACTACAATTGCAGAACTTTGAACCTTCTATTAAAGGTGGTTACCGGAGAATAGCTGGTACGAATAAGTATGTGCTATTAGAATTTAATGATACTAATCTAGGCACTACTAGTAAGACAGGTACGGAAGCTATCCTCCTTTCCAGTATCTTAGGATATGATGTTATAGCAGCGAGAGGGTCTGTAGTAGGGAAAGCCACCTCAACCTTCTTTACTCTTACTCATACAGATGCTGTAACAACACTAACTGTGAATAGTACGGATGGATTTGCTTCTTCTGGTACGTTATATGTTGGGTCAGAAACAATAACATACACTGGTAAAACATCAACAACCTTTACTGGAGCTACACGAGGAGCTAGTTCTACCACAGCAGCAGCGTATGAAGCAAATATTATTATCTCTACTGGCTGGACTAAGATTGACGAGGCAAGAACTTCAGCAAATCCGTATACCTTTACTAAGTACAACTTTAATGGGACTGATAAGATTGCTATTGCCGATGGTCAAAATTATGCAGCATCCTATGACGGTTCTACATATACGCTACTAAACGGTGCTATTGGTTCTGGATCAGGAACTGCACCAACAGCTACTGAATCTATCTTTGCATTTAGAAATCATATGTTCTTTTCTAAATCGTCCTCAGAAGAACTTATATTCTCTGCTCCGTTTGATGAGAATGATTTTACTTCTGGGAATGGTGCTGGAAGTGTACGAGTAAATGATAAAATAGTCGGTCTTATGGTTTTTCGTGAAAAATTATTTATCTTTTGTAAGAATAGTATATATGTTCTCTCTGGGAGTAGCCTTACAGATTTTGTAGTAGAGCCTGTCACAAGAGATATTGGTTGTCTTGATAAATTCTCTATTCAAGAAGTAGGTGGTGATCTAATTTTTCTTTCTCCTGACGGGCTTAGAACCATAGCCGGTACTGAAAGAATTGATGATGTTGAACTAGGAACAGTTAGTAAAGCAATACAGGGACGGCTTGAGGATTTGAGCTATGATAATATAACTTCTGTTGTCATCCGTGAAAAATCTCAATACAGACTATTTTTTCCTGAAAAGTTATCTGGAGGTTCTGAGAAATATCAGGGTGGTCTTATAGGGACTATGAAACAGGATACTGAAGGACGGATTGGATTTCAATGGGCAGATATTGTTGGCATTAAGCCTAGTTCGACTGATTCAGAGTACATAAAACAAATTGAAGTTGTAATTCACGGTGCATATGATGGTTTTATATATCAGCAAGAAAATGGAAATACTTTTTCTGGAACCAATATGGAAGCTCTTTATCGTTCACCAGATATTATCATGGGGGATGCTGGAATAAGGAAGAGTATGCAGCGTCTTATAACAAACTATAGAAGTGAGGGTACTGTAAACGCAAGAATACTATTAAAATACGACTATGATTCTACCGATACACCTCAACCTGATGCCTATACGTTTGATGAAGGAAAAGCTACAGCTATTTATGGGCAAAGAGGCGGTACTAAGAGTACTTACGGGTTAGCAGTTTATGGTGAAGGGGGTAACCCACTAACAAGGCAATCTGTAGAAGGCAGTGGCTTTGCTGTTGCAATTAAAATGAACGAAGATTCTGGGTCGTACCCATTTGTATTAAACGGATTCCAGTTAGAATTTACTGCTGGTGGCAGACATTAAAAAGAGGATATAATGGGAGCAACATACACAAGACAATCTGCAAGTGCTATTGCAACAGGAGAGGTTATTCAAGCTTCTCATTCACAAGATGAGTTTGAACAACTAGTATTAGCCTTTAATGCTTCTACTGGACATTCGCATGATGGCACTGACAATGAAGGTGGCGATGTAACTAAGCTGTTAGGTACGGCTATCACTATTGGTGATGGCACTGCCGGTACAGATATTGCAGTTACCTTTGATGGAGAATCAAATGATGGTGTCCTTACGTGGATGGAAGATGAAGATCATTTTAAGTTTAGTGATGATGTTGTTATTGACAGCACTAAACGGTTGTATCTTAACGATGAGGGTGGAGAATATATCTACGGCGACGGTACAGACCTCTACCTTGTATCCGGCGCAGATATTAACATTCCCGCTGATATTGGCTTAACTTTCGGAAATGACGGGGAGAAGATTGAGGGCGATGGAACTGATCTCACTATTTCAGGTAATAATATTAATCTCACTGCTGTTGCCGATGTCAATATTCCTAGTGGTGTGGGTATCACTTTTGCGGCAACGGAAAAAATCGAATCAGATGGAACAGACCTTACGGTCACGGTTGGGGCCGGTGGGGACGTTAACATCCCAGCGGATATCGGCATTACTTTCGGTGATGATGGTGAGAAGATTGAAGGTGATGGTACTGATCTTACAATTTCAGGTAACAATATTAATCTCACTGCTGTTGCTGATGTGGTTCTACCCGCCGATGTAGGAATTACATTTGGTACTGGTGAGAAGATTGAGGGCGATAACACGGATCTAACCGTAACATCTGGTGCAGATATCAACCTGACTGCTACTTCTGATATCAATGTTCCAACAGATGTAGGAATTACCTTTGGTGATGACGGTGAGAAGATTGAGGGTGATGGAACAAATCTAACCATCTCTTCTTCCGCTATTGCTACTGTAGATGCAGGTACAGATATCGTTCTTGATGCCGGTGGTGGTGATATCTTCTTCAAGGATGATGGCACTACATTTGGTTCGATGACCAACACAAGTGGTGATCTAATCATCAAGTCTGGTACGACTACTGCAATGACGATGAGTGGTGCCGATGTAACCTTTGCAGGAACCGTGACAATCGGCAGTGCTGGTATATCTGAAACAGAACTAGAGATACTGGACGGTACTACTATAACTACTACTGAACTTAACATCATGGATGGCGATACTTCTGCTTCTGCAACTACGGTTGCTGATGCAGATAGGGTTGTATTTAATGACGCAGGTACAATGAAACAAGTTGCTGTTACTGATCTAGCTGCGTACTTTGATGATGAAATTACCGCAATGCCTAATCTAGTAACTACGGCAGCAACTACTGTAGGGGCATTGAATAGCGGTTCCATAACTTCTGGCTTTGGTACTATTGATAATGGATCATCTACTATCACAACTACGGGAGTTGTTACTGCTGGGGGATTTACAATAGGTTCTGCTATTATTAATGAAACAGATTTAGAACAAATTGATGATCTTACAGCCGGTACTGTTACAGCTTTAAAAGCAGTAGTTGTAGATTCAAATAAGGATGCAGCGTCATTTAGAAATATTACTCTTACTGGTGAGTTGGATGCTGGTTCTCTAGATGTTTCTGGTAATGCTGATATAGATGGTACATTAGAAGCAGATGCTTATACGGTAGATGGTCTTGCTCTAAATGAGTATATTGCTGACACTGTAGGAGCAATGGTTGAGTCTAATACAGAAACAGGTATTGCTGTAACTTATGAAGATAGCGATAACACTCTTGATTTTGTAATTGGAACTCTTAATCAGGATACTACAGGAAACGCTGCAACTGCTACTGCCCTAGAAACCGCCAGAACTATCGGTGGAACCTCATTTGATGGTACAGCAAATATAGCTGTATCACTTGCCGCAACGGCTACTGCTCTTGCTAGTGCAAGAACAATTGGTGGAGTATCATTTGACGGTACTGGTAATATTAATCTGCCGGGTGTTAATGCTGCTGGTAATCAGGATACTACAGGAACTGCGTCTAAAGTTACAGTTGCCGACAGTACGGCGAATACAAACTTTCCTGTTATCTTCCATGATGAATCAAATGCATTGTTGGATGATACAGGTGCGTTACGATACAATCCAAGTACAGGTACATTACTCGTACCAAATCTTACTGTAGCAGGAACAACCACACAGGTTGATACAGTTACTATGGAAGCAGCAAATGCAGTCATCTTTGAAGGTGCTACTGCTGATGCATATGAAACAACTCTTAGTATCGTTGATCCGACTGCTGATCGTACTCAATATTTAATCAATCAGGGTGGATACATTCCTGTTCTGGCAGCTTCCACAACAACTGCAATCACTTCTACACCAGCAGAATTAAATAT
>Ga0208299_1002268_pt1 | contig 13152 bp, 13 predicted proteins | sample 15_taG_FD_184089 | JGI IMG/M metagenome (GOLD analysis project Ga0208299, IMG submission 184089) | Marine viral communities from the Subarctic Pacific Ocean - 15_ETSP_OMZ_AT15312 metaG (SPAdes) (version 2) | ecosystem: Environmental > Aquatic > Marine > Oceanic | place: Pacific Ocean | collected...
TCTGCGAACTTTTGCAAGTCCCGTTCCATCAGTGGTTAGGACTTGGAGTTTTCCTTTGACTTTGTTGGTAGGAGACTTAGCCATTATATTATCCATTCAGGTGGATCGCACTTGCGTCCAACCGAATAACTCCGCTTGCGTTCAGGAAGATGTTGGTTCCGTCCATATGGATCTTGGAACCTGTTCCCGAAGTGATTGTTGTATTGCCTTGGGTGGCGACGTTGGTGTTTCCACCTGTCAATACGGTTGTATCATTACCTGCATAGATCACGATGTTTCCATTCTCGACATCCACCCGGAGATCTTCCTCCACTGTGATGTTGCAGTTTCCTTTGATGTGCAGGTTGTCTTCGTCTGCAACGACCGTATACCGCTCTCCTTCGATCCGAGACACCTGTTTTCCGTCTGGATGGACTTCGTGCATCGTTCCTGATTTATGGTAGATATGAAGACGTTCTGCGTCCTCTGTGTCGTCGATTTCGATAACGTGTCCTGACTTGAATTCGGTGACGTTGTTGAATGGATACGCAGCCTTATACGGAACCTCTGGTTCGTATCGACGATCCCTCTCAAACAATGACCTCGCCACAGGGAGAATCATCGATTCCCCCTTCTGATTCAACACCTTATCCTTCACGATGGTCTTGCTTATCTCTTCATTGCGAGCAAGCCGGTTTGTGTCGTGGACTTCTCCACCACCACCCCACGCCACCGGTGGCGCAATACCACCAATAGTTCCCATAACTACTGGTTCTTGAGAATCATTTCCGTCCTTGAAGAAGCCAACTACCGTAGTCCCAACTGCCATTCCGGTTGGACTGACCCCAACACCATCTAGGGTCGTGGAATTCACGGGCATAATTAGATGAGCCCACGGAAGGTCTTCGGTTGGTAATACACTTTTTCTGGTCTCATGAATTCCCACGCACCGGATACGTACGCGCCCAAGTTTCAAAGGATCCATTATGTCTTCTATTTTACCAACAAACCAATTGAATGTGCTGATTGTATTTACGTAATCTGACGTTCCCATTTGATTAGATTTTCCTAGTAAGGCTTAGTATTTCGTTAGAAAGGGTCTGTTTCTCATCAGAAATTTCCTTTGCTGTTTGCTTATCGGTGCCAAGGAATTTGTTGTTATCTGGCATTGTGAGGGGTGAAGTATCTCTTGCCAGTTCAATATAACTAATGAACTGTTGTTCTGCCAACAATGTTACGTGTTGTTTGATGTTGGTAATAATGTATCGACCCGAAACAGATTTGTCTACGATGTCGTGGTTTTTTCTTCCCGGAATGTTGGAGGAAGGGATCATTAGACTCACAACATCTCCCACGTTGAGACTAGAATTTCCGGAAACTTTGATGAGTACCCTCATGGAATCAAACCCAATTGTAGACATTCGTCTACTGAGGAGGTGTGATTGATAATCATTTGGGTGGGAATGAAAATTTGTTAGAATACTAGGGGTGGTGTAGACAGAATCATGTGATGAAATGTTCTCACTTTCGTTTTTCTCTATTCGACGATCAAGGCTCTTTTCATCCACACCATGCAAACCACTCGACTGATGACGAAAGTATACCCGAGTATCGAACTGGGTATCATACCTGTTCTTCTTTTGAAGATTCCGATTTTTTTCTAGTGTTGAGTTTGTTCGACTTCGCTCTCGGAATACCAGTTCTGAATTTCCGAATGACACATTGGTGGTTTTCTTTGTCCAGTCGAATGTGATCATTTTTCCGGAATGCTGAGCGTTGTTTAGTTCTTTGTGTCTATTGTAGTATGACAGAACTTGCATGTCTTGAATGAGTGTATAATCCCTCATCGGCGTTCTTGGACTGTCTGGTTCTGTTTTTCTGTACTCAATGGTCGTGGGTTTCTTGAAAAGGTTGGAAAGACTCCGACAATTCCACCCAGAAGACGTTTCAAACAGAATGAAGTCACTTAGAGCAGTTGTTTTCGTTCTAGACCTTTTCGTTAGAAACCGCAGAGTTTCGTGTATGGTCAACGAAGGAATTACCCAATTGCCATAGTACTTACTTGTGTCAACTCGGTATTTTCCTTTTCGGTATCCGCTCGTTCTGAGAATTTTTCGGATATTCTTGCTGGTCGTACCTTGCATTGAATATCCAATTCTGTTTGTTGATAATGTTAGTTTGTCAGAGGAAACGCAAGTAAGTTGGTAGTATTCGGAAGATCCCCTCATGGATTTTGTTCTTTTCCCAATCTTCATTACATCAAACTTGACTTTGGACCACCTATACCCAAACCCGGGCGTGCGGTATTTGATGACGATTGTCTCTTGACCGATAATAGGAAACTTGGTAACGAAAGCCGCGTTGTCCACAAAGTCAATCGTGGCGATCATATATTGCCCATCGATATGTTCGTAGATGCTAAATCCCTTGACAATCTCTTTGATGCTTTGTGCGCCGCCTGCATCAGATGTGATTGTAATTGATGATATTTCAACGTCGTTGCTTCTTGTGTATTTGTCGTACTTTTTAGCCATTCATTATACTTTCCATTGCTTCGATCACCTCTGGAATGTATTCCTTGTTGAATATCTTGATCGATCTTTTGCTTTCGTATTTTTGCATTGCAGTTTCAAAAATGGTTCTTGCATATGTCGAATCCGAGTTTGATACATAGTTTTGAATCAAGCAGGCGTCGTATGACACCCCACCAGAAACTCCCCCCGGATCTCCTATGGGGAATGAGTCTACCCCAGTCCACTGAGACAGGGGACACATAACATTACCATCCGAGTCTTCAAAATGATCTACTGCATGGTATGCTTCATTTATCACCTTTCCGATTGTGAAGATGTCCGATGAGGTTCCCGCGTCACGCATTGTCTTGACATAATCGTCGGACGAAAAAGATCCACCTTCAACCTTATGCACCAAAATTCTTTGGAGTAGTGGGTCATAATCATAAACCAATCCCCGAACTCCAGTAAACGTAATCCCATCCGCGTGCGTATATTGCAATATGGTGTCGTTGATTTTGATGGTAGGAAAGACAGGTTGGGTGTCATCGTCTTTCGCGTGAATGAAAAGGGCATTTCCGGGATGGTTGTCTTTGGTGTTTCTTTCTGTTGCACGAAGAGACAAAGACCAATCAAAGTATGGATTGAAAATATCATTGAACAGCAAAATGACCCAACCCAAAGTTGGATCATTGTACACCTTTCCAGCAACAGAATCTGGTGTATCGCCATCATTGATTTGGAAATCTTCTAAACTGCTCATCGATATAACCGATTGTTTGTTGAATACCACTCGGGAAAAAATATCAGTCACGTTGATAGTTTTTCCGTCACCAGATGGATAGGTTAGGATGGGAAATTTCTCAAAATAGTGCATCAAAAACCATCCTTGACATCTTTTCTGTTGATCTCTTCTTTCTCTGTGAAGGTGAGGTCGATTGTGACTGCAACGGGGGTGTCGTGATGATGAGGATCCGAAAAGGTTTCCATTATATCATCTGGCATCGGATTCATTGAAATGGATTGCAATGCACATTGTTTGATCCTAGGAAGAAAGGTATTTTCCGTTAGGATAGTCTGTGATCCGTTTGAGTCAAATGCTCCGGTGGCAATTACCTTTCTCTTTTTGAATTCAGATTGGTTGTAGGAACTGGCATTTCCCCTGACGATGCTATAGAAACGAATTTTGAATTCTGATGGTGTTAGATAGTATGCGCCGCCTGGACCCAATTCTGGTCGCATATGAAAACGAAACATTTTGATAATTCGTATCATCGCATTTGCCTCGTCTGCATTTCGGGGTCTAAAGGTGAATTGGAATGTGAATGTTCGTATCTCCTGACCCTTGAATAACTGTTCTACCTTATTGTTCTGAACCGCACCGCTCAGTGCCGCAATACCACTCCCAACGTTCAGTTCTCCACCCAGCACGTTGCTAGCACCATCAGCAACTGATGCTACTCCCTGAAGCGCCTTTGCTGCAATAGTAGACGCAAAATTTCCTTCAAGGAGATTTTTGATGATACCTAAATTTACACCTTCGTAATTGACAGTATCAGAAAATGCTATCCCACCCGGAAGATACATTCGGATAACTTCGCCTGTGGGTTCGATGTCCGATGCAGCAAGTCGAGATGTTTGTTCCTTCGATGGGTTTAGTTCTGCCTCTCGTTGAGCCTTCGCCGCGGCCGCGACTGCTCTATTACCAGCGGCCGCTTTTTGTTGGGATTCGTGTATATTTCTGTTCTGTTCGGACATCTTAGCGAATGTACCCGATTCCATCCTTTGAAAAAATTCTGCTTGTTCTTGTTCAGACAAATCCAAAATGGCTTGGTATGGGGCGGCAAATGTTCCGTCTTCCATTGTGGCCGATGGGTCGTTTTTCAGTGCGGTAAAAAACTCTTCCATATTTTTCATCGAGGTTTTTTTGGCTTCGTCGCTAATCGAGCCCCAGCCTGTGTTGCGTGCCGTGATCTTTTTTTTGACTGCTTCTTTGTATGTGCTGGCATCTGCTTGCTGATTTCCTAAACCAGCCGGTTTCAATTTGCGAATATGACTTTGGATATGAGATGACTCCTTCAGCCAAATTTGAAAATCTACAAGCAAACCAGAGTCTGTGGCAGTTTCGAGATCTAGAGGATATATCAAAACTTCCGGTGTTCCCTGTGGAAGACTTGAGTCTAACCTACCGAGACTATCAGCCCCCGATGCCCTCTGGAAAGAACTTTCTACAGTCTCGACAGCCAACGCTGCCGTTTCAAGAGCAATATTCATTCCCCCTTCGATGATACCCATCCGAAACCTCCTTCTTTCCCTCTGTATATATAAGAAGGAGCCTAATCTCGGATGGCATATAAGGGCAAATATACCCCAACGAACGTAGGTAAGTACGTCGGTGATCCGACCAAAGTCACCTATCGGTCGCTTTGGGAACGTCGGTTTATGAAGTGGTGTGATGAGCATCCGGGTGTTCTTGCGTGGGGGTCCGAAGAGATTGTGGTTCCATACATCTCCCCTATAGACAACAAACCCCATCGTTATTTCGTGGACTTCATCACGGTCACCAAGGATCGCAACGGAAACCAGAAGGTTACTTTGGTTGAGATCAAACCTCATAAGCAGTGTGGTCCACCAGAGAAGAAGAGCAAGGTCACAAGACGATATCTGAACGAAGTGAAGAGATGGGGAATCAACGAAGCCAAATGGAAGGCTGCAACCGAGTTCGCAGAGAACCGGGGCTGGACATTCAGAGTACTAACCGAGAAGGACATCTTCAAGAAGAACAATGTCACTAAGCGTAAACGATCTAAGACTCCTAAGAAATAGAGAAGGCATATCGACAGACCTCAAGACATCACTCGATTGGTTTTTGAAGCAGATTGGTGGTATGGAGAAGGACGGAAGTAAGGTACTCCGTTCATACCGCGATGAGGTGATCACCAAAATCAAATTGGGTGATATGTATCTCTATCGGTATCTTCCGAAGCACCGAAAGACTCTGCCGTACTATGACCTTTACCCAATGATCATTGCGTTGGATTACAAGAAAGGTGGGTTTCTGGGAATGAATCTTCATTATATCCCCCCGAAATATCGAGTGGTCCTCCTGAACAACTTGGACAGTACAGTGAAAACTGTTGCAGGGAGGGACATATTCAAGATCAAGTATCCTCTTATTGCCGCAGCCAAGAAGTATGCCTATGCGATGCCCTGTCTCAAACATTACAAATACAGTCAACTCAAGTCGATGGTTCGTCGGATACCACCAGAAGAATGGTCTTTGGCTTCATTGCTCCCTATTGAAAAATTCGTGAAGGAATCGAAGCAAACCGTTTGGAAAGAGAGCATAAATAGAGCAAGGAGATCCTGATGGCGCGAGTAGTAGATATGGTCAATCGAATAAGAAAGCATGGGGTGGTTCGTCCAAATCGCTTCAAAATTGAATTCTCTGGTCCGGGAATTGAAGAAGCGTCTAGAGGATTCTACACAACCTATAAACAACCAGACGGATCTTTTGCATACGAAAACAGGATTTCTCTGAGTTGCAAGACATTCTCTGTACCCGGTCGTGGAATTTCCACTAAAGAGTACAAGACAAGAGGACTCATGAGACAAATGCCATATGGCAGGATATACACAAATGAAGCAACATGTACCCTACTTCTTGGTGCAGAGATGTGGGAAAGAAAGGTATTTGAGAGGTGGATGAATTCGGTTGTTGATCCTATATCGGGTCGGTTTCGATTTTATGATTCATACACATGCGATGCCTATGTAACCCTATACACAGACAAAGATGTTCCTATCTACAAAATTAGACTCACAGAAGTGTATCCAACCAGCATTGATCAGTTGGGGTTAGATACAGCATCGTCTGATGCTTTACTTGAACAAAGTATCACGTTCTCTTTCAGAAATTACATTCCGATTGACATTACGGGCAGCGAAGAATCTACAGCACCAGAAGGAATTCACAACCCCCAAAAATCAAGTGATATCAATAGACCAATGAAAGGCACACCAATCAAGGTTGCTAATGAAGGAGCAGTTGAGAATCAAAGAGAACTTTCGGATGAGGCTCAATTTTTCAACGATCGAGCATCAACACACGAGTGGGATAACGATCTTTCGTCGTTCGGAGGATCGGATGGTGGGATGTTCAATCCCGGTTTATGAAACTGATATAGTGTTTTTACATGGAGATAACTAATGGCACTACCAACACTGAATGTACCGTATTATGAAACAACTTTGCCTGCGTCGGGAACTAAGGTTAGTTACCGACCCTTTTTGGTGAAGGAAGAAAAGATTTTGTTAGTAGCATCTGAAGATGGATCTAACACCACCGTATCAAAAGCCTTGATTGATGTGGTCAATTCTTGCGTGAAGGATTTGGATGCGTCTATGCTTCCAGTATGCGATCTTGAATACTTGTTCTTGCAAATTCGTATCAAAGCAGTAGGGGAAGTTGTAGAAGCAAATATTCCTTGCCAGTTTTGTGAAGCGGCGACAAAGGTCATCATTGATCTCACAAAGGTCAAAGTCAATAAAAAGGAAGTAGATCCAGTTGTGTTGTTGGCTGATGATGTTGGAGTCAAACTTAGGTATCCTACAATGAATATTGTTTCTAGAAATGCAGACGAGAATGGTGAAGTTGACCCTGCACAAAGTTTTGATGTTGTGGCTGATTGCATCGAATATATCTTTGATAAGAACACAATCTATAAGTCGGAAGATCATAATAAGGAAGAAATCGTTGAGTTTCTCGACAGTTTATCACAAAAGCAATTCGCCAACATCACCGAATTCTTTTCGTCTATTCCAACGATGACACAGAAGATCAATTACAAGTGTCCTGACTGCTCAAAGCAAAACAAACATACATTAGAGGGTATGCAGGATTTTTTCACCTATGCCTCTGCCACATGAACATGATTGGATACTTCAAGACCAACTTCAATATGATCACTCATTATGGGTGGGGTCTTGAAAGCATCGAATCTATGTTGCCGTGGGAGAGGGACATTTACGTCATTTTGCTCAATCAATACATAGAAGAAGAGAACAAACGTATCAACAAAGAAAACAGTGAGTTGCAGAGTATGAGATCACGAAGTAAACACTAATGCCCCCACCCCCAGAAGAAAACACTCCGGCTCCCCAAGACCCCAAAGACATCAAGAAGGTCACGGAGGAGACTAAGAAGCAAGCCAAGGCGAACAGCGATGCTGCGGATGCTGCTAAGTCGGCTGCGGATGCTGCTAAAAGTTTAGCAGATGCGACAAGGGAGGCAGTTGATGCTGGGAAAGAGGAAGTCAAACTCACCAAAGAGCAGATCGAGCAGAAGAAGAAGTTAGCCGACATCGCTGCGAAGGCAAAGGCAGATAAGAAAGAGGCGGTCGAAGCAGGCAAAGCGCAAGCGGAAATCGCAAAGTCCTTCGGGAAGATTAGTTTCATGGGAATCTTCAAAGCAAGAATCGCAATGAAGGGATTTATGAAAACCCTCAAGACGATGGATGGTACAAAATTAGAGATGAAAACTGAGGGTCTTAGTGATTTGGGAGATGCATTCTCGAAGTTGAGTTCTATGTCTTACTTCGGAGCAAAGAGAGCCGAACGGGGAATGATGATTCTCGGTGGCGCACTGGTCAATATGCAGAAAATGTCCGATGGTCCACTCGAAGTGATGACTGGCGGATTTGGTGATATGAGCAAGATGGTTGAGAGTATGGGGAATGTGGGATATTTCACCGGTCGTCGGATGAAGAAATTCCTCAAGACATTCATTGGGTATCTCTCGCCGTTTATGCACGATATCGCCAAACTAGAAACTGGACCTGCTCTTGATCCTGTGTTCAATTTGATTGATGCTTTCTCTAAGTTTGCAGATAAAGGACGCAAAGCAAATAAGTCGGTCAAGATACTTGCCAAGTCTTTGGGGACTTTGATGGGGATGAAAATCAAGAAGGGGAAAGCCGAGAAGGGTGGGGTTGGGGCAGAGGAAGCCATCCGAGAGAAAGAGCGGCTTGAAGATGAGCGACACAGCGAATTGATCAACACCCTACAGGGAATGATGAGTGGTGGTAAAGGTGGAGGTAAAAAAGCAAAGGGTGGAATATTCGGACTGATATCTGGTCTTCTTGGGGGAGCGGGCGGTGGGATTGCCAGCATGGCAAAGGGTGTCGTCAATGCATTCGGAGCAGTGGTAACTACCATAATGGATATCGTCGGGAAGTTTGTTGATCTAATCAGAACTGTTGTAACGACCATCATCGATATTGTAACCAAAATAGCAACATCCATAGCAGAGATTATTACCAAGATAGGATCAGCAATTGCCACGGTCATTGAGAAAGTTCTGACAGCACTCGGCAATGGTCTTGCCAAAATGGGTACTGGTCCTGCTCTTGCTGGTGCTTTGGCATTGCTCATCGTGGCAGCGGGTGTATTTGTACTTGCAAAGGCATTTGTTGAGTTCACGAAGGTTGATTTCAAGTCTCTGTTTGTTGGTATTATAGCCATCGGAGCATTGACAGCAGCGATGATTGCAATAGGAATTTTGATGATGTCTGGTATTGGTGCAGTCGCTATTCTTGCGGGTGCAGCAGCATTCTTGATTATGGCGTTTGCCGCAATGGCTCTCGGTAAGGCATTCACCTACCTCGGAGAAGGAATTGCGATGATAATGGTTGGTATTGGGATATTTGTTGATAAGGCAGTTGCCGGATTTGTTGCTCTTGCACAACCCGGAATTGCTCTTGGTTTACTTGGAGCAGCGGCAGGTATTATCGCGGTCACCGCTGCCATCACTGCATTCATTGCAGTCCTAACACTTGCAGGAGCAGCATCCACAGCAGGAGGTATTGTCTCTGGTGTTCTGGGATCTATTGGTTCGTTCTTCGGTGGTCCCGGTCCTCCTCCCGGACCATTCGAGATGCTCGATAAGTTCATTGGATTCGCAGCAGCAGCACCATTCCTCACCGAAGGCGCCAAGGCTATCAACGAGATTGGTGCAGCACTAAGCACATTCCTCGGTATGAATTTTGCTGCTGTTGGTGCAGAACTGGGTCAGTTGGCGATGATCCTCTTGTCGTTCGATGCGGTGCATTTGGGTATCGGTGGTGGAATCTTGGGAATGCTCACGTTTGGAATCATCAAAGCCAAATCACCATTGGACATACTGAAAGAACTTGCTTCTCTTGCTCCTGACATCAATAAGTTAGGCAATGGAATTTTCAAACTCGCACAAGGATTGCAAATGCTTTCAGGTATACCAACAGGAACAATTGAAGGACCAATTCTTGCGACCGCTGCTGTAGGTCGTTCGGGTCAGTTTACTGCTGTTGATGATGATTTTTTAGAGGGTGGGGCTGAAAAGCAAATAGCCGACGCAACGAACGCGACAGTAAATTCACCAGACAAAATTCGGTTGGCAAAAGAAAGACTTGAATCACTCAAAGCAGAAAATGCTGAAGGGGAATTTAATGATAGGATACACAATCTTGAGTTTATGATTGATAAACTGATTGAACTGAGAGAAAATAAGAACAAAGGTTACCTTCCGGGCATTGACACCGATCGGCACATCGAGAGAATGGAACGCCGCCTGGAGCGTGACGAACTCAGTCGATCAGTCACTCCTTCGTCGGGTGGATATGCGCCAGGTGAAGCGTTAGATAAAAACCACCAAAAACTCAAAGAGAACACATCTGCCAAAGAAACCAATCAAGCAGCCACAGTGATTACTACTGTTGCACCTAATGTATCGGTAGATAATAGTACAATGGTCGGGGCCCCGGCGACAGCACGAAGTCCCAATATGGACGACGAAGATTGGGCAACTGTTGGATGAAAAGAAAGGAGGACACTCTGCGAGTGTCCTCCAATCGTCCTTCGGGGGATTTGACGGGGGATGAAACCCCCGGAAGGAAATCAGTCCTCGTTAGCCAGTTTTTCAAAGTAGGAAAGAGCATCGTCTGCTCCTTCGGCACCTGTGTTGCTACTGGAGGTTTCTGATGTTGATGAACTGTTGGTATTGGTGTCTTCTGCTGTAGGAGTTGAACGACCACCACCAACAACAATATCCAATCGAGTCTTCAACTCGTCATAGGACTTGAATTGGTCAGGAGCAATGAACTCCTGAAGGGAGTACTGAGTCTTCCAGAGTGCTTCCAACTTCTCGTTGTCGCCATCAAGAAGAGCAGAGGACGAATCGAATTCGCTCTTGTCGTAATTCACAAACCCAGCAACCTCGCGGATCTTGAGTTTGAAGTTCGCTCCTGACCAGAAGCAGAATGGATTGATTGCATCTTCGTCCTCAAACTCAGGCTGCATTGAACCCTGAACCTTGTCGAAGATCCTCTTCCCAAATTTGTAGAGGAAAACCTTCCCCTCGTTGTGGGGATTCTTCGGGTCGCTGATGACCAGAATATTTGCAATATATTGCAACTTCCGCTTTCGATTGCGTGCGATGTCCTTGTCGGACTCGTCACCGCTGTTCCAGAGGTCGTTGTTTGCCTCACAGACAGGACACTTGAGTCCGATGGTGGTAGGACAGTTGTCGATCAACCATCCCCCACGACCCTTGAATCCGTGACTGAATAGACGGACAAAGGGAGTTTCTTCGCCCTCCGGCGCAGAGAGGAATCGAATCACGGCAAATCCATTTCCTGACTTATCTCGTTCAGGCTTCCAGAATCGGTCATCCTGATAACTCTTCTTGGAGCCACTGCTGATCTTGTTCAGTTCAGTCAGCAGACCCTCGTTCATTCCAGTGTTCTTTTTTAGATCATTGAATCCCATATCGCTGTCTCCTTGTGTATCGTATGTTGCGATGTGTACGGTAAGTATACCCTGTATTTGTGTTGGTGTCAACTACTTGAATGGTAGTTTAGCCGAAGTTGGGAGAAGATTTATGTCCTTTCCCTCCTTCTGTATTTTTTCGATGATAGGCTTGGAGAGCAACTTGGCGCCAACAAATGGCTCCATCCTGTTCTCTTCGCATATGCATAAGACTGCATCGATATACCCATCGGTAGAACCAGACGCAGCCAAATCTTCGACTTTCTTGCAGAACTCACTTGCTTCCATAGAGGTATATATACCATAGCAGAAACCCCGTCAACAACCCATTTGGAGACACCACACGATGTCTGATGTAGACCCCAATATTCAACTGAACCCCGGTAGCGGAGGCGCAACAATAGCCTCTGATTATATCTCCAACACACACTATCAGATTATCAAAATAGCACACGGCGACGAAAATGTAGCATATCGTACGACCCGAACCCAACCTATCCCAGTTTCAATTGAACAGATAGAACTGAGTAATCATACCAATCCATTCCTTGCTGTTGCTGGAAGCACCGATGGGACAGATCCTGTGGTGGTTAGTATCTCTGGAAATTCTACTCTAAATGTTGATAGCGTAGGCATAAATGGTGGTTCAACTCTTGATTGGGTTGGATCTGTTGCTGAAGGAGTTAGTTGTGACATTAGGGGGTTCGACGAGAATGCATCTCTGAGCAATGTTACTTCGGTTGGATCTGTTGGTTCTATCGGAAGTAATGTTTCTGTTGAACTCAAGAGCATCGATTCGAGTACTACTTTGCCTACTGTTTCTTCTGTTGGTTCTATCGAAAGTAATGTTTCTGTTGATCTCAAGAGCATCGATTCGAGTACTGTAATGAACGTAAAATCTGCCGGAACCGATACGGTTTCTGTTGCGGATGGTGTTGTTCTTGGTCAAGCCTCTGCCGATACCTATATTGGTGATGTAAGCGTGTCTACAGGGCCGGATCTTCCCGACTCATTTGTTGTGGGTGAAATACACAATCTGAAAGACGGCCCGCTCTCGCCGCTGCTCGGAGCCCACGCTTTGAAGTCCGGAATCAGAATCAAAAATATTGGTGATGCTAACGGATCTACTGTTGTCATTGCAAGTACGACGAACAACGATGGGGGGCCACCCGATGATGGTGGATACCATCTTGCTCCCGGCGAAAACGTTTTCCTTGAAATCATCAACACCAACAAGATTTATGTCTGGGCGAATGATTGGTCCACGGACGGCATCGACGGAAAAATTTGTTGGATTGGATCCTAAGACAGATGTCTTTTTTCAACAAATGGACCAAAAGAGAATCAACTGGTGAGACTAGATTTCCCGGTCCTTCTTTGGTGGGTGCTTGCTGCAAATGGGATGGAACATGTGAAGATTTGTCAGAAGAAGAATGTATAGATGACTCGGAATATAATGTCTATAGAGGAAATGGTTTGTTGTGTGACGATGCGGATATTGTATGTCTTCCCGCAGGTGCTTGTTGTATTTGTGTTAATGAAAGTTGCGCTTGTGTTATGAAAACACACGAAGCGTGCGTTGGATCGTGTCCTGCGTGCAATTGGGTGTCGGCAGATAGTTGCGACCATCCAACATGTGACAATAGCACTATATGCGAGTCGCTGGGATCATGTTGTTCTTATGCGAATGGTGTTGCTTCGTGTGTTGAATGTGTTTCAAAAATATCTTGTAACAACACACAAGATGCAGTCTGGACTGAATGGACTGAAGATGGTGTTTGTAATGATTCACCATTCTCCTGCCAGCCTGGCAGATGTTGTTATGCAGATCCGACCGACAATGGTTCAGACCTCTGCG
>Ga0208299_1002269_pt1 | contig 13151 bp, 5 predicted proteins | sample 15_taG_FD_184089 | JGI IMG/M metagenome (GOLD analysis project Ga0208299, IMG submission 184089) | Marine viral communities from the Subarctic Pacific Ocean - 15_ETSP_OMZ_AT15312 metaG (SPAdes) (version 2) | ecosystem: Environmental > Aquatic > Marine > Oceanic | place: Pacific Ocean | collected...
ACGATGAAAAGGTTGTATTAAGCGATCAAGCTACAAATGTTAATGGAAATAGAAAAGAACGCATAACACTAGACAAATATCTTACTGTCGGTGGTAGTCATCAAGAAATTATTGTAAAAAATCATAATCATACAATCACTGGCAATACAACAGTTAATGTTGGCGGAGGCGAAACCGTCCCTGATGGCACCTTCGTGGGCTCCGGTGGAGTTGGCACTTATAACTATCTAAGAGATTTAAATGTTACTGCTACAACAAATACTCAATTTACAACAGGTGGATCGTTTACTGTTGGAGCATCAGCTAATGTTAATATGACAGCACAACAAAGTTTTAAACTTGTTGCTGTTGGTGGTATATTTAATCTTGATACACTCACCGGTATTGAAATGTCAACAAAACTAGGAAACTTTACTGCTAATACGATGGCTGGGATGATGGATCTAGATGCTGCTACGTTGATGTATTTAGATGCAACTACGATACAATTGAATCAACCCCAGCCAGGTCAATCTGCGGCCGAAGATGCTTCCGGCTTTCTAGACGGATAGGATAATATAATGGGATTACTCAACGAAATTGCAAATAAACTTTTACAATCTCTTGAAGGTGTAGCAAAATGGATTAATGCGACCTTTACAACCAGTGAAGAACTCAGTGAACTAAATTTCGTTCCTGCCGATCCTGTGTTACCTAGTGCTCGTGTAGCGGCTAGTGCAACTGTGCAGCAGGCTCTTGCAGCAGAAGTTTCAGCAATGGAAGCAGCGGCCACAGCAGCACAAGTAGCACAACAAGAAATTGATATTCAAAATGCAATGTATACTATAGCAACGACAGGTGGCGCCATCAAGGATATAAAAGCTCTTGAAGTAACTGTCAACGGCCTCAATTTTAGGCCTGGCGACATTCCATTAGTTGCTTCTTGTCAACCTGCAAAAATAATTCCCGCCCTTATAGAAAAAATAGCGGCCGCCGGCGGCCTTAGTTTTAGTGATGTTCCAAATATTAAAAGTATGGGTGGGGTCATTGCATTGTTTGGAAATCGTTGCAAAACACCGGTAAAGATGGAGACGATTGAGCCTCCTCCTGGTACATATATTCCGAAAGTGCCGAAATCATCAAACGTCTTTCCAGACGCCCTTAAAAACAAAACTTTTATTCCTATTTCTGATGAAGAATCGGAAAAAATAGATCACGATCCAAGACGAGAGGGAGAAATAGCCTAATGAGTAAGGTATCAGCAGTAACAGCAAATACAGTAAAGGCTGTCATTTTTTCAGACTTCTTTACAGATTTCTCTCGAAGTCCTACATCAGGGATGTTGAACAAAAAGACGAACGAAGATGCTGTAAAACAATCGATTCGTAATCTTTTGCTTACAGACAAATATGAGAGACCATATCAACCAGAACTTGGATCTAATATTCAAGGGATGTTGTTTGAAAATTGGACGCCATCGATGGCAGAGATAATGAAAAACCATATTCAAAATGTCTTTGACAATCATGAGCCGAGAGCAGAATTAGTTAACTGTGTTGTGCATCCAACTGTAGACAATGCTAGTATTGTTGTAAAGATTTATTTTAGACTGATAAATAGTGAGAACACTGTCGAATTCGATGTCATACTAAAGAGAGTTAGGTAAATGGCCACTACTTCTAATGCAGAATTTATTGTAGCAAATTTAGAATTTGATGATATTAAATCAAATTTAAAAACATATTTGTCAGCACAGAACATTTTTCAAGATTATAATTTCGATGGATCTAATATGTCTGTTTTGTTGGATGTGCTAGCCTACAATACATATTATAACGCAATACATCTAAATGCTGTTGCATCAGAGATGTTCTTGGATAGCGCACAAATCCGTGACAGTGTATATTCTCATGCTAAGCAAATGAATTATATGCCGACATCTCGTCGATCATCTGTAGCACACGTTGACATAACAGTAACACCATCGGACAGTCCTCACACAATCACAGTTCCAAGATTGACTGAATTTCAAACTACTGTTGGCGATAATGTTTATACATTTTCCACAAATAGCTCTCTCGTTTTAAATTCTGGTAGTTCATATACGGCATCGAATGTCGACATATATGAAGGAGAAGTGGTTAATGAGTTTTATTTGGTTGCTAATAGTCAGAACACATATTATATTAATAACCAAGATATAGATACGTCGAGCTTGACTGTTAAGGTTAGAACATCAAATACTGATACAACAAATACAACATGGACAAGATCAAACTCCTTATTTGGTGTTACTAGCACATCTAATGTGTTTTTTATCCAAGCGGCCTCGAACGGGTCATATGAAATAGTGTTTGGCAATGACACATTTGGAAGAAAATTAACAGATGGAAATATTGTAGAGGCTTCGTATCGTGCAAGCAATAAAGACGATTCGGATGGAGCAAATAGCTTTACTGCCACAGGTACAGTTGGTGGTTACAGCACTGTCTCAACAGCATTGATTACAAAGGCTACGGGAGGTGGTGACAAGCAAGAGGTTGATGATGTTAAATTTGCAGCACCAAGAGCACTATCAGTACAAGAGAGAGCAGTTACAGTAACTGATTATGAAACCCTTGTTAAAAATGAGTTTCCTGACATCACGGCCTTGAATGTATATGGTGGTGAAGACGCCGATCCACCAGAATTTGGTAAAGTGATAATGGTTGCCAAAAGTAATGTATATACTACGTTGCCTCAATCAAGAAAACAGGCTATGGTAGACTTCATAGGTCCTAAAAGCTCTATCGCAGTTGAGCCTAGAGTTATCGATGCTGGTACATTGTCAATTAAAATTGATAGCTCAATTATATACAATATTAATGCAACAGATAGCCAAGCAAATGATATCAAAGTTTCTGTGGAAAGTGCTATTAATACGTTTAGCAGTGATAACTTAACTGATTTTAAGAAAACGATGAGACATAGTAAGTTAGTAGAAAAGATTAATGAGTCTGATACTGCTATATTGAGCAATGAAACAAACGCAACAATATACAAAACTATCAATCCAAAACTAAACGCGGCCTATACTAAAACTATTGATTTTCATAATCCGTTAAAACAAGATAATCCTATATCTGCCAATACGCAAGGAAGTTATACAGGATTTTCCACACCAGCTGTTTCATCAGAAACATTTACATTTAATAGTACTACTGGCGCATCCTTTAGAGATGATGGAACGGGCACTCTTCAAATTGTTGTTGCCAACTCGAGTTCTCTCCAGGTACTTGAAGCCAATGCTGGTAGTGTTAGTTATGGCTCTGGCAACGTATCAATTACAAATGTTACTATTAACGCTATAACAACTGGTACAACAATAAAACTTTATGCCAGGAGTAATACAAATGATATTACAACAAAGAATAGTGATATTGTTGAGATTGCGGACGGAGATGTAACAGTAACAATAAATGGCGTAAGAGAATAAGATGGCACTTTACGATATCGAAAATTGGATATCACCACTAGTAGAAGAGCAGTTTCCTGCAATATACAGGACTGATGGACCCATAATGGTTGCCTTTGTTAAGGCATATTATGAGTTCCTGGAACAGTCTGGTACAAGCAATACGCCTGCAGATCATCCGCTATACGTCTCGAGAAATATTTTAGAATATGGAGATGTTGATCAAAGTATTGATGACTTTTTAGAACACTTTCGAAGGCAGTATCTTTTTGGTTTTCCAAAAACAACATCACAGACTAAACCATTTATACTAAAACATATTATGGATGTGTATCGATCTAAAGGTACACCCCGAGCAGTTGAACTTTTAGTTAAGTTGGTGTTTGGTAAAGATAGTCAAATATACATTCCCGGCAAAAACCTAATGCGGACCTCAGTTGCTGATTATTATGATCCAAAATATCTTGAGGTGCAACTTGATGCACTACATCATCAAAGTGTAGGAGATGATGAAAGTGACATGGAAGGGTTTGTTGGCCAGACAATTACTGGATCAATATCAGAAGCTACTGCTGTTGTTGAATCAGCATTAAAAACATCTGTTAAAGGTAAGAATGAATACGTATTTTATATATCAACCTTGTCTGGTAATTTTCAAAGAGCTGAGTTAATATCGCATCCTGGTTCTGCAATGAAGCCAAAAATAATTGGATCTCTATCTGGACTAACTCTTACAGAGAGTGGTGACTCTATGGTTGTTGGTGATGAGATGGTTATTACAAGTGCAAAATTTGGTATCAATGGTAAGGCAAGAGTTACTGGAACAAAAACAGGTACAGGTAAAGCTGCGTTTACTGTTACTGATGGTGGCTTTGGCTTTAGTACAAATGCATCATTAAGTAATGTATTAATTTCAACAGCTACGGTTGCTGTCAATACTTTCACAAATTCAAATGCTACATTTAGAGCAGACTTTGGTGGTAATGTATTTTATAAGTTGGAGAAAGTTCACCAACCAGTTGAGGTAGTTAATTATACTACTGCTAATACATATTTTGCTAATTCTATCAATACAGCAACGTATGTAATAGGAACAAACTCATCTATCACATCACCTAACAGTACAAACTATATTGCGAATGGTAGAGTTGGTATTGCACAAAATACTGGTGCAAATGGTGTAGTAACAATGTTCTTGGAGACAGGTACATTTGGTAATCAAATTCATTATTATCATCAGAGTAATACAATAGCGTTTGAGGTTGGTGAAAAGGTTAGTGTTAATTCGTCTATATTTGGCTATCTTAATGCTGCCAACTCAACAGTACTAACAATTAATAATGCCGCCAATGGTTTTTCAAACTTAGTAACTCAACAAGTAACAGGAGAGAGATCGGGAGCAGTATCTAATGGAATCAGTGCTGCTTCTAAATTGGTTCAAACCGGCGTTAAGAAATTATTTGTTGCTGGCAATGCAACGTTGAATTCAAATTCTACTGCATATGAGAATGCATATAGAACAGGGACGATAGTTGGTGGAAATACTACCGCTATAGGACTTGTTGACAATAGTACATCATATTTTATATCAGGTCCTCAGAATTTTATATATGGAGCAAATACAAACACAAGAGCTAATGTTGTTGCTACTCGTTTAGGATCTGATGCGACGATGACAATCAGTACATTGGCTGTAGGCACTGAGACTAAAAATGTCTATACAGATTTTATCTCTACAAACAACTCTGCTAATACCAGTATGCTCGATGTTGTTATTGATGGTTCTAATTCCGGAGTTGGAATTGTTAACTCAGTTACAATATCTGCTGGTGGATCTGGATATGCTAATAGTGACGCTTTGGTATTTGCAAATGGTGGTATAACAAATGGTGCACTTCCGTCTCTTAATGCTATCGGTACTGTTACAACAAACAGCACTGGTGGTATTACAAGTGTCACGTTAACCGGCCATGGAAATGGTTATTATCATGCACCAGCTATCACAATCACAACATCTGCTGGTAGTAGTGGAACATTGACACCAGTAATGAAGTATGGATATGGGTTGCCTAAGACTGGAAACACTATCAATACAACAGCAACATCAGGTGGAGGTATCGACAATCAACTTAATGATTCGTTGACGTACAGTCAAAGTGTTGCCTTAGGATCTATTAATAGTTTTTCATTTACTCCAGGGAACAATTATACAGCGGCTCCTTTTGCACTACCACAGAACAGGTTTGTTGATAAGTTTAATCAACGCAATGCTAATATATCATATGATAATTTTAGCGGATCAAGTTCTTCTGGGTTTGAAGTGGATGATGTAATTATTATTCAAACCCAAAACTTAGAACAAAAATACATAAACGTGTCATCTGTCAGTGGTACATTCACTGTTGGTGAGGGCGCCGTTCATGTGTTTAATGGCTCTGCTAATGTATTTGGTACTGTTACTGCAGCAAATAGTACTGTAATTACAATAAAAGAAGTTAAACGTAGAGACAACGTTGGTGGAGATATTCAACATACCGCAGTTGGTAATTCTGTTGCAATTAATGCTAGTGCTAACTTAACTGGTCTTGATTCATTGGCTACAGCAAATATTAGTGGAGATGCTAATGTTGCCGCTACTAGAAGTGTACAGGGAAGAATTGTTCAGGCAAATACATCTAATACGTGGGTTGAAGTAATGATGTATGACACGCAACATGATTTTAAAATAGGAGCAACAATTAATAAAACTGACTATACTAAGCAGGCCAATTTAAATTCATATTATTATTTGGTACCAAACACAAATCCCAATGCTACAGGCGTAGCCAATCAGCAGCATCTAGGATTGAATGCTAATATAACAGTTGATACAACCCTAGCAACAGGTGTTATTGATACGATAGAAATCCTACAATCTGGATATGGATATGTGGATGGAGAAACATTAACTTTAACTGGAGGGAATACAACTTCCAATGTAACTGCTACGGCAGTTGTTAATGCTGCAGGAATTGCAATTGGTCACCACAGAGACAACCAAGGGTTCCTAAACGAAGATAAATATCTTCACGACAATGATTTCTATCAAGAGCATTCATATCAGGTAAGAGTGGACATGCCATTAGATAAATATGAAAAGGTAATAAAGGACGTTGTTCATCTGGCAGGAACTAGATTATTCGGAAAGTTCCAGTCGAATTCGGAGGCAAACTTGAATATTTCGGTAGCCAACAGTAGTGTGAGTCAAGCATAATGGGAAAATTACTTCGTACTCAATTTAGAACGCATTCTGCTGCGCAGTTTAAAGAGTCCTTGACAGAGGCCTCTAATTCTATTTACTATGTTGTTCAGGGAAAGCCTGTTCCACCTAACGGTGTAACTGCGCCAGATGCTGCATTAACAAACAGTCAGTTTCAAACATGGGACGAGATGGTTCTTGGTAAGCATGTGACAAACGACGATGCTGTCCATATGGTTAAGAAAATTGAATGGGCAAACAACACTTCGTATATTTCTTATGATGATCAAACAGACTTACCTAATACAGATTATTTTGTTGTAACAAGTGAGGGATCGAACTATAACGTATGGAAGTGTTTGGCTAACAATCAATCCAGCGGAAATAGTACATCAAAACCCCTGTATTCTGATGTTAGCTCTTCGTTGAATACATTATATCTTAAAACTGCTGATGGTTATCAGTGGCGATTTATGTATTCTATTACGGATTCAAACTATACAAAGTTTGCAACATCAGGTCATATACCAGTGTATCCTCATGCTAATGCGTCGGGCAATGCAGTGGCTGGTTCAATTGATGCATATGTTGTAACAAATAGCGGCAATAATTATAACGAATTTAGTAACGGGTCATTTGTATCTGTAACAAACTCTACAGTTGCTACTGTTAATAGTTCGGCCTTTACTATGTCCAGTAACGATGATTTTTATAATAATTGTGGAATCTATATTGCATCTGGAACAGGAAGCGGCCAGCTTAGAAAGATAACAGACTTTGCTGTATCTGGTAGCACAAGAACAGTTACTATAGGTACAGCCTGGGATACTAATCCTAGTACAGCAGATAGTGTTTGGGAGATAACACCATATGTTACTGTTGCTGGAGATGGCAGCGGTGCAACAGCAAGAGCAATGATAAACACATCGAGCAATACTATTGCGAATGTTGAAGTAATAACACGAGGTAGTGGTTATTCTTATGCTGTATCAACAGTTGAAGCTAATAATATGGCCGCTGCTAATGTTGCAGCTGCAAGAGGAATAATCAGTCCTCCACATGGCCATGCAAACAATGTGATTTATGAATTAGATGCATATAGTATAGGAATCAGTGTAAACTTTGCAAACAATGAAGCATCAGAGATACCAACAGACAATAGCTTTAGTCAAATTGGTTTGGTTAAAGATGTTCTATATGCAAATGTACAATTAAATGGAAACACCTCTGGTACATTGACAATAGGTGAGAAACTTACTCAAGCAAACACTGGAGCATATGGTTATATTATAGCTGGTAACACATCACAAATATTGGTTGGTAATGTATATGGAGCTTTTGTTGTTGGCAACTCTACGAATTTTGCCAATGTATCTGGTGCAAACTCTGGCGCGACAATGAACGTGCAATCATTTTTTGTCAATACATCTGAAGGTGTAAGAAATTCGTTTAGCACATTTGATCAGAGAACAATCTTTGATCACAATAGAACATCTGCGAACGAGTTTACTGAAGATGAAAAAGCAACACAAGCGGACACAGATGCAAATGCATATGTACATTTTTCAAATTCAAGCATAATGGCTGTAACAAATGTCCGTGGTACTTTTAATTTAGGAATGGACAATGTTGTTACGGGAGCAACATCAACAGCAACGAGCAGAATAACAGCTCAAACAAATCCAGATTTGGTAAAAAATTCTGGCGAGGTACTATATTTGGAAGAGATAGATGCAGTATCAAGATCAAACACAACCACCGAAACCGTTAGGCTGGTAATTACATTTTAGGGGAATTTAAAGGATGCCTATAACTACTGATTTAAATGTGTCGCCATATTACGACGACTATAGCGCGAACAATAAGTTTCATAGGGTGTTGTTCCAGCCATCTGTTCCTGTGCAAGCGAGAGAGTTGACACAGTTACAAAGCATGCTTCAGCAGCAAATTGAGCAATTGGGTGCATTTACGTTTAAAGAAGGTTCAATTATTAGTGGTTGCTCTATTACTGATAGACTTATTAATAGAGCTAAAATTAATGATGCAAATACAAGCAGCAATACTATTAATATGGCAACTACTTTCTCAACAAGCGGCAATACGTTTGTTAGAGATTCAGCCAATCTTATTGCTGAAGTAGTAACGTACGCAACTGGTTACGAAGCAACAAACCCAGATCTTAATACTTTATATTTTACATATCTCAATACAGGAAACTCCTCTGGCGTAGAAACAAAAACATTCTCTACAGGCAGTCAGTTAACCGTTTTCCCTGTTAATGCTAGTATCAATGCTGTTGCTCTTTCTTCTAATACAGGAACACTATACTCTAACGCCGACACAATTACATTTAGTAGTACATACGGTACCAATGGTACAGCAAATCTTACAACAAATAGCACTGGTGGTATTACTGGTGTGTCGTTCAATAATACAGCGGCATATGGTCATAGTTATAGAATAACAGACATTCCAACGGTTGTGATATCCACATCAACAGGTACTGGTGGTAATACAGAATTGTTTACAACATCATTAACACCAATCGATGTTGTAACAGTTGCGAATGCTACATTTACTGTATCTGGTGATAGTGATTATAATGTTATTGGAAAAAATAAAATATTTCACATAACAGATGGTCAGATATTTCAAAAGGGCCATTTTATTGATGTAGACGAACAAAGTATTATAGTTCATAGAAATGATCCAGTACCAGATCAATATTCCGTTGGGTTTATGACAACAGAGAGTATTGTTAATGGATCAACAGATTCGACGTTGTTGGATAACGCTGCTGGATTTCAAAACGAAAATGCTCCTGGTGCCCATCGATTAAAAATGACTGCAAATTTGGTTGTTAACACAACATCAAATGCCGAGTCAACAAATAACTTCTTTATAATTGCAGGCTATGAACAAGGCCACATGGTCTATAAAAGACAAGACCATCAATTGGAAAAATTAGGTGATATTTTTGCAAAGCGGACCAAAGAAGAAAGTGGCGACTATGTTATAAGGCCCTTCTTGATAACCTCAGAGGAAATCGAATCGAGTAATGTAACTCATGTTGGTATAGCAGTATCTCCTGGCAAAGGGTATGTTGGCGGCCGCCGAGTTGAAACAGTAGGAACATCTCGACAGCTTGCAACAAAAGCCACGACAACAAAAAATGTCAGTGATGCTACTGTTACATCCAACTATGGTAACTATATTGAGTTGGATGAATATATTGGACATTTCTCATTCAACACTGCGCAAGAAGTTAAACTTCTTGATACAGCTGGTAATCGAATATCTACTTCTCTTGGCTCGTCTGTGCCTACGGTGCCGACAACATCCAATAGTACTGTTATTACAGGAACGAGTCCATCATTCACTGGTAATATTCTTGGCACAGCGAAGATTAGATCGGTGTTGTGGAAAGAAGGTTCACCAGCCGATCCAGCAGCTAAATACAAGTTGTTTTTGTTTGATATTAAAATGAACACCGGTAAGGATTTCCAAGCCGTGAGATCTGTTTGGTACAATGCTGAGGGTATTGGTGATGTTGTTTTACAGGATGGTGTCGCTAAGTTAAAAGATACAGACTTTAAAACAATGGTTGTCCCATTAGGTCAAAAAGGTATTAAGTCGATTGATATTGGTGGTACACAGGATATCAAGTATACGTATAGAACTGCTAAGACTGATGGGTCTATTGCAGTAAATGGATCGATTACTCTCACAACAACAGGTACGGAATATTTCCCATATACAGCAAGCTCTACGCTTAATGATACTCAAGAAGCTGAGTTTGTTATGGTATCAAACAATACCTCTTCACAGACGGTTGCTCTAACTGGTACATCTGCTGTTACTAGTGGTTCGAATGCTGTGACTGGATCGGGGACATCATTTACAACAGAGTATGTCGTCGGAGATTTTATTAGAGTTGCTGATGCCAATACTCATCGTATTACTGGTATTCAATCCGATACAGTAATAGTTACAGGTAATAATTTTGGTACTTCTGTTTCTGGTAAAACTCACAAGAGATACTTCCCAGCAGATATGCCAATTAATCTACATGATAGCACATCATCAAATGTTGTTATAGGTTCAAATGCTAATACAGCTGTAATAAACATGTCTCGCGGCAAGACACTAGAGAATGTTTTACCAGTACATACGTATTATAATGTAAAGAAAAATAGCGCGGTTCAAATGGGTAAGACTATGGCGAACTGCTTTATCAAGTTGGATTGTGGAAATAACACTACAACTACAAGCGGCCCATGGTGTCTTGGTATTACAGATCCATTCGATATTCAAGATGTATGGATTGCTAACGGCTCCTATGTAACAGCAGCTGCTAATAGCTATCTAAAAAGTTTCACATTGGATACTGGCCAGAAAGATAGCCATTATGGTTTGGCTTATCTAAGAAAAGTGAACACGTCTTTAACATTGAGCACGAACGATCAATTACTTGTTAAAGTAAGAACATTCACTAAAGATACCTCTGGTGGTGGTTTTGGATTCTTTACCGTCGATTCTTATCCAGTAGATGATTCTGCAGCAAATAGTACTAACCAATATATTAAAACTGCAAAGATACCTATCTTTACTTCACCTGCAACAGGTAAGTCGTATGATCTAAGAAATAGTTTTGATTTTAGACCAGTAACTGGTAATACAGCAAATCAAGCGGCAATTGCAGAAGCAGGCGCAACGATTAATCCAGCGAATACGGATACGTTTACTTCTGCTGAGCATTACATTGCTAAGCCCAATGGAAACCAATCTGCTGACTATAATTATTATCAACCACGTATTGATAAGGTGTCAATAAACGAACAAGGCATACTTGAAATGGCCTTTGGTACACCTGGTGATCTTCCTCTTGCTCCTCCGGATAAAGATGGTTCGATGACACTAGGTGTTATTAATGTTCCTGTATATCCATCAGATTCTATAGCAGTTGCTAGGAACAATGGGCGCCCAGATTATGCTGTAACAGCGACATCTAATCAGCCTCGTGGTTATACAATGAAAGACATTGGACAAATTGAAAGTCGTATAAACAGATTAGAGTATTATACTTCCTTAAATATGTTAGAAAAACAAACAAAGGATCTACTCATTCAAGCGGAATCAAATACGTCCGTAGATAGATTCAAAAATGGATTTCTTGTTGATTCATTTAAAAACTTTGCTGTTGGTTCAATTACTGATCCAGAATATAAGGCCGGTATTGATAAAAATACACAAACATTGGTACCAAGAGCCAAACAGCGTATGATAAAGTTGAAGGTAGATAGTACTGATAGTAATACCACACACGTTGGTGATTTGTTGATGTTGAATTATAACGACAGAGAACTCACAAGTCAACGGTTTGCTACTAAAATTCGTAACACATCTCAAGGATTTTGGCAATATAATGGTACTCTTATTACGATTCCAAGTTTTGATAATTTCTATGAAGTAAGAAATCCTCCGGAGTCTATTAATATTGATATTGACACGACAGGTCCAACTGTGGCTCTGTTAGAAGAATTGAATAAAATGACGTCAATGCAAGAGATTAGAGTAGATGTTCTTAGTGACTCATCTAGTACTAGAAGCACTGGCACATCGCAAACACAGTCCGGATCAATGCGACCAGGTTCTGGTGGCATCACAACTACAAGCACAGAGACGTTTGAGACTATACGGACTATTCAAGAACAAGAGTCAAGATCATTTTTCCGAAATCAGACCACTACTACAAAGCAACATGTCGGAGAGTTTGTGACGGACTTTACGTTCCGTCCATATATTCGTGAACAGAGATTAGTTTTTTGGGCTAGAGGACTGATGCCTAATAGAACTCATTATATCTTTTTTGATGAAAAAGATGCTAGTTCTTATACACAACCTGCAGTATTGCCGAATACCTCAAAAGCCAGGTTGTCGCAATCAGATTTTCAAAGTACAGGGTCAAAAGGAGATACATTAGTATCTAACAGCCTTGGTCAAATAGCTGGATCAATATATGTTCCTCAAAAAACATTTCTTGTTGGCGAAAGAAAAATAGTTGTTGCTGACATTAGTACATATTCTGATATCCTTGCGGAGTCGATGTCGTGGGCATCGGGCAACTTCAATGCTTACAATTTTGGTCTCGATAAACAATCGATAGATATAACAACAAGAAATATTAGTATTTCAAAACCAAGGGTTGTTACCGGTACTTCCACTCGAACAGATAGAAATGCATTTTCAACGGTCGATGTCGTACGACAACCCGCTCCGCCTGCGGAAATAATTCCTAATCCTCCCCAGGTGACGTTAGAGGGCGCCGCGGGCGCCGGCGACGACGCCAGCGGCGTTGATCCATTGGCTCAAACATTTAGAGTTGATATTGGTCGACATACTAACATGACAAGTGGTGTACATCTTACAAAAGTTGATGTTTATTTTAAAACAAAAGATCCTACCTTAGGTATAACTCTT
>Ga0208299_1002270_pt1 | contig 13150 bp, 22 predicted proteins | sample 15_taG_FD_184089 | JGI IMG/M metagenome (GOLD analysis project Ga0208299, IMG submission 184089) | Marine viral communities from the Subarctic Pacific Ocean - 15_ETSP_OMZ_AT15312 metaG (SPAdes) (version 2) | ecosystem: Environmental > Aquatic > Marine > Oceanic | place: Pacific Ocean | collected...
AAAAACAAAATATCCAAAAGGCATGAGGATAAAAATTGAATTGCCAGATAATAACTCGAAAAGATTACGACAAGAGTTATTCGTTAGAAGAATTTAATATATTAACGATAAGGAGAAAAAATGCGTTCTAACACAATTACAAGAGCAGTAAACTGGTTTCTTAAAAATCAACATAAAATCGGCACAGATGAGGCTTTCGAACGCCCATTCGGATGCTGGACACCACTTCAAAAAAATCAATTCATCATCGCGCTTTTAAGTGGGTTTGTGTGCGGTGCCTATGTGGTTGCCAAAACACACGACTGCGCCACTTATTCCAAAGAGATAGGAGATGAATCTTCCTATAGATGGTTTATGGACCTTTACAATCGGGGAATTGAATTTATAAGTCTCGATTCGAAGCATCGCCGCGAAACAATGATGGAGTTTCATAACGATAAATTTGCCGTGAATGGAAATATAGACGACGCAGAAGGTGTCAAAGTTCTATTGAAAAACAAGAAGTTTTCTGAATTGCCGCCTGCTTTACAGCAGAAGTTCTTAAATGAGTTATTAAATCTGACTATTTATGAAAAAGCAACACGGAAAGAGTTGGCAAAAATCTTCATAGCAGTCAACAGTGGTACTCCGCTAACTCCCCAACATTTACGCAACGCATTGGACACCCCAATTGCCAAAATTATTAGGGATTACATGACCATCTTGAACAAAGGTGGTTACGAAGCGAACATCTACTCGCCAAAACAAGCGGCGGAGATGAAAGCCCATGAAGATGTGGCAAAAATTTATATGCATTGTGTCTCTGAATCTGGCACCATCTCAAAAGGAACCTTAAACCAGTTATATTCCAAAGGAGAGAAGGAGGGTCTAAATGGTAGCTTTATCAAGGTCTACGACAAACCTGCTTGGAGCAATACGAAGAAGATTTGTAAAGCTATGCTGAATTTATCCAAAGTAAGCAAGCGCAAGTTGTCTCCGGGCGACATAATGCTTTATGTTTTAGTCTTAAACCGCGCTTTTAATGCGGGCTATAACATTAGTAAATTCAAAACCTTCATGACAGAGGTATTTCTTTTGGATGAATCTTTGGATAGGACTTCACACGCTAAGTTTGCTCGCTCCTCAAAAGATAAAAGCGAATTCTATTTTGAATGGAAGCGTAATAACTGGGGAACTGCCAGAAAACTCCGCGCTGATGAATTGTGGGATGAGATTATTTCTAATCCTTTGCATTATGGTCTTTTTAAGGCCAAAAAAGCAGGACTTCACAAGTTGCCTTCCGCTGCACACTCGCAGCCAGCAATCCCTTGACATTTTCTTGACAATTTAGTTGTTGACATAAGGCTCCCCAACGTGTATAATATAGGTATAACAAGTCGGGGAGTCTCTTTTGTTTAGAAATTGGTTAATTCAGAAAAATGATAATGTCGCCATCAATGGCTGGTGTTCGTGTTGTACCCCGGAAGAAGAGGAGTGTAGCCCGCGTTTCTTCGTGCTCGACGACCCGAACAACACCGCGTATACATCCGGCGACGTCTATATTCGCTGCGCTTGCTACGCTTCCGGTGATTCAGATTACGCAGTTGGTGAAATCTATCTAAAGAGAACCGTGGACCTAAGAGCATTATGATGCAGGTTAGACTTGAAGATTTGGCTGTTGGATCACTCTATCGGATGAAGGGTGCGACGTTTATCGTGGTTCAAAAGGAGAAAATTACCGTTCTAAACTTCCCGCTTTACCACCTTTACTTTGTTCAGCATCGCGGGAGCTTACATCACGAAACAGAGGTTTATACCCCGTCAACCCTCACTGGCCTATTGAAAAGATGGTCTTGAAGAATACGGTAAAGCCGGGACAAATCCTTTTACATTGTTGCAGGTTTCCGCCACAGGAAGAGGAAGAAATGGCCCGCCATTTGATTTTATCTGTGTCCGGGGATTGGATGGAAACTTATCTTTTGTTTAGCTCGGCACCAGAAGGTTCTGGCTATGTACCGGGCCTCATTGAAAAAATACAACTTTCAGCTCTTGATACTGAAGAGGAAACATCGAATAATTTTTATTGGAAAATAATCTCTTGACATTTTCTTTACAACTTTTCACTAGACAAACCATTTCGCAACGTGTATAATATACACATAACTTAAACACAGGACTATTACACATGGGAATCAGATCAGACGTTATACTTTGCATTAAAAATGAGGCTTACAAGGCTCTTTCCGACCAAAGTAAAGAAACCATCAAGGTATGGATGGGAGACTATGCCGACCGCAACGAGGAGGGGATGCTCTTTTATACGGAGGGCGTCAAGTGGTATAGCGGCATGAATTCAGAATTGAACGCATTGTACGAGGACATCGAGAAAGAAGATATCGACGAAGGAGATTATCTTATTATCGCCGCGTGCTCGGAATACCCCACCGATAATGATGGCGACATCGGCGACTGGTGGGATAACCCGTGGGACGCTCGCAAAGCTATATCAGTCAACGCCGAATGGGAATCGAGTGTTTAAGGTTGGCGATTTGGTTAGACACAAAAAGACTGGTTGGCTTGGTTTTATCTTATCAATCACCGAGTCGGACATACATATTCGCATCATGTATGAGCCGAGAGGAGCAATTTTTCCAAACATACTATTGTTCCCTGAACAACTATCTTATCTGGAAAAAGTAACATGAAAGACATAAGAGCGGGAGATTATATTATAAATGAGGCGATGAGCCTTGAAGGAATTGTAGTAGAAAAGGAACAGCGGAACGTTAGGATGTTCTGCACCAAAGACGAGGTTTATCCTCTAAATATTGGCAAAATAATAACTTTCAAACTCCACAAATCGTGGAAAATCAATAACAATAGAAAATTTAGATAAAGGAAAAAGCATGCTTAAAACTTGCAAACATTGTGAAATTGAATTTAACCTGCACTCACGCCAGAAAAAGCTGGTCGGAGGCTATATAAATGAGTGTCCAGATTGCGTTGAGGAGCGAGGCGGGGATGACTCGGAGCCTAAACATTTTGGTGTGACTGGCTCGTGCGGATCCGTAAACGTTCGCCGTTTCGATAACGAGGAAGATCGGGCACAATTTCAAAAAGATTACGAATCAACTCAAACAATTAAAGATTTTCTATAGTGAAAAAAAACAATATAAATCTCTTGACATTCTCTTGACAACTTTTCTCTTGACCTAACCCAAAATAACGTGTATAATGTATGTATAAATAGACCTATTTATATCACCAATCAATCAAAACAGGAGCTTAAATGCTTGACCCAAACGACCCAACGATTAAAGACCTTACAACCATCTCTTCCGAGGAATTCTATGAAGAAATGTATGATTTCGGAGGTTCATACGATCCTATGCCCATTGACATGGACGAGGAATGCCCAGAATGGATTCAGGAACAACTCGATGAAGATGCACCCTTCTAGCCATTATGAAGTTTAAACCTGGAAATTTGATAACTCACGCCCCGTCAGGCTCTATATGGATAATCGTTTCATGTAGACCTTACGAGGGCGAGTATCGGGAAGATTGGACGCGCCTCGTCGACGCTTGGTGTATCTATTCGGGAGAACTAAAAAAAGAGGCCAACAATTACTGGAATCCGGGCACGCTGGACACATGGCTGCTCTCACCAAAAGATACCCACCCTATGGATAAGTTGTGGAGAGTTGAAAATGAAGTTTGAAATAGGACAAATTGTCAGCTATACCGCATCTAGCGTCGAAAATGCTGGGTTGAAGTGGTTGTTCTTCATAACTGACGTTCTACCTCACAAAGGAGCCGGTGGCCATTATTATAGAGCATTTTGTTTGGAAACTCCTGAAAATTTGAATTCATGTAAGGATTTACACCAGACAATTCAGATATCAGAGGCGTCCATAAATGCAGTTTGAAATAGGACAAATCATCGAGGACAGCCTCGGCGGAAGAAGTATAATTATTGAGAAAAACCAATTTGGAATTACTTATTTTATGATTCATTCGCCGAAAGACCCCGAATATTTACACCGTCGATTTACGGAACCAGAGTCACAAATCAATCGCCACTACAAATTATACAGGTTGAAAGATGAAAATGCCACAAATCGGTGATATGTTGGTTTGTTACGACAGGCATAAACATTTATTATTCAAAGCCCTGGTTGTCGGCTCTGAAGGCCGCCTATGGACGACTTCGGTTATCTATGCCCACAGAATATATCGCTATAAGCCCCTTGATACTTGGACTTTCACGCCGGGAGACTGGAAAACCATGACGTCCATTCCGCCTCAAGGTAATCGGTGGAGTGTTGAATAATGGGACTTAGAAAGGGCGATATGGTGCGGTTCAAGTCAAACAAGGTGACGGGCATCATTGTGGGCTTCAAAACTAGTGAATTTAATAGTCACTACCACAAGGTCTTGATTCATTGTATCTATGCGCCTTATAATAGCCGACTAAACGGAACAATCGTCGAAATCAATAATCACACTCCAAATTTTGAAATTATAAATCGTGGTTTTGAATTTACTAATTCGCCTTGACATTCTCTTGACAACTTTTCTCTTGACCTAGCCCTCTCCAGGGTGTATAATATATGTATATTTAACGGAGCACACCTTGAAACATTTTGTAGTCCAGCGAGAAAACCACACCGTCGCCCAGCGCGACATAGACCTCGTATTCGGTCCCTTAGAGGCCCATGAAGAGATTTTGGTCATAGACCATGACGACCTCGCTACGATGGCGGTAGAGGCCGGTTTATTCCCTTCTAAGGGGCAATCTAGGCGCAACGGCCTGGGTGGTCCAGCGCCTCACGGTCTGCACCAGATAGGCACGAAGAAACGCCGGTTTTGGGTGTGGAACCCAGTAGCCGGTGATGAAAAGGTAATTTTAAACCCATCTTTCGACCGAACCCAGGGCTGGTTCGGAGGAAAGTAAATCTCTTGACATTCTCTTGACAACTTTTTTATTGACACGGCCCAAAATAACGTGTATAATATATGTATCTTTTATAGGAGTTACACCTTGACCGCCCACCAAACCCGAATCGAAAAACTACTTACAAACCCAGGATTGACCGACTCTTCTCGCTCGTTCGCCGAAAGTCTGCTTGGCAACTGCAAAAAGTGGGGAAGCCTCACCGCGAAGCAGTGGTCGGCATTTGAGAGGATGGAAGCCCGTTTTGACCCGGAAGTTATCGCCGCCCGAAAAGACTGGAATGACGCATGGGATGAAGATATGGCCGCGAAACTCCAGATTGCGGCGAAATACTATCTTAAAAACCCTCCATACTTTGGAGAGGTTGCCGCGAAGATTGTCGAGGATGTAACTTATGTTCCATCCGAAAAGCTATACCGCAAGATGGTCGAAAACAAATTCGTCCAAAAGGTAATTGCAACCTATAATATGCCGCCAGCATACAGCGCGGGTTCATTAGTACAGGTTCGTAAATCTCAACAATGCCCACATCACAGGTTGAAAGGGACTATTGCCCTTGTCGTAACCAATGAGGGCGATATCTCATCGGCTGCAAAAGGAGGTAGACCCTACACTATCCTCCCCTTTGGGTCCGACAAAACCTACCGAGTCGAAGAACGCTGGCTCAAGAGACACAAGGGCTAAACCATGTTTTAAACTTGAATATGGCCAAGTGGGGCCAATTAACAAAAACCCCAGCCCGTTGCTGTATAGGGCTGGCTCTCGATTCTAAGGGTTGAAGGTTGCTTATCGTGGATGCGGTGCATAAAGGGCTTTCTATCTCCATTATCGAGGGGACGACTATGTGAGCGTCAACAACAGATTTATGCAGATAGGAAGTCGGCTATCCGAGAAAAACGACACCGGCCCCACTTGGTCATCATCTATTTACCAGTTTGAAACTCTATAAAACCTCTTGACATTTTCTTTACAATTTAGTTGTTGACTTGAACCGAGATAACGTGTATAATGTATACATAACTTGAACCACTTCCCCTAAACTCTTGGAGTCTATCACATGGCATATTCACGCCAAACCCACAAAAGAACCGTCCATTGCTCATATTGCCGTAATCCGGGCCACAATAAATCCTCTTGCCCCGAATTGGCAGCCAGAGTCGAATCAATTCGTCAATCGCACGGCGATGACCATTACGACGTTCGCCGCTTTGACGCTAAGAAAGCCAAAAGAAAGGCGAAGGCGAAAGAGCGCGCATGTGGATATTGTAGTTCTAAAGGCCACAACCGCGCAACTTGTCCCGAACTACGCGCCAATATTCTTAAAAGTCAGGCGAAGAACGCCGAGTATCGCAAGGCGATATATGAGCGAATGAAGGCTTTCGGTGTCGGCGTTGGAGCTATCTTATCGACCGACAGATTCATGGGCCGCGTCAATCCTGGCGATTATGATTCTGCGCGCTATCGCATCCCGCACGTTATTACACTTATAAACTGGGATAACATCGCTCACTTCAACCGCGATTATACTTATTTCGACCAAAATGCGCCGTGGGTTTCAAAACCCTTGTGCGACCTGAATAATCAGCATATGTATGAACCGGGCTGGATTTGGGACGTTGAAATTGTTCAAATGTTAATGGGCGAGGATGTAGCTCAACAATGGATTGATGGCTCACATTGGCGCGCTGACCAGAAAATGACCTATTTCTGCGATGTTGAATGTCCCGTGCCGACGAATGAACCCCCTGCAAAGTGGCTTCTCGGCGGAGACTTAAAGTATTGGAAGCGAGCCTATAAAAGACGCTCATCTTATTATGGGGTTTTGTAGCCCCTTTTCGTCTCTTGACATTCTCTTGACAACTTTCTTATTGACTAAACCCTAAATATCCTGTATAATGTATACATAACTTGAACCTCTCACCTACTTAAACCCTTGGAAACTATCACATGTCCGTAGCTATCACATTCTCTAACCTCTTTTCAATGATTCCGACCCTTCTTTCGGGCGACGAAAGTAACCTTTATTCCGTCCTTATCCGTGGCCGACATGGCATCGGTAAATCGTGGATCGCGTACCAAACCGCCGCAGGCCTGACCTGGGATAAGAAGGCCAAAGCCGTCCGCCCGATTAAGAAGGGTGAAACTCCTCTTCCGGTCGTTGAGCAACGCGCCTCACAGATGACTGAAGGCGACCTATTAGGCCTTCCATCGCCCGCTATGGTAAAGGTCAACGGACGCGCGGCGGCGTCTTTACAGCCCTTCTCCTGGCTCGTAAAGGCCTGTACCGAGCCGGTTGTGCTCTTTCTCGATGAGATAGACCGCGCAACCTTAGAGGTCCGTCAAGGCTTCTTTCAGCTAGGCGATAGCCGTCAAATTAACGGCTGGAAATTGCATCCGGGAACCGTTATCTTTGGTGCGGTCAACGGCGGTATGAACGCCGCGCAATATCAGGTCGCCGATATGGATCCTGCTGAACTTGACCGGTGGGTCTGCTTTGACGTTGAGCCTTCTATCGAAGATTGGCTCAATTGGGGCAAAAGCGAGATTCATAGCCTTATTTGGGACTTCATCAATCAAAACCATGATCACTTGGAGCACAAAGGCGAGTTTGAGCCGGGTATAGTTTACCCTTCGCGCCGTTCGTGGCACCGCTTGAGCAATACCTTTGCTAAAATAAACATGCTTGACGACGAAAACCCAGATTTGGGGCTGCTTTTCAACCTGTCCCACGGATTTGTCGGCTTTGAAGCTGCGGTTTCGCTTCGTGACTTCGTTGAAAACTATGAGCGACAGGTCACCGTTGACGATATCCTAGTCCATGGAAAGATAGATAAAACCTCCGATTTCGGCTTAGTTGACCACGTTGCTCTCATTGAGAAGATGCATGCAAGTGGAGTTTTCAACGCCAAAATGGAAGAGTCCAAATTGGCCAATTTGGTCCTATACTTTGACGCCCTCCCGGCTGAGGCTCGAATGAAGTTATTCACAACTTTAACCGAGGACAATAACCAGATCTCCGCCGACAATGGTTCAAACTTCCATAGGGAGCTTGCAAGGCAGGGAAAGGTCGAGGCGTTTATTAAGCTCCTCGGAGGCAAATAATTTACGAGTGTGATAGCTCCGGTTGCAAGGGGATTTGATTAAGATTCCCCTTGCAACCACCCTTTTCACCCTTGACATTTTCTTTACAACTTTTTCATTGACTTATACGCCGTCAAGGTGTATAATATATGTATAAATTGGAGTTCACATATGACTATCACCTCACCCGAAAAGCAATTACCGGCTTTCGACCTCAATAATCACATCGTTGACTTGCTCCGCGATGAGCCTTTTTTCTCCGCGTTATCGCGAAAGATGGAAAAGGTAGTTTCTAAGTCGGTTCCTACCGCTGGCGTTCGCTTCAATGACGATAAATGCCGGTTTGAACTGATGTATAACCCAGACTTCATGGCGAAGATGCTGGATCAAGACATAAAGTACGTTAAAGGCGTACTATTGCATGAATTTTATCATATCATGCTTTTGCACGTTACAACCCGGTTACCCGCCGGGAAGATGACGAAGAAATGGAATATCGCAACCGACCTCGCCATTAACAGCGAGCTAACTGTGTTTGCGCGCGATGCCGACACTCCAACCGGGTGTTCCGTCGAAAGTTCCCTTTTGCCGGTCGATTTGGCCTGTATTCCAACCGTCGGCCCGTTTGTTGACCTTCAACCACACCTTTCGGCTGAAGAATATATGACTTTGTTACCCGACAATCCAGAGGATGAGGGCGGGCAAGGTGACCAAGGCGAAGGCCAGGGCGACGAAGGCGATAGTGAAGGTTCTTCCTCTGGTTCCGGCGAGGGACAGGGCGAGGGAGAAGGCCATGGCGACGAAAAGCCAGGTTCTTCCAGTGGAAATGGCTTCGACGACCATTCAGATTGGGGCGACTCCGATGGTACAGATGAAAGGCGCAAAATCGCCGAGGAACGTCTAAAAGAGAGTATCAAAGAGGCTTTTGTCGAGGCCCAGTCCAAAGGATTCGGTTCTGTGTCCGCCGGTATGCGTCGGACGATAAAGGAGGTTATAACTCCAAAAGTCAACTGGAGAGCCGTCCTGCGTTCATTCGTCAAGGCTAGCCAGCGAGCCGATAGGACTTCGACAATCAAGAGTGAACCGGCGTTATGCCTATATTCACCCAGGCCGCAAAGCTAAGCGTCAAGCGAAAATCGCGGTTTCAATTGACCAATCGGGTAGTGTCTCTGATAGTATGCTTACAGCCTTCTATTCCGAGCTTGAGAAGTTGGCTCAAATCGCTGATTTCACGATTGTCCCCTTTGACACCCAGGTTTCAGAGGCTCATGTCCATGTCTGGAAGAAGGGCGAGCGACACGAGAAAATTCGCTATATGCACGGTGGAACCTGCTTTAACGCCCCAACGAAGTGGGTAAATGAGCATAAATTCGATGGTCACATTGTCCTGACTGATATGGAAGCTCCAAAGCCGGTTTCTAGCAACTGTCAGCGCATGTGGATGACAACCAAGCAGAACGCAGAACGCCCTTACTTCCAGACTAATGAGCGAGTGATCGCAATCAATGACTAAAGTTCCCTTTAAAACTGACGAATTGGAGGCTGGCGATATAATCAGCCTTCAAGCCCGTGATCCGAGGCTTAACGGCCATGAGTATTCGAGGCTTTATATCTTCGAAGTCACGAAAAGACTGTTCAGAACTGTGGTATTGCTTGATGCATCAGATGTTTCAGCACCGGGAGACATTTATAATTTCCATATAATCGACTTAGAAGCCGATAGCTGGGTAAAACTTGTCTAGGTTAATCACGATAATCCTGGTTGTATGTGGCTTATTGTTCATTCTCGAAAAGTCTGGACTCGATGATGAGGTGAAAGCCCTGGTTCATAGTGCCTTTTCGGCAGGCGCGGAGGTAACAAAATGACGAAATTCAAGGCTGGAAGCGTTATATTAAACAGACTAGGAAGTAAACCCGACGAAGAAGTAGATTGCGAGGGGATTATCGTGCGACACTGGCGCACGCCGAGCCGCTTTCATTCGGGCATGGTCGATAATGTCGATATATACATCACTTTCGACGCTTCATGGCCCACACAAATGAATAAAGTAGTTACACACCGGGGTTTCAAAGAATCCCAATGGGAATTGAAAAAATGAAGTTTCCAGCGCGCTTTTCGGCGGCCCCACGATTGTGTGCTTGATACGCCGATTTTTTTATTTCGCCAAATTTTTTATAACAGAGGCCCAGAAATGCAGTTCAAAAGCCCAATAAGGCCCGACACCTTGAAAGTCGGGGATATAATAAGCAAATGGGGGAGGTATTCAAGCCGGACAACGCTCGGAAGCGGATCCGGCCATTTTGAGCGTCGAAGGCACCTTATCATCGGCTTGAGCGATTATCATGTTTCAACGGTGGTTTTGCTTTGGAAGCCGCTTCCGGGTGAAACCATAATAAACCCAGGGTCTAACTACGATATCCCGACAGCGACGATAAGAGGAGTTTTAAATTGGAGAATCGCGAAATAAAACCAAGACCCGGCGATATCATAGTTAGATACCACCTTAATCCTTCTTTGTCGGACATAGCCGATAATTACAGGGAGATAGGGAGATATTTGGTCCTCGATAAGATAGGTTTGACGGGGAGAAACGCGCCCCCCTTCGCTACAATGAAGTGGAGCTATGACTGTCTATTGTTGAGTTTCGACCAGGAGTATTATTCATCGGAGAATAAGGTAGGTTCAACGCGGCAAGTCGGGGAATGGATGTTCCGACACCCAACCGATAGATGGGAAATCCTCGTTGAAAGCGGCTTATCGTGGGAAGGAGAGTAAAAGTGGACGTTTGCGCCGCCACGATGGGATACTTTGCCCTATTTCTCTATTTTTCCTCAATGGTGACCGCCGTGATTGTCCTCTTGGGAAGGTGGAAATGACGACTTTACAAGTTCTTGACATGATAAAGATAGACAATAAGCCGCTTTCGCGGTATAATGTATACATGAGATCGAGCACTTCACCACTTTTTACCCTTCCCTCGCGCTTCTCGCTCGTTTGCGCGATTATGGAGTTTCTAACTTGCTTTCTAAGTCAAACCAAAATCCAGGCCGCTTCTTCGTTGTCCGTTGTCATGACATCCCAAATTTTAGCATTACACGCAATGAATGGAACCTCCGTTGTCTCGCGTCGAGCCAGCAATGGAAAAACCGGGTTCGGCCCGACCATATCGACGACATCGATATTCCCCTTGCAATCTCCATTTTGGGCGAGAACGGCTTTGAAGTCGATGAAGTCGATTTTCACGGCAAGCCCATCAAATAACCACCTTTCACCCCTCGCTTTGGAGGATTCACCGTCGATGACATTCATATAAGGGCCACAGCCAAAATACCGGGCGAAAGCCCCTTATGGCGATTGTGACTTGGCCCCCCTCTCGATTCCACTTTATTCCAGTTTCTAACTCTCATATGGAGAATACATTGAAAATCCCACGATAAGCCTACCTGGCCATAGTCAGCGGCTCAAAGTCAATTCCTTACTTTAAACCTTAACTTTCACCAACCCCTAATCAACTATCACTCACTCATTCAAAAGGTACTTTCAACCATGAAAATTTCAAATCCAGCTTCAAACCAAACACTCATCCAAACCCCAGTTTATACCGCTCTTTTGAGCTATGACGTTCCACAGGTCGTCGTTCTCCACAAGGAGCGTTTAACCTTGGTTAATTCCAAGAAGTATTCAAATACTACTAACAAACACCGTAATGCGGCGGTTCGCAATTATCACCCTTCTAACTTCACAAAAGTCGAAGCCTCGCCCGCCGAGATTCAAGAGATTACCGGCTTAGAAACCCGGTAATCCGACAACCCAATAACTAACTTTCAAATTACTTTTTCAGGAGCCTATCACATGCCACTTTCAACCGACCAAATCAGCAATATTCACTATGCCCTAATAACCGCTATCCATGCCGCTATTGAGGAAACCATCGAAAACGAGCTTTATACCTTGGATAAGAACATCGATTCAACCGATGTTTCTTATGACGCATTATCCTCTTTCAACGCCGACATTGAGGAGGTAGTCGATAACGTGCTTGATACCGTCACAACCGCGTTCGAGGATGAACTAGCGAAGAAAACCCAGTTAGCACTTGACGAATACAAGGCCGACTCATTACCCAGGATCAAATACCGTTATGAGAAAGACGGAATCGTTGACGGACCCGCTCGCCGAGAAGAGTGGTGCAACCTCGTTGATGCAATGAATAAAAGTGGAGTTATATCCGACCTTATCGCGAACAACATTGACGCAGATGTAGAGGCGCTATAATATGTCAGACGATAATCCAGGAAGAACCCTGACTTTCAACGATACAAAGGCGTTTCATCACTGGCTCAAAAGGCAGAGGAAAACTTCCTTTTCGGTGCCCGTTCAAATGGAGAACTCGATATTCATGTTTCAGTATATTCAAGTTTCAAAGCGGGCTTTGACCGCGTTCCACCTAACATCGAATGAGCGGGTGGAGGTCTGCCTCTCAAAGGCTAAATATTCAGATAGATACTACGCTTTCATCAAACCGATGAGAGTCGAAGAGGACAGCAAATAAATGAGTTTGAACCTACTAAATCCACAAGTCGGCGATATCATAGGTTGTACCAGTGAAACCTTTGACAAGCCGATTGTCGAGTTTCCAATAGGAAGATTTATCATCTTGCGAAAAGACAGTTTCGCCCCCGGTCATGGAGGATCCAGCGATAGATTATTCACCTGCCGATTGTTATGGCAGAAAGCCCACTATGCGATAGTCGGTGATAATGAAGGTGAAAACTTCACAATCACCCTTAAAGAAATGATAAACTCATACAGCAGGTTCTACCTGCACTATCGCCCAGGGGAGGAATAAATGAGTTTCGACCTTGAAAATGCACGAGTGGGCGATTTGCTAGTTTGTTACTTGGCTTATTTGAACTCGCCGAAACCGGAGGAACTACTTGGCAAATTCATCGTCGTCTCAAAAGGAAGTTCCGAGGCCAACAATAATAAAAATGGTGATAGTCCAGAATTAACCTTGCATATCATCCAGGCTAAAGAGAACTATTCTCCTATAAGCGATTATGTAGGAAGAAACTGCACTTTCAGGATAGATGTTATGCAATCGGAGATAACGACTTGGAACCTTGAGTATCG
>Ga0208299_1002271_pt1 | contig 13147 bp, 15 predicted proteins | sample 15_taG_FD_184089 | JGI IMG/M metagenome (GOLD analysis project Ga0208299, IMG submission 184089) | Marine viral communities from the Subarctic Pacific Ocean - 15_ETSP_OMZ_AT15312 metaG (SPAdes) (version 2) | ecosystem: Environmental > Aquatic > Marine > Oceanic | place: Pacific Ocean | collected...
TATTCACCCGGCTCTAATAGAGCCAGTATGCTGTCACCCGGTTGTCTACTATATTTATTCATTATCCCATCATTGGACTACGTTTGTATTTAAGTAGCCCCCCTAATTGATATGCCATTGGCTGTTGTTGAACTGAGCCACCTAAATTATATCTTGGCATATATCCACCTTCTTGTAATCCATGAGATTCAAGTATATCAACTAAATCAAGCGTACGACCTTCTTCATCATAAATATCGCCTAAAGCTCTTCTTCTGGGAGGTAATACATCATCTAAGATGCTTGGATGTATGTCATCTTTTACATTTTCAGGCCAATCTGTATAATGTTGCATATCAACATTCGTTCTACCTTCATTATATGGACTTCTTTTACCTTTAATTAATTTTTTAATTCCTTTTTTACCAACTTTACCCAATGCCCCTATTGGTAATGCTGATAAGGCAACATCTAACTTAGATTGAGGAATAAGAAAATCTATTAAAGATGTTAATCCACGCTCTTGGCCAGCTGCCCTCTCAGGGTCTTCATGTTGAGAAGGAAATCTCTTAACAAATCTTTGACCAAATGTTAATTTATCTTCAGCCTCTCCACCTTCTTGATATGGTAATGCATTAGATACTCCACCCGGCATCATACCACCCATTTGATATTTAGGAATCATATCCTGTAATTGCTGAGAAGAATACTGACCACTTACAGCGCTCCAATCATTACCAAATTCTTCCATTAAATTTTTATTTCTCTCCTTTAGCCTCTCATGATGACTTCTAGGAGTAGGTGGTACAATACTAGCGTATCCGAGGTCAACTTTTTCTCTTTCTTCAGGAGACATTCCTTGTTTAATTTTACTCATTGCAAGGATTCTATCCATATCAACCATTGGAGCATTATCTTCCATAGGAGTATTACTTAATCCTTGTAGAATACCGGAGGTCATATCATTCCTGCTCTGCTCTCTATTTCTTAACTTAGCCTCACCCATAATTTTATCTCTATTTAAATCGGCTGATTCAAAAGCTCTCATTAACGCTCCTCTAGCCTCTCCACCTTCTTGGTATCCTTGCATATATCCACCTTGTTGAGAACTAAATGGCCCAATACCTCTATATATATCACCAGTATAAGATGCGTCTGAAGTAAGATTAGAAGTCAAATCTAAATCAGAACCCAAATCAAATTGACTAGCTTGTGGTAAACCGAAATTAGCCCTTATATTTGATACGCCTGAATCCATAGATTCTATCGCAGGAAGAGATTTACTTAGATTTCCAGCTCCCATAGATTCATGAAATGCTTTAGCATCCGCACTTAATCCACCACCTAATTCTGGAGAAGCTCCAATATTTATACCTTTACCAGCTAACATTTTACCAAACCCAGATTTTAATTCTGAGCCAGCCATACCAGTCAATCCAGACATTAATTGAGAACCAGCAAGACCCATCGCCTGCCCTCTCATAGCCTCATCAATACCACCTTTAGCTTCACCTAATTGTTCATATCCAGAACCAAGTAATCCAGTACCACCAGAACCAGCCCCAACATCAGGGCCTTTACCAGCTAACATTCTAGAACCACCTAACAAACTTCCTAAACCAGCTCCTCCAGCTTTGGCTAACATTAATCCTACTGGCCCCATAGTAGAACCAAGAGCGGCTCCAAGTAAACCAGAAGCAATCTTACCTCCCCATTTACCCATAGCACCACGCTTACTCATATATTTCTTTAATGCTGCTGCTTTTCTAGCTTGGTCTTTCCTAGTCTTTGTTACATCTCTTTGTAAACCAGCTCCATAAGATTGCCCTGAAAATCCGGGTATATAGCTTCCGCCTTGTAATTTCCACATAATTATAATTCCTTCTTTAACGCAAATATACTATTTTGCAATTTTAATATAAAGCTAATATTATTCAAATACCAGCTATTTTTTAATTTATATAACAATTTCATATTTATAGAGCACATATTAAATGTCCTGTAAATCTTGTAAAATCTCCACCAGTAGGTTCGTGAGTATGTTGCTCTACTCCACTATCCTGTTTTGCATATAATTCTATAAAATCATCAGCATCTAATTTTAAATCTGCTGAAAGATTACCCTGCCAAAAATTATCTGTAATAGCACCAGAGAGTAAATGTAGACTACTAGCAACTCTATTTGTTGTACTGGTTGTAGTTGCATCTCCTTGGTTTTTAAACAAATGAATATCAAGTCTTTCTTCAGCATCCCAATCGCCAGCATCTGTATCCACATTACTGTCCATTAGGACATTAGCATCAAAATGGTAAATACCATTATAAGGGGCTGTAAATTTATAACCTGATACATCAAAGTTACTTCCATTATCATAATGCTCAGTATCGAGAATAATTCTAGTATATGTACTGCCAGTTGCTATTGATTGACCATCTACACTCGTACTTTGATATACACTAAATGCAGGATATTTTTTTGCAATTAACTTATTTGATAGATTTATACTTCCATTAACTTTTAAATCTTTATCTACATATTGATTGCCATTAGAAGACATATCCGTTTTATATATTTTTCCATCTTTTTTTAAAGACAAAGCCATCTGTTGATTAGAACCCTTATTAATAATAATTTGACCATCTGTCATCCCACCTATAGATACTTCTCCATGAGAAAATAAATTAGGTTGTTTTAAATTTAATATATTTCTTGTATCTCTATCCATTAGCTTACAGCGCTATTACTAATTATTCTATACTCTATTGTTATATCATTTATCTCAAATGTACCAGAACTTGGCGGATTAAATCGAAATTGGATACTTTGGCAAGTTGTATCTGAAATACTATCAGTTGTAAATGTTGCTATATCCCACTCTCTCCCACTACTACCAGTGCTTTCTAAATATCCAGCTCCCCCCGTATTCCCTTGTGGGGAAACATTACTACCACTTGCAAAATCATTGAAATCTAAAGTTCCATCTTTAGCATACTCTAAAGGTAACTGTTGTTCAGCGCTCGACCTGTAAGTAACGATAACTTTATATATTTTCTTTTTTAATCCCGGCTGACCAAAATCTATATCCCTAGTAGTTAAAACTTGACTGCTGTTTGCTACCGCATGTGGTAAATATTTTTTTATTGCCATTGTTGTTGATGATGCTTCTGTGCCGACTATTAAATTATTATTCCAATCTGTGGCAAAGTTTGTATAATAATAACTATCTGTAAATATATTAGTATTGAACGTCCACCCCTTACTGTCAAAATCATATATAAAACATTTATGGCTATGAGTAGATAAATCCTTAGGAGACCTCATTATAATTAACTGATTACTTATCGTATCGTAACCAATCATAGTATCTTTTTCATGAGCAGAACCTTGGGCAAAATCATTCCAGTCTGATACACCACTATTTGTACTTTCAAAAACCCCAAGTTTATTTTCAATTAGGTTTCTAACAGAACGCCCATCATATAAAAAGCAACCCGCCTCATTTACCCAAGCAAGACCAACATCAGTCTTAGTCACACTATGTTGATAACTAACTCCCATTTTTTGAATAGTCTCCTCTAAGAACCAGTTAGTTGGAGACGAATTAGATATATTTATTATGTGAACTAAATTATGTTTAAAAGCAATTAATCTATCGGCAAAAACTTCTAAAGCAGTATATTCACCAAAATCACCTTTAGAAACATCTATAAAATTCAATGGTAAAAATGTATCAAATTTGTTTATTTCAGAATACATAATTCTATCGCCATACCTTTTCTTGGTATCATCTGGCTCTTTTAAAACTACATTGGCTATAAATGTTCTTCTACCAGCTATAATAGATGATTGATATGTTTCTTTTGATTTTCCTAAAGAATTGTATTTTTTTTCATGAGAATAACCATTTAAACTTCTATAGGTATCAAGATTAGGTCTTACTGATTTTAAACCTACCGAAGAACTAAAGGCAGACCAATAACCAGATTTTTGTGTATGAGCAGCAGTTCCAGCTCGTCTGTAAGTCCAAGCCGTATAGTCACTATCTAATGACATTCTAGCCCCTTGAACTATATCTATATCAGCAAATAATACTAAATCATCATCTCCATCTTTTTCTCTTGTATATATTCTTCCCCCAGATATTCGACCATTATAGTGCCTATCCGCATAAACAGTACATTCTAAAGCTTTTAAATCAACACTTACTGTAAAACTATTGTCAAATTTCGATGGAAGAGTTTCTTGATTGCCGTCATAAATAAAAGTTTGCCAAAATTCATAAGTTTTTGTTTCCCATTCACCATCATCCGCATGAGATGTAACTCCTATATTCCAACCAATGCCTCTTTTATAAATCGCACCATCCCCGTCAGATAGCGCTTCATCCTTAGTATTACCATATCCTCTATACACCCTTACTGGTGAAATTGTCCCATAAATACTCTCAGATGGTCTCCTAATCATAAAACACTCAGGTCTTTCCGATGATGTACTTAAAATAGAATAAACTTGTCCAACTTCAAAATGATGATTTGCTCGAATACCGCTATGAGCAGTTATTTCAAATGAAACATAATCTTCAGTTATAGCATCTACGTTTTCATCTAATCCAACAGAGTGACCATGTTGGTCTTCCAGAGAAGAATTTAAAGCAGTATAATGAGCATCTGTACCAATAGTATGCTGAGCGCTAGTTGGCATATCTATACCCGAAGAAGGTGGAATTAAATATGTAGGATGCTCATACCAACCATTAAAAGAAAGACCACGTATGTCGTCAAATTGATTTTTCTGTATATATCCATACCATTTCATTATAGCATTATTCTCTGCGTTTGAATCAGAAACCCTTAAAACCTCATCTACAAAGCTAAAAACAAACTCTGATGTTGCAACATGTTCACTTACCTGAGCTATGAGAACAGGATTTATTTCGGATGCAATCCAAGCATTATCTGTAGTTCCTGAATCATCTGCATCATTATAAGACCAAATATCAACAACATTGTTTTCTGAATCTGCTAATGCGATTAATTTATCTCCAACTGTTTTTCTACCTTTTATTACAATCCCAGAAGCGGCTCCATTAGGAGAAGATGTAAATGTTAAGGTAGCAGAAGGGTTTGTGCCTCCTCCGCCTATTCCAGTAACATTCGCAGAAAGCCCTATTACAGTAACATTAATTCCAAATGTACCAGTTGAGTTTGCAGACGTAACTGTTGTTCCAGCGGCTATTCCACCTGCGCTAGATGTAACTGTTTGACCAACCCTAACATCAGCACTGCTAACAATATCTATATGATTATCTCCGTTTGAAAATGAACCATCAGTCGCTACAGTAAATGAAACTTCATCAGTAATTACCTTACCAGCAACTGTCATATAATGGTCTGAACTCTTTTGAGTAAATCCTGTTATCGTATATACGCCATCATTATATTCGCTACCTCTAATAGAAATATTATCTCCAATGGATAGACCAGCTACATCTGTCCAATAATCAATATCATCTTCAAATTTAATATACTGAGTTGATGGTATTATTGCTAAAGCCATATCTATCGAGAACTCCCTGCTCCACCTGAATCAGAATCACCGGGAGGCTCAGCTACAACTGATGTTATCTCACTATCCTGAGGATTTACAAATGATATATTTCGTGTACCTGAAATACCAACTGTAAATGTTAAAGCAGAATTATCATTAAATTCGTTTTTTCTACTATGGTCTGACTCAAAATAGAATAAATTAAATCCGCCGCCTTTATTAGTTCTTTCAGAAGAAGTTGCAGGAGCACTATTAGACCTATTATCTAAACTAGCAGTAGCAACTGATATATATTTAGTTAATGCACTAGCAGTCGGAGCTGAAGGATTTACACTATGAGCAACAAGAGAACCAGCAGATTTTATTTTACCCTGAGCATCTATAGACATATTATCTATTTGACTAGCTTCATTCTCAGCTAAATCTCTAGGGTCTTTTACTGTATTTATTCCACCAGCAAAACTACGTATCGTATATCTTTGTTTAGGCATTAATCAAGAATCTCGAAATGAACTAAATCGTCAAACAGATTATCTTTAGTTTCAAAGTCACCATCCCAATCTCCACCCCATCTAACCTTCACATTGAGACGTTTAGCGATTCCCTTAACATAACCCCCAAAATAATGAAATCTGTCCCTGTCGCCCCAATCTATAGGGTATGGGGCTACATCCATGGCCTTACCCTGAACGTGTTTACCGAATTTGGTCTTAGATTTACCTTGTTCTACTAATTCATTCTGTCTTTCCTGTGAGCGAAGTCCTTCAATAATAGCACAATCAAATTCCTTCACTACTTCATTAAAGACATTTTGAAGTTTAGCATCAACTCCTTTCATTCGTTCCTTGCTTCTCTTGCCAAATCTTGGCATTACTTAGCACCTTTGAATTTTGAAAAGAAGCCTTTCTTTTTCTTTTTACTTTTCTTCTTTTTTTCCTTACTCTTCTTTTTCTTTTTAATCTCAGACATAGCAACCTCAGTAGTATCTAATACAACTGGCTGTGGTTGAGAACTATTAAGAATACTAATTAAAAATATTGTAGTAATTGCTTTCATTTTATTTCCCCTGTAACATTCTAGCGAAAACACTAGCCACTAGGTCTGTCCCTTTATCAACTAACTTTTCAAATACTTCCTGTTCTTGCTCTTCATTCAAAAGTGGCAAATTAATTTTTTCATTAATAGCTGTTGCCCATTCTTTTTCAAATTCTTCTGATTGAATTTTTTCAATAATAAAGCTCTCTATTCCACTTTGTAACTGTGGGACAGTTGCTTCGACTTGCTTTGTTAGTTCACTAAGAACTATTGATTTAATATCCATTATATTATCCTCATTATTATATTTACGATTATTGGAATAGCAAACATTGCTACTCCACCCCATGTTCTTATTTCTACCAAACTTTTCTCATGTTCGGAAACTTTACCATTAATTTTATCAAGATGTTTATCAATTCTTTCAATATGTTTAAAAATTGTTATTTGCCTTTCGTTTAATTTTGTTAATAAACGAATAACGTGCTCTCGATGCTTATCTATGCTTTCATAATCCATCTTATTTACCATTCCCATTCATTCTAGACATTATCCCGTCCATACGAGATAACTGCTTTTCTACATCACCAATCGCTTCTAACATAGATTCATGTCTTCTGTCTCTAACAGAATCTGAATCGTTCCATCTGCTAATTAATTTAATAATCATTCCTTCCATATTCTCTAAAGTCTCTGATTGCCCTCTGTTCTCAATTTCAAGATTCCGCAAGGATTCTTGCTGAGACTCAGCCTTCCTTGACATTGACACAACTAAATAAACAAACATAGCACCCACTATGCCTATCATTCCCGCTTCGCTATATATTGCTATAAAATCCATTATTTACCCTTCTTCCCCCAACTAAACGGATTTAGGTTTAATTCTTTTTCGTAGAATGAAACTCTACTCTCCAGCTCGAGTCTTTGTCGCTCCTCTTCCACGCTATGCCTATCAAGTAAGCCCCTAATCGTGCCATCTGCTTCAACAATCTGTTCTTCAAGTGTTCCGATTCTAGTTTCAATACGCCAATAGCCATACACGAGCATACCAACCAAAACAAGTAACTGTCCCAGCCATTTAAGATTAATACTAACGATAGCATTATCATCAACCACAGTACCCTTGTAACTTCGAGCAGTCTCAGGTTTAGCCATTTAAACATACTTCTTGTCAATTATAGAGACATACTGTTTGGGGATTACAGTACCCGTAAAAACATATTTTATAGGGATTCCATATGATGTTGAAATATTTTCCATATTATACCTTTAGATGTTTAGATACTTCTTTACTACCACTATACTGAGGTACTATTCTTGATAATAATTCCGATTTAGTTTCACTTCCACCATAAACAACTCCACGTTTATCATAGAAATCTTGTATTTCTGCTTTAGTATTTGAATCTGTAGGATAATCTGATTGTGTAGTAGCAACACCATTAATTATATGATGTCCTCCTACTATCAATCTTCCATGTCCATCACCATGCTTTTTATCACATTCATCAACAAAGAACTCTTCAATTACTTTAAAACTATTACTTCTCTTCTTTATGTCACCATCTACATCAACAAAATACGCATAAGACGAAGGATAAGTCAGAGTCTCAGTAGACCCATCTGTGTATGTTTTAATGCGAGTAGCACCGGGACTTGTATTTCTATGAATCCGTACTCGATGACCCTGACTACACCTTCTTATAATCATTCGTCTATCTCACCCTCTACTTCTTCAGGTTCAAGAGATGAACGTAGCATATTAATGAATGCTTCTTTACCAACAGAAAGCTGGTCAGCCATAAACTGATTCGTATTCTGTTTGTTCTGTAAATCGTTAATGTGATTTACCATCATTTTCTGTTCATCAGTCATATCTTCGATAATGTACTCTTTATCATCAAGATTCAAGACTGGCTTTTCTTTTTTGTCTTTAGCCATTATTGACTCCTTGTTAGTTAATTATTTTGCTTCTAATGCTTCTACTTTTGCACTTAATTCTTGTACTGCTTTGATTAGTGGTGCTACAAACTGTATGTAATCAGCTCCGAGTTTATCTGGGTCACCTGTTTCAATCCCCGCAAAATCTTCTTTATCTATTGTTTTTAATACTTCTATTACTTCCTGTGCAACAATACCATATTTTGATTTTGAACCCCGCTTATCTGATTTAAACTTGTATTTAACAGGTCTAACAGAATTGATAAAAGATAAACCTAAGTCTGAATCTTCTATATCTTTTTTAAATCTTTCATCCGAAGTATTAATAGTCCCGTCAGCATACATTACAGCCGCACCATCTGATGACATATTAACTCTGGTTACATCAGCATTACCAAGTGTTACTGAGTTATCTGCTACGCCTGTTGTGGCGTATCCGACTACTGTTTGATTTGTACCACTATTAGCAGATGGGTCTGAGCCAGCACCAATAATTGTATTTTGTACGCCCGTTGTAATGACATCGCCAGATTGGTATCCCACAGCAGTATTCTCACCGACATTTGATGCAGTATCTTGTGTAGTCAATGCTTGGTATCCAATCGCTGTATTTTTATCGCCCTGATTTTCGGTCTTTAATGATTCAAAGCCGACAGCGGTATTAAATTGTCCGCTCTCAATAGCTCCCAAGGCACTATATCCTATCGCAACGCTTCCACTTGCCCCAACACCTACAGCGGCATCCATACTATAGTTACCAATCGCAACACACTTTACAACGGCTCCTGTTCCTATGCCACCACCTAACGCATCATATCCTATTGCAACATTATCATCTGCTTCTGTTGAAGCCCCATCCAATGCTTGATAGCCTAAAACGGTATTACGTTCTCCTGTCGTTAGACCCGACCCAGAATGGTATCCCACAGCCGTATTTCCAGCACCACTTGTCAAAGCGTAGAGGGCACTATATCCCACTCCAACTGTTCCGTCAGATTCATTAGAACCTCCAGTTGTAGTAACTGCCTGACCAGCAATCGTTCCAATAAAAGTTGTTTTATTTACTGTTGTAGCAGAATCGGCAGTACCTTTGCCAATGGCAGTATTATTTACACCAGTAGTAAGAACATTTAACGCATCTTTGCCGACCGCAACATTATTATCTCCTGATGTTGCAGTTGATAAAGCCGCATATCCGACCGCTGTATTAAAATTTGCACCATCCATAACACCCGCAAGGGTATTATTACCTACAGCGACATTATATCCAGAGACAGCATCAGCCCAAGCTCCGCCCATTGATAAATATCCAATAGCCGTATTATGGTCTGAATCTACAGCCGCTTGGTCAGATTGGTACATAGCTTGGTGTCCGACTGCTGTATTATAAGTTCCAGTTGTTATGGAAGCGAGAGTTTGGTATCCTACAGCCGTATTCCCATCACCACTTGTCAAAGATGTGAGGGAACGTTTGCCTATTGCTACTGTGCCATCTTGAGTAACCGCACCAGCTAATGCCGCTTTACCAACAGCAACACAACCATTAGCGCCATCAACGCCACCATTCATTGCCCCACGTCCAACAGCCGTATTATCACTCTCAGCATCCCAAGCAGTAGCACAATTATATCCAATTAAAGTATTTGAATCTCCAGTAGATATGCTTTTTCCAGCCTGATAACCCACAGCCGTGTTCGAATCACCAGATGTGACAGCGTAAAGGGAATTTGACCCAATAGCTACTGTACCATCATTTGCTATGTCTCCATTACCACCAGCAGAAACACCAATTAAAACATGATGACTACTATCAATAGTTGCATCTCCAGCCTTCCCACCAATAATAACACTATTATCCCCAGTAGTGATATTTTTTCCAGCTCCGTGTCCTATGAAAGTGTTGTTCAATCCCCCAGAAGCAACATCCTCCCCCGCCAAATAACCAAATAATGTATTCCCAGAAGTGGAGTCTGCTCCACCAGTACCACCACTATCATTATTACTTAGCGAGATTCGGGAATTGGCATCGAGTTTGAACCTTGTTCCACTTGCAACGACAAATTCCTCAGTAGTCTCAGAAGTAAATCCCATTGAACCACTACTGTGTTGATAATTAATGTTTGCCGCATTACGAGTGGCATCAGACCACATCAAATAAGAACCAGTATCACTTATCATATTAATGTTACAATGGTCGCCATTTTCTTCAATTACTAAAAGGTCATCATCGTGTGAATCTGAGTTTGTTACAGCACTCTTTCTGATGTGCAAAAGGTTGTATGGTGCAGTCGTACCAATTCCGACATTGCCTGACGAGTTGATACGCATCCGTTCTGTCATACCTCCTCCAGTAGCCTGAGTCATAAACTGTAGATAAGCATCATCTGCGGCTGACTCTCTAACTGCATTAACAGATGCTACTGAATCAGTACCTTGAGTAGAGATTAATTGCATTATAACTTCATCATTAGAAGCTGATGTATTCTTAAATAAAATACCCGGTATATCATCTGTGCCACCAGCACCTTCAATATTTAAAAGAGTGGAAAAACCTTCATCAGTTGTACCTCCTATGCAGACATTTCCAGCGGATGTGATACGCATTGCTTCTGACGCATTTGCAACGAACGATAAGCTATTATCATTATGGTCATAGTTTACCTGACCTATTTCATCGCTGGCGGCATCTCCAAACAGGAGAATAGAATTTTTATTAAGGACAGAAGCTCTAATGAGAAGATTTGTATTTGCGGACGAACTTTCAAAGATTCCTATCGGGTCGCCTCCGCTATTTTTAACATGCAGTGGTCGCTCTGGGCTAGATTCTCCAATTCCGACATTGCCAGCGGATGAGATGTACATACGTTCTGTTGGAGTTGTGCCACCATCAGCAGTAGTAGCAAATACCAATTCTGATGGTAAATCATTACTACCGGGAGTCCCATTTACTCTTGCGAAAATTTCAGCACCGCTGTTATTCCTGTCTGTTCCATCCGCTCCAACAAAACCAATCTTGCCTAAAACATCATTATCTGAAATAGCAGTATCTGCATTAACAGCAGTTCCTCTCGATTTACCTAATAGTAAATATGGAGGATTTGCATCGTTAGAATTTCTAAACGCACTGATAGATGATGTACTTGCATTTGTTCCTTCTATTTGTAAACGAGGTGTAATGCCATAAGGTGTATCTAATGTAGATACTCCAATCCCGACATTTTGACTTGAATCTATGGTAATTGCAGTAGTATCGGCTGTTCCAAAAAGCATACTTGTGCTTTCATAGTTCCAAATTAATGCTTGTTCTCCTCCACCAATTCCAAATACAGTTCCATCGGTTGCTCCGCTACCAGTAGAAGAATTAGTATATTGAGTATAAGAAGCTCCACTATCAGAAGCTGAAATCACTTCTGTATATGCAAATCCTCCACCTCCACTTACAGTTAAATCACCTGAAATGGTCAGGTCACCAGATATTGTACCTCCTGACGCTATATGTTCGTCAGTTGTTGTTATAAAAGCCATAATATTCTCCTAAGCCAGTATGTATCTAATTGTACAATCTGAACTACCCTTACGTTCCCATTGAAGATGTACTTCATCTCCTAGACCATGAGGTATTTTTAACGAGTATATAGTATCTCCACCTTTTAAATATAAATCATTAGATGTACTTAAAGCATCTGTACTTGAAGTCTTAAAAGTAAAATAAAAATCTTCGTCTGATTGTAGATGTATCATATGATATCCATCTACCCTAACTGTTGAAGCCGATGAACCAACAGTAGCCGCTGATTGAACCTGCCAATCACCAGCGCTTTCTATCGCTAATGATTCATGGGCTCTAAATTTTTGAGTGTTTGCCATTATATTCTCCTATTAAAATTAACTCATCTTGCGGGGCGAGAATGCTCCCTATATGAGTATGTTACATTAAACTTACTGATTTTAGTACTCTACTGCCACCAGTTTTATCACGTTTTTTCATTCCATATCGTTTTATGGATTCGTCAAATTTTAGTTGATGAGCATTTGATAATTGCATTGATACAGCTATTAAATTAGGGTCAGAAGCATTTCCAGCTTTATCCATATATAAACACTTCTTAACATAATCAACTATTGCTAAATGCATTGTATTATCTAAATCTAACTCATCATTAATGGAAATTACATTATTCGGTTCACCATAGTAGTGAAGTAATAATCCATCAGATACAGCTTCAGATATAGCTTTCCATTGTTTTCTTTGTGTAGTTCTGGTATTACCATCACTATCAACATTAGTAATAAGACATAACTTATCACCTTCTATAAACCATCTAGCTCTATCATCTGGATACTTAATACTACTTGCCATTATCTATCATCCGGTGTTGTTAATGCTGATTCACTTGAGTCAGCATCCATTAATAAAATATTCTTATCTATCAGTCTTGGAATCTGTATGTAATCACCATCTTCATCCATTAAATCTACTCTATAAACCTTATTAGCTTCAAGGTTATTTCCACTTGAATCTTTAGCTTCATCTCCTATTTTGTACCACATCTGGTCTGCAACTGTACTCATCTTAGCCTGTACTGGCTTAGTACTATGCATCCCAATTTCTACTAAAGCATCATTAACAAGATTTAAAACATA
>Ga0208299_1002272_pt1 | contig 13139 bp, 6 predicted proteins | sample 15_taG_FD_184089 | JGI IMG/M metagenome (GOLD analysis project Ga0208299, IMG submission 184089) | Marine viral communities from the Subarctic Pacific Ocean - 15_ETSP_OMZ_AT15312 metaG (SPAdes) (version 2) | ecosystem: Environmental > Aquatic > Marine > Oceanic | place: Pacific Ocean | collected...
GTAATAATTCTACCCGTGACTGGATCCTTGCCCCAGGCATAGAAAGAAACTGTTGTTGGGGCTATAACAATATAGCCCCCTAAGTTATTATCCTGGTCGTTGGGAGCTGGTATAGGAAACTTTCTGTCGGAATAAGTAAGCGTCTTTGTGGTTACAGCACTAGGCCGAACAGGGTAGTATGCTCCTACCTTCCCAGTAAGCGGGTGAGTAATTATCTGAGTTCCAACTAACTCTTGCCACTCATATACAAGAACCCTGACTCCATCGAGAAATGTAGGATTCCACTCCTGCTCGCCAAAGGGTAGCATATCAAACTTTGACAATATAGAAGGTGCTTTTTGTATCAGAGATATCGCGGTAGCAGTACCACCAGTATCTAGCTCTGGTATGTTGTTATTCAACAAGAAGCTAATCTTTACTAGGTCGCCACGCTCATCCTGACTGCCAGCAGGAGCTGCAAGATCACGATCAAAGTGATTTGTCACCCCAATAACAGTTCGCATGTAACGAGTAGTTACTCCTCCCTTGAGTACGTCTACATAGGCAACCGCGTTATCAAATCTTGAGATTGCATCCTCATAATATGCGCTAGTTCCAATCACGCATGGGGCGATTACTGTTCCAGGATCATCAGCAAAAACCGGGCTATTCTCAGAAGATGTAGCGGTTAGCTTAACTCCGGTCGTACCAAACACACCATCATGCTTTAGGATCTGATATATAGTAACTGCAGAAGGGATACTATCAACAGGAATCTCCTCGCCAAGAGTAACCTTAGTATCAGACCCGACCCACTCAACTTTATCTACTGTCTTAGATACAGACTCCTCATCGTAGGGAGCGTTATAGAACGCGTATATCTCTCCAAGAGAATTGGAGAGAGACTTATAGCTCCGAAGAGATCCATTCAGAGAACCCGTAGGCTCATTAAGAACAATTGTAAGCTCAACATCTTCTACAGGGTTGCCTCTAGAGTCTAATGCTCTAGCAGTAAGTTTCGCAACATCACTTCCATAGTACACAGGGCCATATAACGAACCACCGATAAGATCTCTGTCAATCTCCAGCTCCACTGCAGCAAGGTTAGGTTCAACCGGAGAGATCTGAATGATGTTATTTGTCTCAACATTAGAGATTGCTTTTACGTTTAGTAAGGCAGATGCGTTAGCAGTTCGATACTCGTGCGGCGTAACCTCGTACTCAACGCGAGGGGTTGCGGTATACTTTATATAGATCGTATCCGTAGGATACGTATCAGCACCATGCTGAATATCCGATACCTTGGATAGTATAGTGTGACTTTGTACGGTTGTTGAGTTGTGGCCCCGCACGCAATCAAAGAACCTGTTCCTACCCTTTCCATAGTAGAGTATCTCTTCAGTACCTATCTTAATGACACCTTGGTCAGGGTAAGACCCCATTATATCGTCATTAACATATACTACAACCTCGATATCATCCTCATCGATATTCTGGTATAAGATAAGGTCGGGAGCAGTATACCCACCGATAGTCACAATACCAAGATCGTAGTCTACCGAATAATGCTTATCTGTGGGAGTACTGAAGTTTAGATTAACTACTTCCTTCCACTTGGTGAGACTACCACTATTATTAAGAAGGTACACCTCTAGTGTATTGTTAGCTATAGGAAAGTAGTTGGTAAACAGCAGTCTTCCGTCACTGCTTCCTTCGCCTTTGTTCTCAAAGAAGTTTGACACTACAGTTGAAGTGACAGCTCCAGTTACATCTCCAACCTTAATCTGATAGGCACCATTAAAGTATAGTTTCTCCCCATCTAGAATAAACTCTCTGGTGCGTCCCGCAAGATTATCCCATATGATATCACCGTTTGAATCTACGGTATCAAGCCTAGAGGTTCCGCTAATCTCACCAGTAAATGTTTCCACAGGCTCTATCATATACTTTGGACGCCGGATAAGATCCTCGTCTCTTTCGTATAGCACAACTCCTATACTAGTTTTAATACAGTCAGACCTTACTGTGTGAACGTTATTATCATTCTCATCTAGAAGTGGATCTATTCTTTCGGAAATAGAATAGTCTGAGTATAGAGTCCTCTTGTCATATTTAGTTGAGTAGCGACCTGTATGAACAACAGGAGTCCAAGTAAGGTAATCGCCAACCCTAAACTCCTTAACGCTAGAGAAGTCTGTACCCTCTAGCGATCCAGACTGCCACTGGGTAAACTGAGTACCATCTTTTAGGCCAACCAGGTGGCCACCAAGATATGCATCACCTCTGGTCTTTGGGTCAACCCGAGACTCTGGGCTTCTGATATCCCACTTCCATCCTACCAAATCTTCTTCTACAGCATAGACACCAGTAAGCGGGTGGTAGTGTTCTTGTGGAGTAACAATACTGTTGACCAGAAGGGTTATATACTCAAGGTCCTCAACAGCAGCAGGAGAGCCACCCATACCGCCTGTTACAAGTGAGAGCCCACCTAAACCATGTGTTAAAAGAGTAGTACTCATAGGAATTTATTCCCCCCACTGCAAGGGATAGGCTCTTAGCATATCGTTTACAAGCTTTGCTCCATAGGGATTTAACTGAAGCCGGTCCTTTATACCAGTACTATCCTTAATAAGGTAATCCTTTCTAAGGTGATCTATGTCTTTATCATAAAGTGGAAAGACTTTTACCGGCTGAAGCTTTAGTGTGTAAGGAAATTTTCTATATTCGTAGGAGACAGTGCCATCAGCAGTTATGTAGGTGAATACAATACCTTCTGTATAGTCTACATAGTAGTCTCCCGGCTCAGCAAGGTCATCATACGAGGCCTTCTCTGTTAAGAAAATCCTACCCGCATCAAATAGACAGTTATGTATATACTTCCGTTCAGTTCCATCAGCATTGTAAAGGTTGTTCATCCGGCTTCGCCGTAGGCCACCCTGGAACTCCAGAGCATCAGTGTTACCGTACTTGAGAAACCAAGACCTCTTATATTTGTAAGAATCTTTATCTTCTACTGGTGTCTCAGGAAGCTCTGTAACTGTAATAAAGCTAAGCGCATTAAGACTAGTGTACACATCTCCAAGATGATATCCTTTGCCACGGTTATAGATATCCATAACTAGTTCAGGATCTGAGGTGCCATAGTTCGACCAGACCCGAAGAAAGCAGCTACTTACTTCAATCCTTGGGGCAGCAGCAACAGGATCACCGTCACCATCCAGTACCAGGTCTATTTCAAAGATTCTCTCTTCAAACAAACCTACTGTTCTACTAATGGTATCAATAAAGCTTCTCTCGTCTACCCTAGGGCGGTCCTCTGCCTGCAAGGCTAGTCGCTTACGGTAAGCGTCCAGAGACTCCTCAGGGAGTCTCTGAAGGCCCAGAGAGATACCAACCTCATCAAGAGATACTCCTGTAGCAGATTTGATGGGGGTATACTTACCCATAGGTTACCTCTACTTCGTCATATATCTCCCTGAGGAGTATTCTCTGTCCTTTTATATCAGTTATAAAGACATCGTTTGCTACTTCATAGTATGAGTAGGCACCAGAGTTGGAAAGAATATTAGAGACTATAGCAAGATGGTTCTCCTTGGAGAACCAGATCTTTTCTGCACCAGATAAACCAAGTGAATACTTCTTTAGAGCTTTGTTATAACCGCAATAGATTCCTGTATGACTTGTTAGTATCGTACCGACACCAGCACCAGCAAGGATCACAGAGTCACAATAGAAGTGCCACTCGCCTAGCTCATCAAATAAACTGCTAAACCGAATGTTGCTCCATGTGTCTTCAGGCAGTGTTGCATTCTCAAGCTCACCCTCAAACTTATGTATTGTAGCGCCCCAAGTTACTCTGTCTGACTGAAGATAGGTTGTCACGTCAGAGGGACTAACCCTCCTAATGCTGACCTCTTTGACCGGGCCTCGCATCTGTCTAAACCAGGTCCACAGATAAAGGGTATCATTTAGACCGATACGGTAAAGCTCTGGCACAATATCCATTGCTGTAACTTCACTCTGCTCCTCAGCAGGGAGAAGAAATTCTCTAATAGTGTTTTCATGGATATATACATCCCCAGTAGTAGAGAGAGTCCATACTCTACCATCAAGCGGCGAAATAGTAAAATCCTTAATGGAATACTTTAACCCATCAGGGTCTAGCACAATCTGCTGGTCAATGACTTCTTCAAGATCATCTGTTTCGAAATCTGGAAGCTTATCTCTTCTATAGGTAGTTCCTTGCCGAAACGTCTTGGTGTAGAGTTCTAGCCCAGTATAGGTTGATGTAGGATCAACGAATAGCCTTAGATGAAGGGGGCCTTCTCTCTCAACAGTTACACCTGAGTGGAACTTATCTGGAAGATAAACTGGATAAGACTCTTCTACAAAAACTGTTGCAACACCGTCAAACCCATCTGTTATAACTGATGTTATCTCAGAGTAGATTCTATGGGTCTTAAAAGTACCATCATCTCTAATATGAACCGTATCTTCAATCCTATTATGGTTCTCATCATAGCCAGTAACTGTAATCAGGTAGTATCCAGCAAACCCCTTATCCCGTCCAGCGATCTTGTAGTGAGTCGAACCACTTACAGTGATCCCGATTCTAGACGGAGTCTTTATTTCATTGTAGACATCGGGGGCCGCGCTTGTCCAAATCAGAGGAATTACTGTTTCGTCCGATAGCTTAGTGAGTCGTGTTGGCACTCCATTGAATAGCAGAGCAGAATCATCTACTCTTTCAATAGAGACAGTAGAGCCAGAAGAAAGAGTACCGACTAGGGTCGGGTAGGTATATAAGAGATCACCCGTCTTTCGAAAGAAGTCCTCCTCCTCTAGGTATACCCAATAGAAATCACCAAGCCCTTTCTTCTCGGAATAAAGTTTAAAGCTCTCGCTGAGAAGAGCCTTTTCTGCCAGAAGAGAATCATAAGTTTCTGAGAAACAAGAAAAGAATCTCTGAGCCATCGAAGAGGGATCGACCCTGGCTCTAGCCCAAGTCGGATAGTTGTTAGCCCACCTCTGTGTCAGAAGAGCCACTAGGACACCACATCAATATTTAGATTTACTGTACCAAGTACAGCATACTCCTCCGGCAAAAGGCTATATGTATTAGTTAGAAGCCTTTCGTTCTCTGAGCCGTGCTTATAGGTAGCGTACTTCCGGCTTACATAGGTAGCAGAGAACATATCGAACTTAGTGCGTCTCTTCCTAGGTATAATTGAGAGTAGCTCTGGAACCTCTCTCATAATCTTATTCCTAAGGTCTCTCAAGGAGACTGTTTTTCTTATAGTTCCCTCGGACAGGTAGTCGCGAAGAGATTGCTTTACACCAGCCTTAATTCTTGCTATCTGATTCCTTGTAGGGGTTTGCGGAACAATTAAGTCAATATCGAAGCCGAAAGAAACCTGAACGCCAGCACTAACAACAACTCTAAGCCCAGCTGTAGATAGCTGCTGAAGCCTTCTTTCTACCTGAGAGATTAGCAGTGGGCTTGAAAACCCATCGCTACCAAATACAAAAACACCACAGGTGCCCATACCATAGTAGCCCTCAGAAATAGTAACGTTCAAAACACCAGGTACAGCAAGAGCGCCCATTATTAAAGCGTTAGTATTGTTTATCGTTAAAGACCTAAAGTTGGTTGAAACCCTGAACCTAAGGTCTTTATCGTTCTCTCGGCCCCTGCCATTAACTACCGCATACCGATTAGTACAGTACAGGGTAGGGTAAGCGCTAAGATTATGTGCTGTTAGAGTTCTCGGTCCAACATTTAGACTACTGCCAACTCCAACAGCCTCAACAGCACAATATGTTAAATCTCCTGAAGAAGGCAGAGTATAAGAATACTTCACAGCATATCTAATGCTAGATCCATTTGTACCAACTGGAGAGATAAGAGTTCCTGCCGGAAGCGATATAGACGCTCCGCCATTAATATCACCGAACGTCCCAGTTGAAACATAGAAATAAAAGTTTCTTTCATTAGCGCCACTATAAGCTCTAGTAGGTTCGAACCGAGTAAGGCCTTGAGTCTTAGCAAGCGCATCTAAAGAAGTACCCTTAGCAGTAGAGATCTGTATCTGCTCAAAAGCAGATACCATCTGATTTCTATCAGCAACAATACTAGCTGACATCACATCGGAAAGAGTTCTAGCCGTAGAGTCACGAGACCAATGATTTATACCAGTTCTCTGCTCTAGCCTTTCTTTAAAGTCTTCTGATGGCCTAGAGATACCTCTAAGTCTGGGTGGGTTTGCCATTACTATGTCCTCCTAGGGATAAGAGTATTATCACGCATATCGTATGAGAAATTCATCATAAAGCCCCCAGGAGAAAGGCTAGGAGCTGTTACCATAATAATTACAGCAACAGCATTTACAGTTAGGGGAAACACTTTAACATCAAGATTGCCACCACTAATTAGATTATCTCTAGTCAGCTCTGCAACAACCTTAGACTTTATAAGCGCGCCAGTCTCAGCGGTATTGGACAAGCCCACGAATTCCTTCAAGCCTAGACCCATCGAAGCATGAAGTGCCCAATCACCAGGAGCAGAACACAATCTGTTAAGAATGGCCTGCCTAGTTAGGCGATGCGCCTTTGTGCCTGTTACTTCAAGATCACCAGTACTAGATATACGAAAATCCCCATTAGTTGTAAACTGTAGATCTGTTGAGTTTGCTAGTATCTTCATAGTAGCTCCTAAACGGCTGAGCCAGCTGCACTTCCAACTGCTGCTGTAGCAGATACTAGAGCAGCAGAAATAGCGCTTATCTGCGCTAAGGACATCAAAGTAGGAAGACCAAGAGGTATGTTTGGCAAATGCTGTGGCATTGCAGCTGGACCAGCAAAGAATACAAAAGGGAACCCCTGTGTGTTCGTCATCCCCGCATAACAAGTGCTAGCCGAGCTAACCTGAAACTTAGAAGGGGGAGTAAGGTTTATACATATACCATCTTCTGTAACAGTAATTCCTGTCTTATCTCCTGCTACTATGGAGATGCTAGTAAGCGAGGCAGTTATCCCAGCTTTACAAGCCTCAGAAAAGTTAAGTCTAAAATATGCTTCTGCTTCTGCCATCACTGACTCCCTTAAACGTACCTAGGTCCAGAATTTTCAGATGATCCGCCTACACGCTGCATCTTATCAAGAGGGTCACCATCATCTAATATACCAAGAAGTGCACCAATACTAAAAGTAACTGAATCAAGAGTTGGATTGCGCATCTCAGAACGGTAATCTGGAGCGGCAACAGCATATCCATTCTCCATATCGTTATGGCTTTCACCCCTGAAGTTGATAGTAGCCTTTCGGCCTACCTGCGATGCAACGTTACCCATATTGGCTTGAATATAATCATAATCATGGGCACACCGCACAGTCACTGTAGTTTCACTACCTGGTAGCCTAAGAACCCACCAGACATGTTTGCCTCTGCCGCGCAACCCAGTGTCATGGGGACTCTCCTCTCCACTATAGACATCAACAATGGTGCACTCTGCAACCGCTCGTTTAGGATTAGAATATCTTCCTTCAGCCTTAATAAGCTCGTTCATTGATCTTGCATATGAACTTCTAGCTAAAGGTTTATAGTCACTGCTACTCATTACCCGCCTCCCGCCGCAGCTCTGTAGTCATCTCTATATCGCTTCCATCCACCAGGACCATCTGTCGTCCATTTAACATACTGCTGCCACCAACTCTCACCATGTATATCCCAAAACCATGCCATATCTTGCATACCAATAGCAGTATCCTGAGCATAGTTATAGAGCTGTCCAAACATATGTCTCCACATCATCGCAGGATCCTTAAGGCTAAGTCCAGCAACTATAGGTATACCATTTTTGGTTAGAGGCATTACAGCAATAACCTCTTCTTCTAAGCACTTAGCAAATAGTATGGGAGCAGCAAGGAACCACTGAAGGCTAGGACTTTTAATAGCACCCTGTACTGCTATTCCAGATCCTGCAGCCACCAAGCCGGTAGTTGCGGCGCGGACGGCAGCTTGCCCACCAATCTTTGACTCAAAGATTGAAGCACCCCCAAGCGCAAGACCACCACCAGCTGCGCCTAACATGGCTCCCCGAAACCTGTTGCTTTCATCTAAAGTTCCACCTACTGCGCCACCACTTGCCGCGCCAATAAGTGCAAGAACCTTCTTGGAGGGAGTACCTATATACTTCATGCCGAAATATGCGGTAGCAGCTACACCCGCCGCAGTCCCAAGGCCAGCTATGTTGGCTACAGCATTTCTACCACTGTCCATAGTCGCGAGACCAGAGTCATCTATACCAGCCATAGCTTTTGAGAGATCATCGGCGTTATAGCCTGGAAACATTGTCTCTAGTACAAACCCCTCCTCAAAGATTTCTCCATACCTTGCCTTAAGCTCTTTGTTGTGTCCGGGGGGAGTTCTATATAGCTTAAGCTCGTCTACATTCTCTGGATCTACCTTCTTTGAATTTGTATTACTCTCGACAGCCAAACACATCAGCTTAACTGCCTCAAGAATAGGGTAGGTAGAAACTTCATTTGCCATAACAACAGCATTAGGCTTTATCTCGGTTAAGTACCCAGTCTCATGAGAGAACATATGGACAACAGCTTCTACCTCGACTGGCCCCATTATATCGTTATACTCATCCCTAAGAATACAAATATCCCAAGGTCTAATCCTGGGGTTTCCTAAAAGCAGAAGTTCACCGCGATACATCTCTCTCATTGTATGAAGAAGAGTTCCTATACCGTATCTAAGTCCCATTGTATATCCTCGGCAGTTAGGATAATTAACAGGCATCATTTGAATCATCTCTTCAGGGATAAAGCTACTAGCCTTAAGTGTTGCTACGCCTTGTGGCTTACTCCAGTCATTGTCGCTACCTGAAAGAGTCGGGTCTGTAAAGAAGACAGACACTGCGTTAGCAACCTTATGGGAGCTACTTATAATACCGTTGTGAACAATGTCAGCATCAGAAGTGATGTAATGGTACCTTCTGAATGGAACAAACCTTTGCTGGAGACCTAAAAGGTATTCTTCAAGGGCACGGTTTGTCATAACCATCTTCTTATACTGCTCCCTTAGAGCTTCTGGAGCATCTGCATAGCTTTGATGGCTAGCAATTTCACCGTAGGTAGTTTCCCAAGAAGTAAAGTCGACGGGAGTATGAGAATATATCGGATCTGCTGCAATATCTGCAATATTGCCTCTGAGACCAGAATCCAACCTAGAGGTCGGATTACCAGCATCATCATATTCAAGTATCAGCTGAGGTTCACCCCACAGCTCACTAGTAGCGGGATCTGCACCATGAGCCTCTGCCTCTTCCCAGCTCTCGTAGGATGCATCACTATGAGCAGTATCAACAATCCAGGTACTAGGGTCATCCACCCTCTGGATACCGTATACTCCCTCCGGGATGGTTTGATTGTTCATTATATCCACAGCACCCTGACCGTATAGATTCCTATAGTCATCCTCACTGAGCGGCTTTCTCAACATATCCCTAAGAATCTTCATCCTCCAGATATAGCTATTACTTGCAGGGATCGCCCAATACCTTTGACTCGGAACACCAAAGAACATAGTATATCTAAACTTTCTACCATATGGTCTAGTACCGTAAATCCATCCTGGATGCCGCAAACTCATCTCATGAAAGATATCCCAGATTGTTGCGTTCTTGGGAGTGTACTGGCATTGATGCGGACTAACTCGCTTCTCTAATACCCACTGTGGCTGCCCTGACATCCAGCTATCAAACCAACCTTTGATTGTATCATCCTCAGCTAGTGTGGGACTCTCAAGGCCAACCAAGTGTACTGCTGAAGCCTGTATCGCTCCAAAAGAAATTCTTTTACCGTGCTCCCATAATCCACTCCAGCTAAATATAGATATATAATCTAGATGCATATAGTCTTTAGGGGATGGTGGGAACAGATTGTCGTCTTGCGGCGACAGGAAGAGCGAGACCTCGGTTCTCGCATAATTCCTTTTCATCTCACCGATTGTACTATCATAGATCGCAGTAAGAAGAGATCTGACGGGAAGCTCTACTACAGCGGTTAGCGCTACCGCACCAAGAACAAACTTGGCTCCAGTCCAGGCAACTGAAAGAGGCAGGTGCCATGAAGTTCTTGCTACAGCACCTGCTACTCCCCGGAAACTTAAAGTAGTAACATGCGCAGTTGAATAAGCTACTCCAAGATTGTACATAAGAGCCTGGCTATGAACAGCTATGGCTTCCCATTTAATGAGACTATCTATCGCCTTTGTTGCTGCACCAGCGTTCCCATTAGCGATTGCAGCCATAAGTTTTGCTTCCGCTGCGGCAAATCTCCTCCCAATCATTTGGCCAATTGCGCCACTAAAGTGTCCGCTTGCTGTTAGTTTAGTTGTAATACCATTAAGTAGTCTAGCAACTGTCGTCGAGCTATTCGCGGCAGCCCACACATGTAATCGGGCAGCCCTTACACTTCCAAGAACAGTGGTGCTTCTAGCAACAGCTGCTGCTGCACCACGAGCAGCTACACGGCCCGCACCGCCAGCAAGTCCCTGTACGCCTAGAATCTTGGTAACACTCTTCCTGAAGATACCACCACCACCCAAGAATGCCGCGACTTTGCCACCACTTCCAGTATAGGTTGCTGCAGTCGCTACAGCTATTGCCCCCATTGCTGTCCAAAAAGGATGAGTTGCAGTCCATCTCATAATACTGTTAGTCACAGCATACTGACCTAAGAATGATTTCGCTGAGTAACTAGTAAAATCAACGCGAGAATCTTTAGATTCACCAGGCATAAATATACCGTGCTGTGAAAATCTACCGAAGTGCTTAAGCTCAGGTTCTAACATCATACTACCAAGAAGTTGATGAGTCGAATCGTAAACCTTGCCGCTAGGCGCAGAGTTCCCCCCAATGTCCCAGGCTTCTTCTCGGCCCTTCAAATATTTAACAAGCTCCACTCCAAATGACTGAACTGTTATCTCTACTAAGTCTCCATTCTGGTTCCACTGAATATCAGTAATTCTTCCGCTAATAAGAACATTGAGCATATTAGGATCATTGCTATACCCAGCCCGGAGCTGAACATTTAGCCCGGGCCTAAGAATTACAGAGCCAAACGGCTGATTCTGATTATCTACCCAGCTTGGAGTAGTTATAGGTGGAGTCTCAACTTTATCTGCTGACGGGTTATCCTCTGAATCACTGTTGGCAGACCGAGTTGTCTCTGGGTTATCCAGAGTGGTCGGATTTTCATACCGGCCAGTAACATCGTCACGCTTGTACCAATCAAGATCTGTTATTACATTGCGCTTAGTTCCATCTAAAGTGCCAGATACATTCTGAAGAATAATAACAGCTGTATCTGCAGGATTCTTTCTCGACTGATGAACAGTAAATTCTTTTACGCCGTTATAGGCATGAAAATCATCAAAAGATAAGATCCTATTATATACGGCATCTTCCTCTACAAAGAATAGTTTAAACGTTGGATACGCTCTTCTCATTGTATATTTTTGAGAAAGAATATCCCTGGCAGAATCCTTAGCTAAACGCTCTAAGCTCTCTGCATCAAAGGACATGCCATACTCAGACATAGCAGCAACACGAGTATCTGTTAAACCAGACTCCTCGTCAGTCTCTTGAGTTTGTCCAGCTCCTATATAGCCTAAGCGGTTCCCAAACATAATCTCAGTACTTTCAATCTTGCCTACAAGATCCTTGTAGTATTCTAACTCTGGCCCGTTAGGTTTATAAGCAGGATTACCATCCCAATTTGATAGCCAGGGAACAAGTGGCTTAAGATTATCCTGAGACGCCTTCAAAAACTTAAGCGACTCTTGAGCGGCTGCCTTTTGACTAGCAACTTGCTTAGCCTCTTGCCTCCTCTTCTTCCTCGCCTTCCTCTGCTGCTGCCATGTTAAATTTGGGTTCCGCTTGGGACGAGGCGGGGATCCCATGGCGTCTATCTTAGCTTCAAGCTTGGCAATCCCATCTTTACCTTCCTTCAGATAGGTTTGAAGTGTATCTTTACTCCCGGTAACTGCTGCTACAGTATGTGTCGGTCCAGCATCTATCCACTCTCGCTGGCCTTCTGGCGAGGGGTACCAAGACATACGAGTTTCATCTGAGCCTTCATGCCGAGATACAAGGGTATTCATAACGGGTGCAAGTCCCCGTACTCCGATATCAAGTAGCCCTGAAATCCTTGCCTCTTCTTCAGGGTCAAGACCATCCTTCCCCATCTTCTTCATGGCCTCATGAGGGCCATGAATACAGGCCGCTGTAGCTTTTTCTGCTTCCTTTAAGACATCTGCAGAAAGGGTACCTGTCGCATCATCATATATGTTCCAGAAGTAGAAGTCAGGATTCATAGCATAAAGGCTATTCCCATAGTATGGGTGAGCAGGTAAATCTAAATCTGGATAACAACAAAGTCCCGACGCTCTGGAAGTCTCATCAATCCCAGCTCCCCATACTCCTGGGTCTGCAATACCGAGAATCTCTAGAACAGCAAAGTTGCCTCGAATAATCTTGGCAAGACCTTGAAGCAAAGCGTGTATGTGCTTTAGTTTAGCCATCTCAGCACTTCTAGAAGTGAAGAAAGGTGGGTTCTGGGCGACTTGTTCAATTATATCTATGTTGGCCGCACTAGGCGAAGTACCCATGCTTGCTATACTTGGGTCCTTTTTCCCGAACACGCCCTCTGCCGCCAGAAGGCCAGTATCACCTAAAGTTCTACTGGGGTCAGCTGATCCATTCGCTGTAGTATCAAAATAATACCCTTTCTCCTGATACCGCTCTATTTCACCACCAGAAATACCAGACTTAAGTCTTGCCAAGTAGTACCAGTGCTCAGAAAAGTATTTCTTAAATGTGAGATCTACATCATCTTGTGGCTTTACAATAGTATTCTGGTCGTGGAAAAAATAGCTCATTACGCCTTCGTTAGAGTTGGCGGCATAGGGCCATTTATGAGTTCGCCACCACTTTAGGGGCCCAGGATGAGAGGCTATCCACATAGCCATACCACCAAGAAACGAATCTAAAAGGAAGAGTTCCTCATTACCTGTTGGTGCAGGTTCATCTGGATCTATTTGTTTAGTTCTCTCATCACCTTCTCCATAAGCTGCACCAAGCGCTGTG
>Ga0208299_1002276_pt1 | contig 13122 bp, 12 predicted proteins | sample 15_taG_FD_184089 | JGI IMG/M metagenome (GOLD analysis project Ga0208299, IMG submission 184089) | Marine viral communities from the Subarctic Pacific Ocean - 15_ETSP_OMZ_AT15312 metaG (SPAdes) (version 2) | ecosystem: Environmental > Aquatic > Marine > Oceanic | place: Pacific Ocean | collected...
ACCACTTTACACTAATATCGCTTCTATCTCCTTCTCCACTTTTTTTAATTATATCTTTCCATGTCATATTATTCACCTAAAATTTCTAACTATTCTCCTTATATCTGTGTATATGTGTAGGGGCAATTTATTCATTTCCTCAAAATAAAATTTCCTATTTTTATCAGACCAATTATTAGGGTTAAAATTCTCCTTACCCATTTCTTTAATCTCTCTAATTAATATCGCCGTTCTACGCCCACTTTCATCTAACATCTTTTGTCTTTGTTTAGCACCGTTATCAATTCTACCCAAAACTTCCTCAATGCTTCTCCCCAACATCATATCTTCACGCATAGTTAATAAGTCATCAATTATCTCATCATAAGTGGGTAAACCACCCTCATGTCTATAATCACTATGTTCATCATAATGTTCTTCTAATCTATCTTCGGTTTCTCCACCACGCATATAGTGAGCATAGTCATCTTCTTTCAATATTTTTTCCCAAGTCATATTATTCACCTTAATTTTAATTCTCCAATGGTTCACCTTGTTGGCGTAAAAACTCTATAAAGGCCGCATGAACACTACTGTTCATTTTAATTTTTTCCACAGACATTGTTTCTAGTGCAGAACTACTAAGAGGGTTAGGCAATTTAGTTTGATAGGCAGGTTTGATAAAGTTTTTCATTTCATTTGCTAATCTACCACTATTCATTACATCTCTTACACCCGTAACTTTGAAGCCACCTTGAGTAGCATTAATAAATCCCCTAGTCATTTCCCCTTGAGTAGAGGTTAATTGTTGTAATTCTTGTTCAAATTTATTACTTACTTGTTCTGCCGCATCATCCATAGCAATCTGTTCGGGTGTTCTTTTTAGTATATCTTTCCATGTCATATTATTCACCTTAATTTTATAAATCTCCTGTCTTTCTTAAAAACTTTAGAAAGTGTCCGATGAAGGTGCTATTACTATCAAGCAGGGAAGCAGTAATTTCTTCTCTTTCCTGTTCCGAATACCCATTAACATAAGATTGATATTTTGGCTTTGCAAAGTTTTTCAAATGGTTTGCTATATCTGTTTCATCCATTGATTTACCTTCTATGTTAAATTTGCCACTTTCATCCTTTTTTAGATAGTGATAAAATGGTTGTCTTAATTGGTTTAGAAACTTATTATAAGTTCTATTAGACCATTCATTATCATATGTAATTGTACCTTTCTTCACTTCAAGAAATGTGGCCTTTTTTCCACAAACGGGGCATCTTCTTGAAATATTATGGTATTTCTTAGCCCCTAATATTTTCTTAATTTTAGTTTCACCCAAAGTAAACTTATGATTGTTCTCACAAGTCATTTCTAGTAGCCTCCTACTTTTAGGCGGTTGAGGCATTTCACCATCTTTAAGTATATCTTTCCAACTCATATCATTCACCTGTTTTTCTCATATCATTCACCTGTTTTTTCTCAAAAAAATTACCGGATTTTTTTTTCATCCAACTCTCCTTTCTGTCCTTTTATCTACATTTTGATTTCCGGCATCTTCCGGCAATCCACTAAACCGCTTATCCGGCCCTACACTCTTACTTGGTTTATTTCTTGTGGTGGCGGGATTCTCTTGCGGTTGGCCTCCACCTTGAGTAAGGTTTCTCATTTGTGCATCTAAATCTCTTTGGTCTAAGTTAGAACCGGCAAGAGAATTATTCTGTCCCATATCCGAAGTTCCTTCTTCTCCCTCACCCATTCCTTGTTCCTTTGGTTCGGGCTTATCAAAGGTAAAATTACCATCTTCATCCATCTCAACTTCAAAACCAAGATTCTTAATTGAGGCGGCAATTTGCACTTCAATTTCTCTTTTACGCAAAACGGCAATTTCATCTTCTTCTTCACTCGGAGGAAGTTTTAATATCCAATCAGTAATACCGAATTGACTTTGAACAAAGGGAAACACATAGTTATTATATACATTTTGAGCCATTCCAACGGCACGATTTGTAACTAAAATCTGCATACCTTCATTATTTAATCCTCCACTTGTAGTAGAATCAGCCATAAAGATTTTACTTACTCCATAGAAAGCACTAATCCTATCTCTTAAATCATCCTTTACTGACATATAATCCATTTCTTTTAGACTATCCATAAACTTAATCCATTCAATTGAACCCTTACCATTTTCTGCTTCTATGCCCATAATAGGAATATAGTGGGGGTCTTGTTCCATACGCTCTTTAACACCTTTCCAAAAACTCATCATACTTTCCATGTTGCGAGTTTGAACGGCGAGCAAACCTCTCGGCATACGACTTTTAGTATAGGAGGAATTAACATAATTTTCCATAGAAAGTAAAGTCATTATGTTATTGTAAAGAGTTAAAATTGGGCTAAGGCCATAGAGTCTGCTTGGGTCATACTTACTAAAATGTAATACTTCTCCTTTGATAAAGTGTTGGTCTGTTCCTTTGGCCCTATTAATATAATAGACAGGGAACATTGCACCTCCACAACTTTCACATCTTTCATGTGGTTCATCAGCCAACATTTCTCTATGGTGTATGCAAGTAAAACCTCTTGTTCCTCTTACACCTTCTTCATCAGCGTAAATATGAATTGAAACGGGGTCGCCCCTATACACTTCTTTTATCCTGTGCATACGGATTTTTCCATTGCCGTCAATATAATATTCTTTAACAAATACAATGTAGGCATCATCCATAATATTCAAATCATTTTCTAATTCCTTTAATACATCTATGAACATTTGCTCGGATGAATTAACATACCCTTCTAAAAACTTCTCAGCATATTCTAATTGCTTAGGATTGGGCTTTTCTAAATTAGTGCTATCGCATCTCGCACATGCTATTACTGCCCTATCATGTGTTTTTTTACAATCCAAACATCTTGCTTCAAATGCCCTTTCCCAAATATATCCTCTCCTAAATATTTCTTGTTTGAGTTGTGTTATGCAAGTTCTAACAATTGTAGAGTGTTGGACAATCGCATATAGAAGTGGGCCATTAAGAAGTTGAGGTGGTTGTTTTTCTTGTATGCCTATATTATAGATTTGCCTATCAGTAGGTATAGGGGTCTTTTTCCTAAATAGATTACTTACTGAAAAGCGGCGTTTTTCTGTCATGGTTAATCCCCCCCTTTCATATTAGTCTGCCGTGTTTAGTTTTTAACACTTGTCTTTAGGATAGGGGTTGATATGTTTTCATGTGTGTTCATATAATCCATCCTACAATTGTCATGTAATTTTGCTACTGTTTCAATATCAATACCCTCTTTAATAAAGTCATACCCTACATGGTCTTTATGGTTTTCATATTTCATCAGTTTGAATATTTCATCACATCTATTTTTATACCAAGTTTCCTTTTTGTAGCCCTGTTTCATCTTAATTAATTCAAGAAGAAGTTCGGCATTCTTTCCTTTCATGCGAAAATGAGGTAGGCACTTAGTTAACAAATTAGTAATATCTGCTTGAGAATAAAAATTAAGGCGATTAACAGGGCGGGTATTCTGTGGGGATTTTTGGTCTAAGTGTAATTTACCAATACCAAGAGCCTTTTGTATCTCAATCATAAATGCTTTTCCTCTATCTCCGGTAGCCACTAATCCTACTCTTGGATTCATTTTTCTATCTACTGTAATATAACCATCTGAGTCAATGAAGGCCGCAGTATAAGCATGAATGTTTTTCTTAATATTAGTATCTAATTTATAAAAACCACCATCTACATTAGTGAGAGGCATTGTATTAAGAAGTTTAGAAATGATATTAGGGGAACATCTTCTATGGAGGTTGTTTGGTAGCATATCAAATAGCATCCGTGAACCAATCCCTTGATTATCAATAACATTTTCCATAAGAACCTCTCGCAATTCATCTTTGAATCTCTTTCTAATTCTTTTATTTGCAATGCAATTCCTAAAATCTTTCTTGGCTGAAATCATAGTTTTTTGTAAAATAGCATGTTGTTTGTTGTAGGGCATTGATTCTTGTTCTAATTCTGCTTCCCAATATTTACAAAGAGAGTCAATCACTTGTCGTCTTTCATCTACTTTTTTAATAGAGTGTAGGCGTTTCAAATCTTCTTCGTTGTAGCGCATTTTTTGGAGAGGAGTCTTATAATCATTTAGCCAATAAATACTACTAATACATTTCTCTAAATGGTCGCTATACCCTTCAATTAAATTATCAATAGCCTTAGTCATTTTATGGCGGGAATTACCTTTGAGTTGTCGCCTTTCCCTTCGCATCGTTTTTATTATGTCCGGTATTCCTTCCCCTTGAATAATATACTCATTGGGAAAAGAAGAAATATATTTTCTCGCTTGGGAATTATTTATAGAAAGTTCTTGCCCTATTTTTGTTATAACTTCATACTCATCCATTATATCTAAATTTGAAAAGAACCCGCTTAGTTTCATATCAAGGGATTCTTCAATATAATCCTTTTCATCTTCTACTTCTTCTTCTAACTCAGCAACACGAATAAGTTTATTTGCGGCTTGGCGTTTTGCTTCGGGGCTACTCATATATTTTCCTCCTAAAAATTCAAACCAACTATTCCCTGCATGACCGGATTTACCGGCGCACTAAATATGTCCAAGTCGTCAAGCAAAATATAGGTGTCGCTCATTTCATGCGTTGCGGCATTAGCCAAAGCAAGACTCATAACCATATCATCATGCGCTCCAATACCTTCAAACTTACCTTTATCTGTTATAGCAAACATAGACAATTCTTCAACCAAAGACGAAGTTACTCTCCTACTTTCTTCATTACCGTAAGGTAAAACCATTTTACCATTTTCAAAATTCATCTGTAAGTTAAGAATAATTTCTTGTTTGCGTTTGCGTGTTGTATGAAAGTCATGCACATTAACATCGGAAACATTTCGCAACTCTTGTGTAAAAGATTTAGCAAAAGTATTTGTTTCAAAAAAGATAACTTCGGGATTGAATATTTTTCCGATGAGGCGAACCTTCTCTATGTTTTCTCTAAACTGAACATTCTTTGCTTTATCTATATACACCACACTTTTATTATCAAACTTATCTACTTCAAGAACAGTAATTACATTATAGTCGCCATCAGTTGAAATAGCGGGGTCAACACCAACATAATATTTGTAATCTTTACGCCTTTGCGGTCTTAAAATTAAATCTTTGCTCTTTGATGAATCTAAATATTCGGGATTGAAAAGGGAAGTTCCTGTGGACATAGGCACACATAAGTATTCTCTTGTAAATGCAATTGTTCCTATTTCATTTTTTCTCTCCATAAGTGAATGATAGTCCCACTTTTCAACCCATAGAGGTTCATTAAGAGAATTAAGACAAGGATATACTCTTACAGAATACAATTCATTTTCAGCAAGTTTAGAATAAATATCAGTATAGGAAAAAGGTGTCCCTATAATTCTTATGAAACCTTTAGGGTCTAAGGTTGGTATTAAATCACTAAAAAACCAATCAGATACTTTTTGAATACCGGACATTGAAAACTCTTTCAAAGGGTCATCAATTATTATTTCGTTTGGGTGAAGCCCCCGAATCTGTGCATTGACAGAACGGGCTTTGATAGAATTACCATTAGTTAAGTTCATTTCTTCTACTGCCCAACCTTTAGATTGAGGTTTGAATTTCTGTAGGGGGGCATAGTTGAAATATTTACTAATTTCTTTCATGTGCATATTAGTCTGCTTTTGGTTAGAGGAAACATATACTATTTCATATCCTGTTGGTTGAAAAATTAAATTCCATACTGCCCAACAATGCATGAATACTGATTTACCATGCCCCCTACTACAAACAAAAACTGACCTTTTATTACCTTGCATTACTGAAAGCCATTCTTCCATATAGTAAGGGTAGTCATATTTTTCATAACCTCTTGCTGGCCCACAAACATGTTGAAAGAAATAGGGGAATGAGTTTTTGGAAATCTCCAAATCCATTTCGTGCTCAAGATTAAAAGTCATATAATCAACTACTTTCTTTGTATGGGGGGTATCTATACATAGGTAATATATTTAATTTATCATACATAGATTCATCCATAATATCATCCACTTGTGAAAAATCATCTATTTTTATTCCTCCTCTTTTTTCAACAGTCGCAGACAATCTAGCCAACTTAGTGCCTTGTATGGGGTTAAGTAAAGTGATTCTAGGTTTATCATCTTCTAAAGCCTTTTTTCTTGCATTCAGCACCTTTAAAAAAGTTCCCTTTTCCCAAGACATACTATTACCTACAAAATAAAACTTTCCAAAATCCCTATATGAAGTATAACCTTTAAGTTTATTTGTATCATCATCAAATTCTGCAACTATTTTAAGTGGGTGTATAATGGAAGGGTAGCCTTTTTTTTCAGCAGATGTAAATTCTTCTAATCCATTAAGTGATTCTTCGGGAACCACTTCAATTCTTTTTAATATATCAAACCATCTCATAATATCACCTAAACTGTGCTTTAATTTGCCCACTAACTCTTTCTTCGGAAAATGACATTTACTCACCATATAATTGTTTATATTTTTCCTTGAAATCTTTTCTGTTGACCCGCATGTGCCAAGCACCCGCAAATCCCCCTTCTCTAGTATCAATTTGATATTCTTTATTTTTAAATAGATTCATCATTCGTTTAAATTCGGCATCTCCTAAATGGTCTTTAACATCATCCTTCATCCAATTTGCCTTAATGAACATATAATCTTCTGCTTTTAAAGGGCGTGATAATGCTTCTTCTAATTCTTTTTGAGTAGAGAAATCATGAGTTTCTTCTTCAATCCCATCAAGGATATAGCCCACACCTCCTTTTCCTGCTTCTATCCAAACACTACTCCTTACCATATAATCATCTTCTAATTTCAATATGGTTCGCCAACTCATTTTAATCACCTAAACTGTGCTTTAATTTGATAAACTATTTCACTATTAATTCCATAAGATTTAGCAATGTTATTAAATGAATCTACTTCATTCACTATTTGTTCTATTTCAAGATGGGCTAAATCAATATTAAACTCATCATATATTTTATTAATAACTTCTTCGGTATGTTCAATGGTTATAGGTCTATGTCCCATTATTATATCCTCACCTTTCATTTTCCTAATTGAATCGTGGGCCAATAATAACTTACTAAGCACTACAGATTGCCATTTAAAACCTCTAAATAATTTTCGTAACTTAGTAAGAACATCTTTAGTTTGATTATTTTGTAATAATCCTTTATTTTCTTCAATGAAAGCAGGTAGGACAAATAGCGGAAATTCTGTTTTATTTTGGCTCTCAAACCTTTTGTTTCTTTCTGTAATAGAAACCCCGTATAATGATATATTTAATAAATGGGCTTCCTTGCTATCATCATATAGCATTCGCACAATTAAATCATGTATAATTGCTCCCATATGATTTCGGTTCTTTTCTTTATAGGCCTTACCAAATATTTTAGTAAGGGCAAATGCGGCGGCTCTCCCCCTTTGTACAAAACTATTGTTTATTTCTTTAGGGCCAACAGTAATACATTCATGCAGAAAATAATAAATGTCGTTCCATATTCCAGCCGATGGGATTTTTTTAGTGTTAATCATTTCGGTATAAGCCTGTGTCCCAACAAAACTTAAACTAAATCTTGGGGCTTCAACTTGTATTGTTCTATGCAACGGATGGCTCATAAATGCCGGATATATAATGGCCTTCATTGCGGTATGGTGGGGCTCAAAATAATACAAATAAACAGATTCCAATAATTCCTTTACTGCGGTTTCCATCTTTGTTGTTGGTTTTTTTGAAAAGGTTCTTGGCTTCCCTCTTTTGCCTTCTTGTCCCACACTTACTCTTGCACTTTGTGAAACATCATCTTTAGCATCCTGTTTTGAAGGCTTAGTTTTAAGACCTGCTATATGTGATTTCGTTGGGAATAAATGGGATTCTTTCATTACTAATTTTTCTACTGCATCAAAAAAATCTATTATATCTCTATTACTTCTTACTAGTTCCTTTGCATCAACGGTATCATATGTATCAGTCATGCTAAAAGATGAGTTTGCTTTTTCTTCGGAGGTATCACGGTCAACATTAAAATAATAAGGTAAATGGTATGGGGGGTCAACGCTTCTTGTATCTCCTAAATCATGTATTTTTCTTTTTAATGCCGCATTCACTTCCAAAAATATTGGCTCTTGTTCCCCATCCCAACTATCTATTATTTCTTTTAATTCATCATGCATTTTTGTATTAATATTACCAAGATTTCCACCTTGATTCATATAATGTGCTAGTAATGGGTCAACTAAAAAATCGGGGGCTCTATATTCGTCATAGTGTTGTCCTGCATCTTCATTAGTATTCTCTTGTAACTTAGAGGGAATCATACTTCCATAAGTATCACCGTGTTTGGCGGCTTCTCTTAATAGTTCCTGATGACTAGTCATGTAGTCTGTATTTCTCTCACCTTGTTCTTCTTTTATATCAGCATTTCGTTCACTAATATTAAGTGCCATTTCATAATCGGTTACTAATTTTAAAAAGATGGTTTCTTTACTATCATTAGCCACGCTCGTTCCAACATACTCACCAATATAAGAAAGAGGTTTATTCTTAAACCCAATAACCTTTTCAAAAAGAGGCCCAACCCGTTCTATTTTACCTTTATTTATAGGGTATTTTTTCCATCTGTTATAGGCCGCTTCTAAAGTTTCTAGTTTTTCCACAATGTTGTTTTTTTCCTCAATTTCTTCCCAAAAAGAATATATTTCTTTTCTTGTTGCGAAGTCTTGTATTTGTATATCCCCAACAACCCCTATGTTAACTGTTTTAATTGTAAAGCCACCAAATAATATATTTTGTTGTTCTTCTTTCACTAATTTTCGTAGTTGTTCAATATTCGTAGCCCATATTGAATTTTCCTCAAACAATTTCTCCTTAGTATTCAACACTTCTAAAATCCGTTCTATATTATCAAAATTAGTAAATTTGACTTCCATTCTATTAGTTATTTTTTGCTTTAGTAATTTTTCAAGTTCAATGGATTTCTTATTCTTATATATTCTTAATCCTGCTTCTTTTAAAACATTTATATAGTCAGACAAAGTATCTTTTTCTGCGGCTTTATCTGTCTGAGCCGCTTGTAATACTTTACTGCTTAACTTTTTAGTTTCTAGTTCAGTTAAATTATGTTCTTCCACTACACTTAAAAACAAATCAAGTTTTTTAAGATGGCTCCCCCAACGATGAGGGGGCACACTATTTTTCAATGCATCTATTATTGGTTGTATGTCTATATTATCTATTTTTTGTGTCATTATATCCCTCTAGTTATTATGTTGCTCCTTATTAATGTGCTCTTTAGTTTAGGGTTTAGTGTTGGGATGGCTTTTTCTAATGCTATATTAAACCCTTGTATTATCAACTTAGTATAGCCATTAATGTGTTTTCCAATATGTTTCTCAATCTCTCCTCCCAACTTTATATTATCCATATATTCTTCCCCTATCTTATCAATCAATGTCCCTATATCATCATTTCCTAACGACTCATCTAAACTATCAAAAAATGCAAGTAAGGCCAACATAGTAGTATTACCTACCTTGCTAATTTCTTCACTATCTACTTTGGATTTAAAAGATGATTTTGCTTGGAATGCTTCATCAGCAACTCTTTGTGCAAATGTAAACCTACCCGTAGTAGAAGAACCCAAAATATCTTCTATATCATCAAACAGGGAATGATACCCAAAACCACCCATCTTAACTGATAGTGAATTAAATGCTTTATATGTCTGTTCTGCTGATAGTTCACTACCATTTCTAAATAACTTATTGTTTTTAATTTCATATCCTTCTATAAGTTTGTTATAATATTCCTTTCTTTTTAGCGAACCTCCTTCACGCTTATCTTCTTTAGATGAAGATTGGGTGTCTAATTCTTTTATTCTGTCCTTAATACTTATTATACTATCAGCAAATTCATTCTGTTCTTTTTCGGAAATACTAAAAGGAATGTCATTCATAGCATCAAATATAGCAAGTAAAGAATCTGCTTGTAATTGTGTTGTTCCATCCAATACTTTGAATCGGTTAGTATGTATGTTTGACTTAGTATCTACTGCCACAATTTCTAATTTCTTATTACCTATAGCCTCTTTAAACACATCGTTAATGTTTTTTTCCTCGGCTGAAAGGTTTTCCTTAGTTGATAACTCTATCCATTCACTAAGAAATTTCTTTTGTATAGGGCTTATAGTATGTAATATGTTTTTTAATTCTCCTTCATAGGCTAACAGAAAATTATTATTAGCCTCACTATCAACTATTTGTCGTGCTTGAGCATCAGTCATATCTGCCCTAACCTGTATTTCTGTCCTTCTAGGAATACTAAACCTAGTGCTTGTATCTTTTTGAGCACTTCTATATAAATCTACTAAATCATCTTTAAGCATTTCCATTATTTCTTCGGGTGAAATATGACGGCGTAAAACAATCTGTTTATTAAAGACATCCCACCAATCTGTTGTAGGAAAAACTTTCTCTAACATAATACGAGCAAAGGGATTTAATACTAATGACATACCATTACTTGAAACCCACACTACTCCTTCGGGCACATCATGTATTCCATCAATTCTAGTAGGGATAAACTGTTTTACTGCGCCCTTAGTATCATTAATTCCATTAAAGAAAGTAAAAAAGTTAGTAACACCAATCCCTGCCTTATAATCTACTTTTTTTGGCTTAGGTTTAAAAATTTTACTACCTTTAATTACTTTAAGCCTGTTGTCCCTTACACTAATAAACCAAAATGCTGCTTCTGTTTGTAAATGCTCATCTGTAGAGGCCGAATCCTCCTTATATTTGGAAGTTATATCATTAAATGACCTATTTTCACCCAAAGATATATATTTTCCTTTAACTCTAACCATTTGCTCATTAATTTTAACAACTATTGTGTCGTTTTTGACTTCTCCCTTAAAATATTTAGCAATTCTCTCAATTTCTTTGCCTTTAAGGGGGTTTTTTATTGGTTTAGGGGAATTTTCCCCTTTCAAGGGTACAAATCCAAATATTATGACGAGTTCCTTTTTTTCCAATACCATTTCATTATATTGCGTTGTCAAACGCTTGTTTTCTTTCCAATTTTCGGGTAAAGAATCCACCCATGCATTAACATTTTCATCGGTTTTGTCTTTTTGAGCAATTTCTAATAGTTTTTGACGCTTAGTTCTTTGTAATTCTTTTTCGTTTCTTTCCCCATATAACTTTGTTGTTTCTTCAAGGACAGTATTTAATCTCTTTTTTAATATTGTTAGGGTTATTCCTGTATCTGTACTGTTTAATAGGTGTCCGTATTCTTTTTTGATAAACTTATTACGATTTTTTTGGTATTGCTCTAATTTCTTTAGTGATGCCACATATTGTTTTCCGTTTTCTAACGCATATTTAAATTTAGTAATAAATTGTTCAACACCTGCCTCATAAATCATTAGATGTATTAAATCTTCTACTAAAACGCTACTCATCGTAATCCCTCTTTTGTTTTTAATTTAAAATCTTTAGACAATTCATGTAATAGTTCGGTCATATCAAACTCAGGATTATCTAAATCTTCTTGAGTTACCTGATTGTAGGCATCAGCAACTATTTCTTTTAGTTTTTCTTTCTGTCTTTTGGTATCAAAGTCAATATTATCTTCCCATATTTCTAAAAATATACCAACTGCATCGGCAACATGGCGGTACTCATTCCAATCAATAGTATTGGTATCTATCTTCAACACCTTTTCCCAACTCATTGCAACCTCTCCTGCATCTTTCCTTTAATGTCTAACCAAACTTGAGGATGGTTTTGAGCCAACACCTCTTGGACAACTTGCATCTGCGCCACTATAATAGTATCTTGTCGCTTATGCACTAACTTACCCTTAAACTCCATAATGTATTTTAGACTCTCTCTAACCTCTCTTGCCAACTTAACCAAAGCATCTATTTGCTTAGGGTCTAAATCCTGCTCATTAAATAATTCATTAACTTTAGAATCTAACCTTTGCACATTCACACTAAGCATCTCAATCTCATTAACTTCTTTCTTGGCAATTATATTAGCCGCACTTTTTTGAACAATAGGAGTAAGATGGTGGGTGATATGCCGTTGAACCTTACCTTTTGTAATTCCTAATTCTTTAGCAACCTTATCACTTGAAACCAAACCTTGACTCAAACCAACTTCATATTCAGCCCTCATAGGGTCTGTGCATAATTCGCATCTTGGGTTGCTATTACCTTCATAATTACCCATATGGTTTCTTTCATGTTTAGCCGCAGTTCCACTACGCCACCCTTCTTGTTTATCTAAATCATCACAAGAAAGTTGCAAACTTGCAACCATTTCTTCTAAATCTTCTCTATCATCATGTTGACAAAAAGCACATCTTTTTCGGGTAATCATCTAATCCCTCCAAAGAATATCCATCCAAGACTTTTTTATAGGGGGGAACATTGTCTTTTTGCCTCCTTTGGCTTTACCTTTAATATAATATTGTCCTATCTTGGGCCGCTTTACCCCTCTAAATTGTCCTTTAATGAAACCTTCTATTGCCCTATTGCTAATATTAACTCCGAAGGAAGCCAACTTCCCTGCTGGTGCTTGTTCGTTTTTTTCCCCCATATTAATATTTCTTCTTATTAATTCCTCTTGGTTGTTTTCCACTTTGAATTTTTGACTACTAACCGCATCTTGTATCTTACCATAATTTATTACTCCTTTTGGAAAATATGCAGAAGTAAGAAGCCCCTCCATATATTTAGTAACTTGAGGAAAGGCTTGTAATTGAACACTACTTTTAATTGGTATGTGCCCAAGATGAACAGGAGTTCCGCCAATACCATCTAAAGCATCTTTAATGATATATAAAAGTCCTTTGGGTTTAGAATACTTCGTGTCTGTTTCAGAATACAATGCTAAATGTGGCGGGTTTTTTGCCTTGTTTTCTGCATAGTTATACCATGTCTTAGGAACTGCCTCATTAAACTTCTTTGAATGCTTTACAAAATGTGCGGTTCTCCAATGCCCATAAACAGGAGTGCCATCAACCTCTCTTTTCTTTCCTTTCTTTGTATATACAG
>Ga0208299_1002277_pt1 | contig 13117 bp, 20 predicted proteins | sample 15_taG_FD_184089 | JGI IMG/M metagenome (GOLD analysis project Ga0208299, IMG submission 184089) | Marine viral communities from the Subarctic Pacific Ocean - 15_ETSP_OMZ_AT15312 metaG (SPAdes) (version 2) | ecosystem: Environmental > Aquatic > Marine > Oceanic | place: Pacific Ocean | collected...
TGCTATGTCAATTCCGACACCAGCAGGAGTGAATCCCATTCCAATTTGAGCAAGAATTGGCACATTTTCTTCGTAAGCACCGACTGCACGATCAAGATAATCTCTATCATCTTCAACTGTAGGTACATTTTTATTGAAATCAGCGACAATACTATCAAGATAATCTCTATCATCTTCAAATATATCTATATTGTTTATGCGTGGATCAGCCATAACTCAGTATAACTGATTTTAACAGCTAATTGGCTTTCTTCAATCCTTGAACTTTTCTTCGGAGTATTTTTTCAACAATGTAGTATGGAAAATTGGGGAAATCTTCAAAGTTTTCTTCAATTTGTCTGGATATTCGCCTAGATCCTAGACCTCGCTTCTTGAGCTTCTTGATAAAGTCTATCACTTCTTGCTCTCTTGGAATTTCAACGAGTTTAATCCTACGCTTGACACGATTGCCGTATTTAACCTTTTCTTCTTGCTTTCTGTAGCCAAAAGGAGCTCTACCGCCAATGGAATAGCCTTTTGCTGCCCAGACTAGCTTGCCTTCTTTAAGCCTATCGACTGTTGAGCCATGTTCTATTTCCGCGACAGCGCTGAGAACCATGACCATAATTTTGTTAGCCATCTCGTTCATGTCGAATTTACTGTGTAGGCTTTTAGATTTTTTCTTGCGTGGGTAAACAATGGGCATTTCACCAAATTGCTCACACAAATAAAAATAAACGCCTGTTTCTTCATAAATCGGTATGGTTTTTAATAAATCGGTTGTGGTTCTCGACAAACGATCCAAGCGTGTCGATACGATAATGTCAAACTCATCCATGGTATCGGTCAACTCTCTGGAAGCTGGTCGTTCAGTAATCGGTATGGTTCCAGAAACACCAGCATCAACAAAGAATTTGTCCACTTCACGATTAAACTTATCCATCACAAACTTACTGATTAAGTCTTTTTGTGTGTCCAGCGATACACCATTAATGGCTTGTTCTTCTGTGGATACTCGAACATAACCATAGATGTTATTAATTTGTTTGATGGGGCTATTCATCAACATCTCCGTAATATTCAAGCATATCGGCTATATCTTTTGCTGACTTGTCAGTTAGCGTATTACCAATCAATAACATAGCCAATTGTTTTATTTGGTATTCATACAAATCTAGGTCCAAGATTTCTTCAAAAATTTTAACTATATCTTCATTTTCTTTAAGTTTTTCCATTTAATTTTCTCCTAATAGTGTTAATGCTTTCTTGTATTTCTTTATTAGCCTTTCTTTTTTGGCTGTGTCTGTTATCTCATCTGTTCTTGATAAGTTGTGAGTTGCGTCAGCAATCTTAACTTGGGTTGCTATCGGATTTTGCAGCACTCTGGCAATGTAGTCGAAGTAATCTTCTTTGTCGTCTTGCGTTATTGCATAGACAGCTTCGACAATTCTTTCATTAAAAATAGACTTGATCTGTTCTTCAATCTTGGGTCGTAGCTCTTCGTTAGCGTCTTCAATTGCATCGTGCAAAAAGCCAGTAATAATATACTCATCTCCTAAATGAGAAACAGCCCTAGTGACTGCGTATATGTGATTAAGATAAGGTTTTCCAGATAGATCCTGTTTGTGACCATGCACCTGTTCAGCTATTCCTTTAGCCACAAATATTTCTAGTGTTGCCATTATGCAACATCCCTGTGGTTTTCCCAATCTCTGTAGGTCTTCTCAAAAGCCGTATTGAGACTATGGAAATTGGAATCTTCAAGAGCCTCTAGTGTTGCTCCAACAATCTTGTCGCAATTCCATCCCATGTATTTGCTCATAATCAAACCAAAGCACTCAGCATCGGAAGGGTTGGTACCTTCCACAAAAGATACTTCTTTGACTTCTTCTATGAGTGAATCAATGATCGTTTCAATTTTGTCTTCTAGTGTTTCGTGTGCTGCTAATTCTTCAAGAACATTTTTATACTCAGCCATTACGCACCCCCTTCTATTTCTTCAATAAACTCTGGCTCTGTGTCCCACAACTCATTAATGCGATCATGGTCAATCACAGCTTTTTTGAGCGTTATGTTTCTGCCATAACCATCAATGACATCATTGCCTTTCTCATTTAAAGTTTTAATGATTCCAGAATCTAGGAATGTAGAAACAAACCATCTTCCTGCTGATCCTTCCAGCTTTAAGAACAAGCCAGTGTTATAGTTGTCCAACGCGTTTTCATAAACATTCTTTTCTTCAGTCATTATGCACCCCCTAATGCTTCTAATAATTTTTTCTTTGCAATCTTTTCGTCATTCAAGAAAAAGTAACATCGGTATGTGCCACCTTCGTTACGATAAGTATTGCCTCTCATAATTTTTAAAGTAATGTCGCCAATGCTGACACTTTTGGTAATGGACTTTTCCCAACCAGCTAAATATCTTTTTTTCTCGTAGACTCTTCTTCCATCGCCCCAAGTATCGTGAGTCTCTATAACATGCTCATCCCAGCCTTCTGCAACTTCAGTCTCCATGTCTTTGAGAATCTTGCCACCATCTGCAACATTGAGTAATGGTTTGCCGTGAACTTTATCAATCAATTCCTTTAAGAACTCGATGTGGGATTTTGCGCCTTCAATCTCTCTGTTTCTATCGTCAATCCATTTCTTGTTGGCTTCCTCAATAATCTCTTCTACTGTTTTTTTATTGTATTTGTAATCTTCAAAGGAATAGCCATGAAGATATTTGTAGCTGTTTATGACATTTTCGATCTCGTCAACTGGAATATACTCAATCTTATAATTGCTTTTGTAATTGTAATAATCTGAGGGACTTGCTGGTATTCCTTCTATTCTTTTGTCGTCACCATTAACGCGGAACCTACAGCTTACGCCTGCGACACAAGTAAAATGTGCAAGCTCGTTCTTAGTCTCAGTAATAAACTCTTTAAGTTTGCCAATAAACTTTTCGGTAAATGTCTTGTCGATCTCAAGTGGCGTGTGATCTGCTCCTTCACAAATGTTGTCAAAGTAGCCCCAATAAGTAGTGTATCCATGTTTGGCAACCAAGGTTTCGTTGGTGCTAACTGCGTGAATCGCACCACAAGCTGGGCAGTGTCCTCTGTGAGTGTGTGTGTCTCTAGCCATTTTTGATTCCTTTGTTATTTAATTTAATATTTATCATATTTATAATATACACTTTTTTATAAAGAAGTACAACTATTTATACAACTATTCTTCATCAAACTCAGCTTCCAGTCTTGCGACTTCATCAATATAGGCTTTAGCCTTTTTTTCTGTGTTAGTGATTTTAATTTGTGCTTCACTATCAATAAGCATTTTCCATTTTTTAATTCTTAACGCTGTTGCAATTCTTTTTATTTGTTTCTCTGTTAGCCCTTTAGGGTTTTTTGTTGATAGCAACAAGCTCTGATACTGTTGTTGACCAGTGGTGGGAAAAGCGAGTTTAGGTATCAGCTCTGCGACTCTCGCCAGATGTCTGGTGCTGTGTATATATGGATGCAGACGAATCATCTTTTGAACCATTTTGGCATTGATAATATAAACTGGGGTTGGGTTAGGGTTAAAGTTTAACGCTTTGTCCATCTTTTGGTTTACTTCTTCTGCGTCTTGACTCATTTCTGGCAGGACATCTTTGCTCTTGTATCTCGAATATCTGCCTGCTTTTTGCATCTTTTGTTTCTCATCCATTGCAATAATGACATCATTATCTTGATTTAAAGTTGTGGGCTCTGGAATCTCCGCGCTAACTCTTTTGCCAAACGCTGATGTATCGAACACTACTTTCTTATTCATTTGGCGCTCCTGTAATTTTGTAGTCTTTGCTGATAACGCCCACATCTTTGCTGCCTCTAAAGTGAGCTCTAACAAATGTGGTCTTGCCGTCTTGGTATTTTCTAATGTGTTTGCGAACACTGTGGAAGGCAGTTCCGCTAGATCGTTTTCCGCCATTACTAGGTCCTTCAGTGTCGTCATACATGTCCAACACCAGTGTTTTGTGTTCGTAGATTGGCAGTTGCCTCATCTCGCTTTTGGTAAATCGTTTAAGACTGCGATGACCGATTGTAGTATTGGGTCTGCCCTTGACATCTTTGTGCCTTGAAATTTGTGGGTACTGCAAATGAATATTAAGCTCTGCATACATGGCAATCATCTGATTAGCCCAGCTCCACATTTTGTTAGTGTCTACAAATTTTAAGTGTTCTGAAATTAATGCCTTCACACCAAACCCCGCGCCAGATACTTTTGATCCTTCCTTCACAAATTCTTCTGTTGGTTTTAGTGCGTTTGAAAAGTCTGTGTCTTTATCTCTGATAATGCTCCAAATATTCATGTCGTGTGACCAAATTTGCCATTTCTTATGATAAGTAAATCGAGTTGCCGCGATGCCATCATCTAACTCTCCATCGGGATCTTCTTGTGTGTCAATAACAAGAAGATGGTCTACAATTTCTGATTCTCTTGCGCCTTCAATTTGAACCAAGAAGCAATCATAGGGTGCGTACAACTTTATGTCTTCTATGATTTTCACTGACTCATCTACTGAGAGTTGGTTGGCATCATCTCTTTTGTCTATGTAAAACTTTGAAGCCTTTTGTAAATATGCGCTGTAATATTTAAAATATGCAGAGAGCTCTTTGGGTGGAATGTCAGCATACTCTGCTTTAAAGTGCATTGGGAATTGTACTTTTCCAGCAATGTCTGGATCTTGATACAGGTAAATCAGTTTTTGTAGTGCTTCGTTATTCATAATCTCCCTCATAACCAGCAGTATCGCCAATGTGGAGATAATCGGGATCATCTTCATAAGGCTGTTTATAATTATCACCCCAAAAATAATCTCTCGGATTTAATCCTTGAGGTCTAAGTATTTCTTTTGTGATTTTTTTTGCACAGCCAGACCCGATACAGTACAAATTCTGACTCGCACCTGAATCAAACATACTTATTAACAATGAATCTTGCTTGCTAACTGCGCGAGCACCATAATAATGATACATAACAGCGCCATTCGCACCCCTTCCGCAATGAGTACATCTATCATACATTTTCCAGTTGATGTTCTCATTCTTTTCCCATTCCTCAAAACTTGCATCAGGAATTGGAATTATTGGCTCAGATTTCTGGTCAACAAATTGCCAACCAAACCCATCAAACTCATCAAACTCTTTGAGCAATCTTGGAATGTCATTTTTTGTGTATTTTAGTTTTTTAATTAAATTTGTCATATTCGTAATGTAACATCCTTTATATATATTTGCAAATTTTTATAAATATTAACATGTTCCACATGGAACATTATTTCCACCCGAACCTTTTAAGACTTTCATAAGCCACCTTCCAATCTGGTGCCCAATTGTCTTTGTTTGTTTTTGGTGTCATCTTCGCCACCCTTCTGAGTGGGTCAACACGATAAAAACTAACGCTGGTCCAATTCTTTGGTTTACCATTCATCAAAATCTTTATTCCGTTTTTCTTACACAAGCGTCTAGTGCGGTTGTAATACAATTTTTTCAATCGAGCTTTCTCACTCACACCTGTTGGTCTAGGAGAAGGCTCTACTGGAACAAAGTCGTCAGTGTAGATCACTGGCACCAATTCTTTAATGTGCTTGAGTCTGTTTTTATGGTCATTGGGTGTCACCCACTTCATGCTGTGGTTATCAATGATGAGATCTTTCTCGTAATCGTAAACCATCATGTGACCGCTAATTCTGACAAAGTAGTATCTGCTTTTGTAATCGACTGCTGGTGTTTCCATCCACTTATCGTAGAACCATTTGTTGCGAGAAGAGCCACTAGAGAGGGAATAGTAACCAGCGTCTGTTTTGCCCCAAAGACTGTCTTCTTTGATCCACCAATCACCAGAGCTCATTTTGTCTTCCATGTAATCTTTGGTGTTGTGCAACGCTGTGACCACCTTGTTGATGTTGCGAATGTTGTAAACGCCATCGTAGCCATGAACATTAATAATGTTTGTACTTCTTATTGAGGAAGCCCTGCCATTGACCGCATATCTATTCTTCAAATCAACGCCATACTTGTCGGCAACCAAATGTGTCTCTGACTCTTTAACGCCTTTGACCAATCCGCGTCTGGGAAGCGTGTCGTTGAACACTTTGTAAACCTCATCATAGTCTCGACCAGTCACTACAGCAGTAGCATAAGGCACACACCAGTTGTGATTTTCTCTTTCTGAGGCTCTGGGTATGTATTTATCTTTAATCATATTTGTTATCCTACATAGGAAGTATAACATTTTTTATACAAATGTGTATGTTTTTTATAAAATAAAATAAATAGTTGTAAATTAGTGTCTGTTGATTTAGAATCTTTTTAATGGAAAACAAAGACGACATCATTAATGGCAAGAGAGTTTATGAATGGCTGCAAACCTTCAGTCAAGACTTTGATGAGCTCGATACACTTAATGATTATTACTTAGAGAACAAAGACTCCATCGCTAAACTGAAAGCAATGAGTCCAACTTATTACAATAAACTCATTGACCACTTTAAAGCTGTGAAGAAAAAGATCGTTTCTGGATCTGATTATTTTATTGATGTCAAAGTCGTCTGGACACAAACCATTAATGCTACCTCTAAAGAGAAAGCAATAGAGAGGGTTCGTAAAAACTTCAAAGAGATTCACAGCATTGATTTAGAAGACAGCGACATTCATATCGTTGGAGAAAAAGAATAATGGATAAATACTTTAATACACTTAATCTTGTTTTTAAAATGCACTACAGGAATCTCGCATCAGACGCATTAAAAGAAAGAATGTATCTGGCGCTCGACACCAAACACGATGTCGGTGGCGAAGCGGATCACATTATAGGCATCTGGAAGGAAACCATTAGAGACACAGATTTTAATATTAGGGCACAAAATGTGTTTGATCGGTTATGAGTAATCAAAGATTAGCTCGACTTGGCATCCTTTGGTACTGGGCGAGAATGAATCTTGAGATCACCATTTTCTAAAACGATCTTAACTTTTAGTTTTTGATCTTCCTTCAGCTTTGGCATTTGTTCATTAATATGTATTTTCATAGCCATTAAGAATTTTTCTTTTTGTTCTTTGTTCATTGTTTAATCTCCTTTTTAAATATAAGTTCTTCTTGTTTTGTTTTTTCAACATCTTTTTCATCGTTTATATAGTTGTTGTTTTCATCTAAGATACCTGCTCGCCTAGCATAAGCACTCCAGTTATAACCAGAGCCATCTGGATTTTTTATAATTATGTCTGGGTCTCTATTCATCGGTTATCTTCCAAGTCATCTTCGCAATGGCTTTAGCAAGTTCTTCGATTCCCATTTCATCTGGGATGTTGCTTTGCACTTCGACTTGCTCAATAAACTTCACCACAACATGGTTCAGTTCTTTTCTGGTTATCATCTTCTTGGCTTTGCTGTTGTGATACTTCCGACCAAGGTTCAGTCTTTGCTCATCGTTCAGTTCGATTGATATATTTGTTCTCATCATCTGCTCCTTTATTTGTTTATAACTTATTATACATTTTTATACAGATGTCTGCAAAGCCTTATGTAGTAGGCGTTTCAGGGCTTGCTGTTTTCAAAAAAATGACAAAAGTGCATAGAATCACTCACTTTTTGGTGTATTTTGTATACAAATGAGCACTCTTTTTAGAATCATTCTAATAAAAGCCCAGTAAAACTAGGCTTCTCAGGAATGTGCGCAACGCGATTCTTCGTGTTTTGGGCTTTTTGGCAAATATTATTAGAGCTGGTAAGATGGCTTTATATGAACAATCCCAAGCATGGCGTTACTGGTAACTTTTCCATAGAGGAAGATGAGATTAAATCGTTTATGGATCTTACCAAGCGAGTCAAACCAATCAAGGGACAGGTATTTAAAGGCTCAAAGATGGTTGTGGACAACCAATATCGTGATGTCGATGTCTACCACATAGAGTCTGAGGAAGAATCCTTATATGCTATTTTACAAAAGGTTGCGCGAACAGTTAATGGTTACTTCAATTATGAGATCAACGGCATTGAGAAAGCTCAAGTGATGAAGTACACAGCTCCTTCCAATGGTTATGGTTGGCATATTGATATAGGAGCTGGTGGTATCGCGGCACAACGCAAGATAGCAGTATCAATATTATTAAACGATGACTACGAAGGCGGTGAAATGGTTTTTAGGACAGCAGAAGAGTCAGAGAAGGTAAAGCCCAAGGTTGGTGAGGTGGTTGCTTTTAGCTCATTCATCTCACATTGCATCAGACCTATAACCAAAGGAGAGCGTTATGTGGTTGTTGCGTGGTTTACTGGACCACATTTCAAATAGCTCAACTGGTCAATGCTTTTATGGTAAATTGTGTCTATGGCAGAAACACGACAAGAGAGACAGGAACGCATAGCTTTATCTAACGCAGAGCGTAAAGCAAGAGAACAAGAAATTATAAAAGGCTTGCCGACTCTTGGCTGGATGGCTGGTCTAGGCTTGCCGGGGGCTGGTATAACCGACACCTTGGGTCTTTATCCAGCAGATACCTCTGGCAGTGGAGAGATGCTGCCCAGCTTTGGTGAAAACATTGCCAACAAGAGATACTTGGATGCACTCTATCAAGGCATGGGTTTATTCGGTGACGCTTTCTATGCGTCTATCCCAGTCACAGGACCCATGGGTGTTCTCGCTGGAACCACTTTAAAGGGCGCAAGTATTGCTGGGAAGGCTAGTCGTGGAGCTAAAGTTGTGGATAGAGCTCAAGAGCTCATTAACCAAGGTAAGGCTAGTGCTGGAACCGAAGGCGCAACCAAGAAAATGGTTGCTGAAACAAAGATTCCAGAAAACAAAGTGGTTGATGTTAGATTAAATTTAAACAGTAACTTTAAAGCAGATCCAGAGCTTGGGAATTTTAAAGCACAAACAATACATGATGTTACGAGTGGTTCTGAATCTTCAATCGCCAAAGGATCTGCCATAGGTTATGATCCAGCAGTTACTCTAAAGTCGAATGGCACCCCTATTGAGCTCAAAGTAAACCAAGTGGCTAGGGATAAGATTGCAAGCGGTGAAATAAGTAAAACTCCAATGGCTGCGGTTCGTGGCATTCACGATGATCTTGATATATTTGAGCCCGATTTGGTCTTGGGCTTCAATCCTATGCGCAACAATGTCTTTGTTGACGAGTCTGGTTATGGCGTTAAGAGCATTAAAAATGGTAAAACCACCAATATTAATAACGATGTGATGGTTAAACTGGACAATCCAGATGCTTTTCGTGTCGTTGAGGATGTTAATGGTGAACAAATTAAGCTCTATGACGATATTGAATACTATAGTGTCGATGATTTACCAGCAACCAACAACCCCAGTGAAGCCAAAGGCATCGCATCGCTACCAGAAAGCGAAGACTATATCACCGCTTATCATGGCAGTGCTGGGGATTTTGACGAGTTTGATATTAAAAAGATCGGCACAGGTGAGGGTATACAAGCCTATGGTCATGGTTTATATTTTGCAGAAGAAGAGTTGGTGGGTAAGGAATATCAGAAAGCGTTAGGCACAATTATTGAATACGATGGAAAACCGATTTGGCAAGGGAGCAGGAAAGTCGGCACAACAGGCGATCAGGTGCTCGATTCAGCAATTAGAAGACAATACCGAATAACAAAAGAAAAAGATCCAAATAAATGGGTAAAAGATTTAGAAGAACAAATAGAAACGAGCACACATTGGCAGCTTGATCCAACAGGAGAGCTCCTTGCGGAAGAAACAGAAAAGTTAAAACTGCTTAAACCAATAGCAAATAAAATTGAAATAAAAGACACAGGAAAGGTGTATGAAACCAAACTGAAAGTAACGCCAGATGAGTTGCTGGATCTGGATAAACCGCTTAACAAGCAAAGCAACGTTGTGAAGGAAAAACTTGGCTCTGTTTTAGATATGAAACTTTCAGACCTTAACCCAAAGATGTGGGATCCTCCAAATGTTGCAGGTGTTGATCCAGATGCACCAGTAACATTGCGTGAAATGATAAATGAAATAATAAAAGATGGTACGTCAGGATATGACACTATTGGTAGAATGAATGGTGATGATTTAACAGTAAGAATGAAACAGATTGTTGGTGCAGAGCGCACATCTGAAATATTAAATTCGGTTGGCATTAAAGGCAATAGATACAAAGATCAGTTTAGTCGAACTAGCCCAGTGAATCCAACAGGCAAAGAGGGTGGCACCAGTAACTTCGTCATCTTCGATGACAGGGTGATTGATATTTCCAAGAAGTATGGCATTACGATTCCAATGGCTGGTGCGATGTTGATGGCAGAAGATTACAAAAACACAGTGGAAGCAGAAGAATTTAACCAAGGTGGTGAAGTGGAAAACGATGTCAGCGCTTACCTACGCTTCTATCAATACGCAAAAGATGCTGGGTTGCAGTTTCCAGAAGCAGTAGCAGCTCAAGCGAGTTTGGAATCTGGTCATGGCAAGTCGGATCTAGCTATTTATCAAAACAATGTTCTGGGTATCAAGCCAGATGATAGTAGCCAAGCATCGGAGAGCTATGATACTCTTGAGTACATTAATGGAGAACCAGTAGTGATAAACGATCTCTTTAGAACTTTTGACTCACAGGAAGATTCTTTCGCTGGGTATAAAGATAAAATCGACAAACCAAGATACGAGGATGCTAAAAGCTCTGGGACTCCAGAAGATTACTTAATGGCAATTGATGAAGCTGGTTATGCCACTGATCCTGATTATGCAGAAAAAGTAATCGGCATTATGAATAGATACAACTCTTACTTGGAAAATTAATATGGTTGATTCGCGCCAGAAAGGAGCGTCATACGAAAGATCTATCGTCAAAGCATTAAATGCTTTTGCAGAAGAGAACGCTCTGGAGTTTACTTGCCGAAGGAATCTTAATCAATATCAACAGTCTGGGCAGTGCGACATCCCGATTCCATTCCATGCAATAGAATGTAAACATTATCAATCTGGGAATTGGTTTAAACCAGCTTGGTGGAAGCAGGTGTGCGAGTCGGCAGAAGAAAAAATACCAGCGCTGATTTTCAAATTCAATAGAGTCCCTACCAGAGTATGTATTCCATTACACGCGATCAACACGCACTGGGAAAAAGACAACCAGAAGATAGCGGTGCTTCCGTTGGATGAATGGTTGCATGTGTTGAAAACCAATTGGAGCCACTACGAGGCAGAGCAGATAAAGAATGTTTGAGTTTGCAATTCTTTGTGCTGTGCTATTAACAATCCTTGGAATACTTATAACTTATTAAATTTTTTTTAAAATTTTTTTTGAGTTTTTTTGGTGATCTTCTGTACCAAACTCAGCTATAACTACAACTGACATCGTCATTTTATATATGGGGGTGTGGGGGTCAATTTAATCGGACTTTCCAGCAAAACCAGCAATCGTATAGGGTTCCTGTTAGCCTTGTGTGCAGAAAGATACAAACAGTTGCACATAAGTACACATGAGGAGTGTAGCCTAAGTCTTTGATTTATAAGGAGTTCTGGGATTTCAGAGACTTTTTCTGGATTTTTAAGAAATAAATGAAAGAATGCGCCAAGACTTAGTTCCCAGCTTCACATATCCTTGGCACTGTAAGTCGTATCAACTCCCATTAATTTGTTCAGCCTTTCTTTGATATCTTCCTTGCTCATTGTCTCAAGATTAGCGTTGATGTTTAAGCTCTGGGTTCTATTAACTGATAGCCCAGCCAGTTGATTGAGCTCCTTGATTGCTGACACCGCAGCGTTGAGCTGTCCTGTTTCGTATGCAGTCTCAGTGATCTTCCACAGCATCGTGCCAGTTTTCTGTGGCGTGATGGCGTACTTCTCAGCTAACTCATCCTGTTTTATTCTTATCGCCTTCGTCACCTTGGGAAAGGTTTTGCCATTCAGCATCTTGTTAGCTGCTACTGCTGGAAATTGATAGCCAGCTTTTCTAGCTGCTTCGGTTTGACCACAAGCTCCTTCAGTATAGAACCACACGAATGCTGTCTGCATCTCGGACAAGCCGAGCTCTTCATCCTTCTCAAAAGTAACTGGCGGTTTGACCAGCTCGTTCTTTGCTTTTTTAGGTCTACCTGTTTTCATCTTTAGGATACATTCTATCAAAAAGCTCTAGCGCTTGTTCCGATGTGTATATCTCCATGTTATATCTGAATCTCTCATCGTTGTTCATCATTCGCCATTTGTTGTAGTTCTCACCCCAACTCATTTTGTTATTATATTCAAACTTTTCCACTCTCTCTCCATATTAAATTAAACCATCAGTGTATAGTGCACAGTGTACAGCCCACTAACATATAGGGTGTTTATAGGTCGCATAAACCGCCTTAAATAGGGCTAATACGCTGTATACTATATATTATTATTATTATTATAAAAGTATATACCTAACACTACCTAATAGCTTAAACCATTATAAACACTGACTTTCACTACAGGGTGGCATTTTTACTACTATACACTGCTGCCAACCTGTCATCAGTGTATAGTCTTATTCTTAAATACATCCGACAGCCAAAAAAAACGCTCATTCATATAGTCTTCAAAAGACTGAGTGCTTTTATTGTTTTTGTTATTTACTATCAGCTCACACTCATACATCCAGTCACAAAATTCCATAAACTCTGTGTACTTCTCAGCCATTTCATATCTTGTCATATTGTCTTTATCATCTTCCATCAATTCAGCTTCTCTTTTTTATCTCTTGGGTAATAGACTACCACAAGTGACCCACAATCTGAGCAAGTTAGAGTTGATTCTATTAGGAAATGTCTACCGAGATCATCGTCATCTTCGATGTCCGAGTCTCCGCCCCATGTCAAATCATTGTTGCAATGGTAGCACCGCATCAGTAATCCTTCCTGAAATTACCATTAAGGCTGGAATCACCTGACTTGGTGTAGTCCAGATCATAGACCTTCTTGCCATTAGTCCTTCGTGGTTCAACGCCTCTTTCAGCTAACACTCTAGCCGCGTCTTTAAAGTCTGGCATCCTTGGATTGGCAATCCCCAGATCCCTCAGTAGGCTGGTCATCTGCACTGGCTCGGTGTACTTTCCATTAAAGTCCACATATTGAAGGATCAGGTCTTCCACACTGCTCTGGGTTCTGTAGCCCTCATTA
>Ga0208299_1002278_pt1 | contig 13115 bp, 20 predicted proteins | sample 15_taG_FD_184089 | JGI IMG/M metagenome (GOLD analysis project Ga0208299, IMG submission 184089) | Marine viral communities from the Subarctic Pacific Ocean - 15_ETSP_OMZ_AT15312 metaG (SPAdes) (version 2) | ecosystem: Environmental > Aquatic > Marine > Oceanic | place: Pacific Ocean | collected...
CGGCTCGTCTTTTAAGATAATAGTGTTTTGATTTTCAATATAACCATCTTGAAAGCCTTTGACAAAAGACTCGTCTTGCTTCTTGTTATTCATAATCAAATCATAAATATTATTCATTACCTCTTGCTTGTTCATACTTTCTCCTTATATTGTTTTTAACATTAACTTGTACAGCGGATCTGACATTGGCTGTAAAGCTATTCTTTCTTCAGACATGGATCCCCATTTATCTACTTTTAGCCTAACCCTCTTCTTTGGTTTTACTTTCTTCTTAGGCTTATGTATTGGCTCCTTGAATATCTTTTTTGGATCTGAGTATTCATTCAATTCTTTCTTTGAGCCTTTATAGATTAGGTTTGGATCGGTTGATTTCTTTAGACGGTAGCGCACCATATCTTTAGTAAGACCTAAATCCATTAATGATTTGGATGTAACTACGTCTCCATTGTCTAACGTATATTCTTTTAGTTTTTTCATTTGATGGAGAGTATCCTTTTTCTTTTGTCTAATCCAACTGAATCTTTTGCTATACCAGCTGTTTTAAGACGATTAACGAATCGCTTAATGGTTGATAAGCTTGTGCTAGCAAAGTATGGGTGTTGGACGATATCAGCGATCGTAGCTCTAGTATGGAACCCAATATAAGCAGCAACATCTGTAATATCAATAGACAAAGCAAATTTAAGCCTTTCATCTTGCTTGATTAACTTTTTCCACGTCTTTTGTTTTAATACCCAGATTGCAGCGTATTCACTCCCCGTCTCACGGTGGCCTTTGTTTGGCATGTTATTTCTCCTTGTTTTTAATAAAGTTATCCCAAATCCAGCATCTAAACTGGTTTGGCTTGTAGTTAAAAGACAGGTTGTCCTTTAATTCCTCTTGAAAGTCCCACATTAATAATTGCATATCAGCAGGATTCTTGTTTAACCAAGAGTTTACTTTCTCTTGGATCTTACCTTTCTTTTCAGCTTCATGTTTTCCCATCTTAATTCTCCTTGTTATTAAAAACATCACCTTTCTTTGTACCAGTATTCTCAGCAGGTGGGTAGCTTGAGTTTAAGTATACTGCTCTTCTGTTTAGCTTACTGTCCCATTTAGAGGTTACTACTATCTTAGGTGTGATCTTATCTTTCTCTTGATAGTATTCTCTAATCTTTGCACAAGCCATACCAAAGCAAGCAACTACATATTCACTTGTGTAAGTGATGTTGCTTTTCTTATTGACTTGAGCATGATCTAGCCATAAGTACAGCATTTCTTTCTTTCCATTACCGTTCATATTTTCTGGGTAATACTTCATACGGGTGATCGTAAATTCAGTTGGGTTTATATTTAACATTTGTTTCTCCTTAATAGCTAATAGTTATTGTTTCGTATGGGTTCATAGCACAGTCGATCGCTATTCTTGCTAAGAACATTAATCCTCCGTGAGCTGTACCCCATCCGTTTGCTGCATCAAATCCTTCGATATGATCGTGATAATGAGCTCTTCTCAAAGCTTCTTTTAGAATAGGTACCGTTTGGTAGCCTGACATTCCATTGATTACGTGGAGTCCTTTATCGAACTCTTTGCTCTCGTCTAAAATGATTTCGTTAAAAAGACCAGACATGTTGCTGGTATAGTTGTGGGATTCATTCCCGATATAGACATCGTATGACATATTTACCTCCTAAAGTAGGGTTTATTATATACTATATATTGACCAATATACAGTTTGTTTCGGTTTTATTACTAGTTATTCTTCATAGTTCTCCTTTCTTTTGTAAACAACAATCACATTCACAGTTTAATCCTAACCAATCATCTTGATAGTCTTGTTGAGGACCTTCATGTAAATGCTTTATCCTTACCAGGTTTTTATGTGCTTCTTCTGCTGTTAGATGCCCTAGTACATCTTTGTTTGTGATATCTGACTCGTAGTATAGTTCACCAGCACTATCTAAGATAGCTAGCTCCCATAGGCCTGCGTCTCCTCCGTAGCTGCCTGTATGACTGACTAGGCTTGCCCCATAACCATTATCAAACTTATAGATTAATTGCATACCACCTAAAACTTTTTTTGTTGCTATTAGATTATTTAACATTTTTATTTCTCCTTATTACGTACATTTTATTCAATCCAACATTCAGACGCTTTAACAACACGTGTCTCTGTGTCCCGTGGAGCTTCACCTTCTACTTCTAAAGTTAATGTGTTTCCATTAATTTTAGTAATTTCAGCAGCAGTTTCGTAATCGTCTTTAACCCAAACTACGTCTCCTACCTCCACTACTCGCCCTTCGACCCTTGCTTCGTCTAAGCGTTCCTTCTTCCAGATTGCATTTACAGCTTCATCCATAGTATTAAATTCACCTATTTCCATGAAGTCTGAATCCCATCCATCGTAACAGCTAAAGTATTCTACAAAGCCTACATTTACTTTGTTAGTCTCTGAGTTTAAATAGAACCTATAACCATTTGAAGGGATTGTTTGGATCCTCATCTATTGCATTACAAAATGTCTTTCCCGCTGCAAACTTATTTTCTAAGTGCTTTTTCTTTTGTGTTGTGTTCATGCTGTGTACATTTTGTTGTGTTCTTTTAGCCAGACTGCTTCTACTGCTTCTTCTTTACTTTCATATGTTCCACATTCATATAAAGTACTATCCCATCCATCGTAACAGTTAAAGTATTCTTCAAAGACTACATCTACTTTGTTGGTCTCATGGTTTAAATAGAACCTATAACCATTTGAAGGCATACGTTCTTCCCATTTAGTAGGATCGTTTGGATCTTCGTTTATTTTGTAGAATACTTGTCCTAATCCCATTTTGTTTTCTAAGAATTCTTTCTTTTCTTTGTATGTTGGTTGTTCCATCGTTATTACTCCTTGGTTGTTTGACTTTATTGTCAAGATTAAGCTCAATTGCTTATTAATATGAACTGTATTTAAGTACACATTAATAAATTATTGAGATCGTCTACAGAGCATGCACGACTAGGTAAAATCCTAAGAGCTCCTTATAGAGAAAAAAAATCTTTTTCTTTTGAGTGTCGATTACGTTGCGGTAATTACACAAGAATAATCTATGACGGTTGGGATGGGCTCCAACTCGAGACGATCCGCAGGCCCGACTAAGCAAGAGCTAAAAGTACAGATATTTCAAGTAACTGGATGAACTTCACTAAGTGACCCATGAATACTCGGACAGACTATTTAATAACAAGACAGGGAAGTTACGACCCGAGAGGATTGTAATGGCTCGTTCAGTTACTTGAAGTATTTGATAGACTTTTAACCTATTTAAAGTGGAGTTACCGCTACGTTAATGTCAATTCAATGTTTCGACACGTCCCGGCACGTCCCGACACGTCCCGACACGTCCTGTCAATGCTAACTCAATGTCTGACATATGCTCAGTTAACACCTCTACTCTTTAAATCATTCAGGTTACTATCATAGCTGACAGTCCCTATACGACTCTATACGCGCGTGCCCCTGGCAAACCCATCAGTTTTTCATTAAAGTCTCCAGAACAAGAGATATGGCGTGCTGTGTGCTGTTACCAGCGTGTTGTTACCCCCGTGTTGTCGGCACAGTGCTGTCTACACGCTGCTGTGACCCCATTGCCGTCACTCCAGTGCTGCTAGCAAAGTGCTCTTCGCTCTCTGCCGCACACCCTGTGTCGTGTGCTAAGTGTCGCTTGCTACTCCTGTTCTTCAACATCATGCGCTATCCCCCATAAAGACATCTACCTAAGCAGAACGGCGCATTGTAGCATCGCAGTATGCTGATGGCATCCAATCACAGTACTCAATCGTACGTCTTCTTGGTACCACCTTCTTACTGAACTCTTGTCTTCTAAAGCGTTCAGCGCTATACTTATAGCAAACCTTATGTCCATGGTAGGCGCAGTATTCGAGATATAACCTTTCGTATTCTGCGAGGTTCGTGCTAAGTAATAGCTGTGGGTAATCATCATCAAATCCAGAAGGTGCACCATAACACCGAACTAGATACTGATGATAAGCCTTAACTACGTCAAGGTCTTGTGTTCCTAGTCTTATACTAGGCCTTTCTCTTACCATTTTTACTCCTTGGTAAGTTATCCACACTTTTATATTGGCAGTGGACATCTCCATCTTTTCTAAATACATTCGTTAGAGTGCACTTAGGAAAGATCCAGCCCCGAAGAGCTGGAATCTTAACCTAACCTATGCGAACGGGTTAGTTGCTGGAACTATAGTAGCTTCCATTTCTACTTCTTGATAATCTGCAGTTTCACCTTCTGCTGGAAGATTAGTGGCAATGTACTGATTGTACATGAAATCCATTAATGCTTTATGAGCAGGACGAGCGAAACGTTCAGCATGAAGAGTACCATTCAAGTACACTTGAAAAGACTCCTCAGCTTGATTACCATTTGCTTTCTGTTCTAAGATCAGCATAGAACATTTCTCACCTTTAGGTGTTACTTCGGTGATTTGATAAGCATTCTTATACGTACGACCTGGCTTGTACCAAGTAACTGATTCGTATACATTGATATCCTTGTCTTCAGTTGAAGTTGAAAAGATATTGCTGATTGCGCCGAATGTCGGCATTTGGTATGATGTAGTCATCATGATTCTCCTTTTAAGAGTTAATGATACTTTGCACTCGTGTGCCAGGCGTATCGTGAGTGGCCTGTTATTACTACGCGCTGTGACAGACGTGTTGTCGAAAACGTGTAGTGAATTCTGTGCTGTTAGCATAGTGCAGTATTGTTATTGTTGCTAGCATCGTGTTCTTCGCTAAGTGCAGTACTGTTAGTGTTGTCTGCTTGGTGTCGCTTGTGGGTGTTACTTGTCATATTATCCTCCTGACAAGATGTGCTATTCAATGGTATAGCACTAACCAGTTATCCAGCTACGAACAACTCTGGATTCATGTTGATGTATCCTATAACGAGTAGACATACTAATGCTAGTATCCCTATCACAGTTATAAGACCTCTATCTTCAGAAGGTAGTAGCAACCAACCTCTGAACAATAGATATACTCCATATGCTGAGACTACTAATAGTAACCCCAGTAACACTGTAATGATATCAAACATTACGTTCCTCCTTGATCTCAACGATCTCAATGGTATCATAGTTAAATGAAGTACTAATGCGCTTGATGATACGTTCAGCATTAGACTCAGCCTCAACCATACTGTCGGCAGTAATGCCAACTAGATTGAAGTTACTTGTATCGGTTATACTGTCGATCAGTTTGTACGTTACATGATAGAACATATTGTTCTCCTTTTGTTACGACAGAGAAAGGCCTGTCGTGTGCCGTGTGTAATCCCTCTCGTGTAGACTAGGGGGTGCTAAATATATGCGGGTGTACAACATATATATATTACTCATAGGTACTGACCTTATACTTTTTGTGAACTCATAGGCACTGACCTCTAAGAAATTACTCACAGGTATTAACTTCAAGCTTTTTATGAACGCACAGGCATCCGAGGGGTACGAGGCATAGGTGGACAAAAATAAGATTACATAATTAAAATTTCAGGAGAAAAAGATGAGAAATGCGAGACAGAAGGAAGTTGATAAAGAGTTTACTGAGGCTGGTAAAGGGCATAGATTTAAGCCTGGGGTGTCAGGTAACCCGGCAGGAAGACCTAAAGGTATAAAAAATAAAATTACTTTAACTAAGGAAGCTTTTGAGGAAGTGGCTGGTTTAAGTCCAGGTGAGATGTTAGCAACTATTGCTCAACGTCATTTTGCTCAAGGCACAGCTGCAGGTGATCAGATTGCTATTAAAGCGATCATGGAAGCTAATAAGTATATTGAACCTACTAAAGATGCAATAGCAGATCAAGAGAATGTTGCTGATATGTCTAAAGAAGAAATTAAAGATAGGTTGAAGAATTTAAAGCTTGTGAATGATGAGTAAAAATAAAGAAGCCGCTGAGCTGATAGTTGAACTTGAGAAGCGGAATACTTGGGAAAGATGGAAAGATGATCCTATTGCTTTTATTGAAGAAGCACTAATGATCTATCCTAAAGATGCAGATAAAGGATTGATTCATCTAAAGATTAATAAAGCCCAGGTTGTAGTTGTAAAAGAATATGTAAGACAGATGAAAGAGATTGGTTATGTAAGAATGATTATCTCTAAGTATCGTCAAGCAGGATTCTCTACAATTAGTTCTGCTCTAATCTTTCATAGGACTTTGTTCTATAAGAATACTAGAGCTGTAATTATTAGTTTAGATAAGCCAACGACTGAATCGATCTTCCAGATGAGTAAAACCTTTTGGGAGAACCTACCTAAGAACTTAAAACCTAAGTTAGGGATATCGAACAAGAGAGAGATGGTATTTGAAGAGAACGATTCTAAATTTAGATTGTTTACTGCAGGTGCTGATAATCCAGGACGTGGTACAACTAATACTGCATTGCTATGTGATGAGACTGCTTTCTTCCAGAATGCTGAGAAGGTAATGGCAGGTCTATTCCAGTCTGTAGCACTAACTAAAGGTAGTATTATTATTATTAATAGTACGTCCAACGGCGCACAAGGTGTCTATTACGACCTATGGAATAAAGCAGAAAAAGAGGAAGGTAACTTTACCCCTTTGTTTGTTCCATGGTATCTACAAGATGAGTACACACTTAAGTGCCCAGATGGAATCGAGTGGACTCCAGAAGAAAGTAGATTAAAGGAAAGATGGGAATTATCGGACGGCCAGTTGTATTGGCGTCGGATTAAGATTGCTGAAACTTCTACTAATCTATTTAAGCAGGAGTATCCGTTCACAGCTGAAGAGTCTTTCTTACAGTCAGGTAGTTCAGTCTTTAATAAGGAATCATTAGATAAATATGTTACACAACCACCGGATTCTTTAAGAGAATTCAATGATGTGTATAGTTCTTTTGATGAATCTACTGAAGGAACTTTGTCTGTTTGGATGGCTCCACAGCGAGATAACAAATACTTGATTGGCGCTGACGTTGCATTAGGTGTACGAGGGGATTATTCAGTTGCTTGTGTTATGACTAGCAATAGAGAGATTGTTGCTATTTATCGTAGTAACAGAACCGACCCTGTTCGATATGGCAGAATATTGTTCTACCTAGGAAGATGGTATAACAATGCTTTGGTATGTCCAGAGGCTAACTCTATTGGTATTGCTACTGTTCAACAGTTACATGGTATGAACTATCCGAATATCTATCAGCAAAAGAAAACTGCTAATACGTATTCAGAAGGGATTAACCATCTAGGATTTAAAACGACAGCTGCAACTCGTTCTCCAATCATATCTAATCTTAGACGAATGATTGAAGATGAGGATATAGCTATCCCTTCCACATTAGCGATTGAGGAATTACGCAACTTTATTGTTACCCCTCAAGGAAAGCCAGAAGCTTCACTAGGACATCATGATGACTTAGTTATGGCAATGGCGATAACGTGTGAAGCCTACAGAACCCATGGCCATTCCCTCACTAACCAAACATTTAGTTGGGGTGAATTAAATACCAATTATCAAACAAATGATACAAAATGGCTGTAAGTTCCATTAATACGAACTTATTTTGTACTTAAATTGCGAGTAATTAAGCATATATAAAAACCGAGAGCGAGCGAATGAGCAAATATAAAATAGAAAAAATTACTGACGACATGTTGTTAGAGTCGATTGATAGAAATATGCGAAATGCTACTGGAGGGTATACAGGATCATCTGATGCTTCCAAGCGACGTGAGAATTCAATTTACGAAATGAGTTTAGAACCTAAGGGCGATTTAGTACCTCAAGGCGTCTCTAAAATTGTTTCATCAGATTCAGCAGAGATAGCTGAAGGTTATACCGCACTGTTAACTAAGTTACTACTTGATAACAATAAGTTAGCATTATTTGTCCCTTATAGCAACGAAGTGGCTTCTATCAAAGCCTCCCAGGTTGCTTCGGACGTAGTAAATTACTGTTTGTTTAACTCTAATTCAGAAGGCTGGACAAAACTGTCTACCTGGATTAAGTCAGCAGTTGTATTCGGTAACAGTGCCATAACCTGGGGGTGGGAAGAAAGCTTTGATTATGAGGTTGAGGAATATGACTCAATTCAAGAAGTGGTATTAGATCAAATCCTAGCAGACAGAAATGTTGAGATTGTAGGAGACCTTAATATCAAAGAGCTTTCAGCCGAAGTTGTTACTTATGAAGATGTACGCTTAAGACGTAAGATTGATAAGTCAGGTGTTAAAGTTAGAAATATTCCACCTGAATCGTTTATGATTGATAAAGCAGCAGAATCTATAAGTGAAGCTCGTTTTGTAGGATTAGTCTCTGATATGACGCGATCTGAAATACGGGTTATGTGGCCGGACTTTACTGGCGATCTGGCTGAGATGGGAGAAGAGTCTTCTTTCAGAGATTCAGAATGGTCGTTAGAGTCTTATGCTCGTAAACAATCAGCAGGTTTAGATAATTGGATTGACTCAGATGACGAAGAGGATGAAGCTAATATATCTGTTAATGTTGTTGAATGCTGGATCCGCTCTGACCGTGATGGCGATGGTATTGCTGAATTAAAACACGTTATTAAAGCAGGAAGCACAATCCTTGAAGAAGAAGATTGTTCTTACATCCCAATCGCGATGCTTAATCCAATTGAGATTCCTCATGAATTCTATGGTTTGTCATTGTTAGATATGGCTCGTCCACAGACACAAGCTACTACAGCTATTATGCGTGGATTTGTTGAGAATGTGTACTTCGGTAACTATGGAAGAACATTAGCAGATCCAAACGTAGTTGACTTTGCAGCTTTGCAAAATCCATTGCCTAAGCAGATTATTGCTACTAATGGTAATCCAGCTGCAGCGGTCCAACAGATCACCCCAGAACAACTTAGCCCAGGTACTGGTGCTATGCTTGAGTTCTTAGGTATACAGAAAGAACAGTCTACAGGTCTTAGTAAGACAGCTATGGGATTGAATGATACATTGTATGTTTCAGGCAACTCAGAACAGAAGATGGGTAATGCACAAAATGCCGCTCAAATTCGTGTTGAACATATTGCTAGAAGGTTTGTTGAGAGTGGCATTAAAGATTTATGTCGTGGCATCTTAAAAGAGATGAAGGCAAATCTGAAGAACCCTATGCGTTATAAGACAGATAAAGGTTATGCATCTTTAACACCAGAGGTGTTACAAACGATGCCTTCTAATATGGATTTAGATATACAAGCTAACTTAGGCGAAAATTCTAATGTCAATGTAGGAATGAAGTTAAATGAGATCGCTCAACTTCTTCCTGTTATGGCGGCAGACCCCGAGTCAGCTCCATATGTTAACCCATTAGCAGCCTTTAACTTAGCTACTGATATTCTCGCCAATATGGGATTAGACCCAACTAGGTTCTTAGTTGATCCTGCAAATGAGGAAGCTCAGCAGCAGATACAACAGAAGCAACAACAAGCTCAACAACAAGCTGAACAAGCTAAACAAGCTGAACTTGAAAAAGCGCAACTTGAAGCTCAAACCGCTGTTGCTAACATTAGCTTCATTAAAGCTGAGGTTGACAATAAGCAGATTGACAATAAACGTCAGTTATTAGAAGCTGAAGATGAATCAAACCGTAAATGGGCTGAGATCATTGTTAAAGCGCAAGGTACTGATGGAGCACAAGCACCACAACAAGTTGGTGTTAACTTCCAAGAGCTATACCAAGATACAGCAGCTGCTGAGAAGGAAGCTGAAGAAATTCAACAGCAAGGAGAGCAACTAGCTCAAGCTGCGATTGAAAACCCCGAGCAAGCTATGCAGATGGCACAGCAAGCAGGATTGGACCCGTCAGCTTTGATGGGTGGACAACAACAATAGATGAGAGATAGATGACACAAAAATACAATAGGCATCAGAACTTTAAAAAAGACTCTGATGGCAAACCAAAAAAGGTATCGGTTTATGACGATGCGCAGAGAACCTTAACAAAAGGATATCAGTGCGATGAAATAAAAGATACTATGACTATGGTAACAGAGGATATTCTCAACCAGCTGTTCGTGCAATGGTTAGAAACTAAGCACTTTGAAACAGAATCAAGAGAATTCCTTTATAAGTTAGCAATAAGTCAAGGAGCAGTGATGAAGAATATCGAGCGCTCAATTACTGCTAAAAATAATAAAGCTCGAGAACTGAAGGATGAATGATGACAGATGTTGAACAGAAAGCGATAGACAAGTTAAATTCTAGCATTAAATCTACAATTGGAGTATTAGCATTAGGCCGAGGTATTGGTGCTCAAGCTGCTATTCTAAATGATTTAATAAATGCAAGAAATAACATAGTTGCTATGACTGCCCCTACAAAGGCAGCTACTGCACCTAGAAAACCAGCAGCTAAGAAGGCTGCAGTTACAAAAAAGAGAAGTTCTATTTAAGAACTATTTGATGATTGATTGAGAGGCCTTAAATAGGCCTTCTACTAAAAATAGGAGACTATATGTCAGAACAAAAAAGCGAAGCTACCCAAGTGGATGAGTCGCAAGTTCAAGACTTTGACTTTGACGCATTGGCGGATGATGTTTTAGGATTAGAAACTGAAGCAGCTACCCAAGAAAGCGAAGAAGCCACAGAAAAACTCGAAGGTGAGGATCCGCACACGGACGAGGACGCTGATGAAGTTGGTGAAGGAGAGGAAGATGAAGAAGAGGAAGAAGTTGAAGATGAGGATGAGTCTGAGGACGCTACCCAAGAAGATGATACAGATGAATCGGATGATGATGAGATTGATATGGACTTTACAGTTCCCGTTAAGATTGACGGTGAAGAAAGTGAAGTATCTATGGAAGAGCTTATCGCGAATTATCAGACTAAACAACACCAGTCAAAGAAAGGGGATGAACTTGCGAAACAGGCAAAAGAGTTAGACGCTTATAAAGCAGACGCTCAGGTATTTGCTCAAATAAATGCACAATTGCTGCAAGACCAAGATGATAAAGACAAGAAGATCTTATCAGCTCTTGAAAAGAGAGTTGACGACGCTTATAGTGAGGATGATTATGAAGCTTCTAAACTTGAAAGAAAGTTTAATAAAGCTACTAAAGAATATGCTCAACGTAAAAGCCGTAGAGATTCGATGCTGGAAAATATGGGAAGAAAGGTTGAAGAAGGAAGAGTTGAACAATTCAATAAACAAGTTGAAGAGTTTCATTCTGCCATCCCAGGCTTTATCCCAGATTGGTCAGAAGAAGTCGCACAAGCTAATAGAGAATTTGCTTTAAAAGAGCAGCTTCCTGAACAGCTTGTTGATTCTATGGTTGATCCAGCAGTTGTAGCATTTGTTGATAAATTCCGAAGACTAGCTGAGACAACTTCTAAAGGGGCCACAAAACGAAAAAAGGTTCCTATTAAAAGAGTCGCAACTAAAAAGCCTGTTTCTAAAACAACTAAAAAAGCAAACACAGTAGAACTGTCCAGACAAAGGGTCAGTAAAGGTAAAGGATCAGAGAAAGATAATAAAGTTCTCTTTGATAATGCTATTGATAATTTGTTTGGCTAGGCTGCTGTGTTTTAATATAAGGATAGCAAAATGGCTACAAAATTTGGTACTACTGCCATATCAGGCAGTTACTCGGCGCAAGGTTCTCAACGTGAGGATCTAGCAAACTACATCTCTAACATCTCTAGAGATATGACTCCATTCATGGCATCAATCGGTAAAGGTAAAGCTTCAGCGATTACTCACGAATGGTCAACTGATACTTTAGCTGCAGCAACATTGCAAGCTGCGGTTGAAGGCTCAAGCTTCGCAGAATCTGATGGTCCTGTTGTACAGAAGATTGATAACAAAGCACAGATCTTTACTAAAGGTATCCGTGTTTCAGGTTCTCTTGAAGCTGTAGACAAAGCAGGCCGTAAGTCTGAATTCAAATACCAGACTGAGAAGCGTGGTAAAGAAATCATGCGTGATATTGAGAAGACTTTAGTTTCTGCTCAAGTTAAAGGCACACAAGGCTCTTCAGCATCAGGCAGCATCCAAGCTTACGCTCGTAAGATGGGTGGTTACATGTCTTATGCTGGTGTAGCAGAATCTGTTGCAAGTGTAACTTCTGGCTCATTAACAGTAACGCAAGCTGCTGGTGATGGTTCTGATGTTGCAACTTCATCTGGTACTGGTAAAGCAGCTGAACCATTTACTTTAGCGAGCATCAATGATATTCTTCGTTCTATTAACGGTGAAACATCTGCTGCTCCATCTAAAGTAATGATGTCAACTGCTAATAAAGTTAATTTCTCTAACTTAGTTAATGCCGGTACTGGTACTAACGTTAGACGTAATATTGACGAGAAAGGTAAGTTACGTCAATCAGTTGACTTATACGAGTCTGACTTTGGTGATGTTGAGTTAGTACATAACTACTTAATGGATAATGATAAGGTGTTCGTTTACGATCCTTCTCTATTATCAGTTGCGACTCTTCGTCCGATTCACTTCCGTGATATCAACGAAGATGGTGACTCTTTGCGTTCTTACATGGTACACGAGTGTACTTTAGAAGCTAAGTCTCCAACTGGTAACGGCGTGATCTTCGACGTTGCTTTAACTTAATCTAATTAAGTAAAGTTGATTTAATCCCTACTTTCGGGTAGGGGTTATTTTTACCAACAAGAGTTTATAAAGCTTTCGTTGTTAAAAGTAATAATAAAGGAATAATATGATTAATGAATTCTTAGACAAAGATTATCATGTGCATGCAGATGCAAGTGGTATTAGAGTAGAACAAGACATCGCCCCTCATTTAGAATGGGCGAAGATGCAAAGAGAGATGAATAGATCTAATAGGTTTTCTCGTAAAGCAGATACTGGGTTTAAACCTTTTTGTAATGTTCCAGATACTGTTGCTTTGGATATTATGACTAAATATCATATTAATGTTCACGACAAAAATATTCAACCTGAAGAGATGCGTAAGTTTAAAAGTATTATGAAAACAAAGTATCCTCATCTTATGTATCGATAATAGGAGTCCTAAATGGCAACGATCAATAATCAAGCTACATTACGCACAGCAGTTGCGGATTGGCTAAACAGAACAGATTTAACCGAAGGCCAGCTTGATCAGTTTATTGAAATGGG
>Ga0208299_1002280_pt1 | contig 13101 bp, 4 predicted proteins | sample 15_taG_FD_184089 | JGI IMG/M metagenome (GOLD analysis project Ga0208299, IMG submission 184089) | Marine viral communities from the Subarctic Pacific Ocean - 15_ETSP_OMZ_AT15312 metaG (SPAdes) (version 2) | ecosystem: Environmental > Aquatic > Marine > Oceanic | place: Pacific Ocean | collected...
CTTCAACATCAAACTCAATATTTTCAACTGCTGACGGTTATCGATGGAAGTATATGTATTCATTAACATCTGCTGAAACTCTTAACTTTATGTCAACAGATTTCATTCACGCTTCAACAGATTCTACTGTATCAGATGCTGCCGTTGATGGTGCGTTAGACACAATTTTGGTTGTTGATGGCGGTACAGGTTATACTTTATCAGAAGGTTCAACGATTACGGCAATCCCAATTCGTGGTGATGGTTCGGGCGGAGTTTGCTCTGTAACAATTTCTGCTGGTGCGATTTCGGCCGCAAGTGTAACAACTGCTGGAACAGGATATACCTATGCTTATATCAGAAGTGCTGATGTAATTACTGCAACATATGCTGCTGGTGGTGGTTCAGGTTGTAATCTAAATGTAATCATTCCTCCAAAAGGTGGTCATGGATACAATGCACTAAAAGAATGTGGTGCTTACTATGTGATGTTAAACAAATCATTGACTGGTGCTGAAGGTACTTCTGATATTGGAGTCAACAATGACTTTAGACGAATTGGTCTTGTAAAAAATCCATATAATTACGGAACAACAACGGTCGCAAGTGCAACAACTAGACGACAACTTCATGCTGCTGTATTTTCTTCCGTAACAGGAACATTTACTGCTGATGAAGAAATTAACCAGGCATCAACCGGTGCTGTTGGTAAAGTAATTGAATACGATTCAACTAATGAAATTTTATACTGGTATCAAACACGATTCCCAGATGTTGGAACAGATAGTGATGGAAACTTAACAGCGTTTAGTGGTGCAAACGCAATTACAGGACAAAGTTCAAGTGCTTCTGCAACACCAAACACAAGTGATTCAACAACTACAAATGCTGTTGTATTTTCTTCTGGATATTCAACGCCAGAACTTGTTGCCGATTCGGGAGATATACTTTATGTTGAAAACAGAAGTCCAATAACAAGGGCGTCTGACCAAACAGAAAATATAAAACTGATTATTGAATTTTAAATGAGGAAGAATAATGCCATCTAAAACTGATTTTAATGTTAGTCCTTATTATGATGACTTTAGTGAAGATAAAAAGTTTCACAGAGTCATGTACCGACCAGCGTATGCTGTTCAGGCGAGAGAATTAACAACACAACAATCCATTACCCAAAATCAAATTGAAAGAATGAGTGATTCCATGTTTGGGCAAGGAGCACTGGTTATTCCTGGCGCAGCAAACTATGATTTAAATTACTTTGCTGTAAAACTAACATCTTTCAACGGAACATTGTCTAACTATGACAGTAATACATTAACAGGCGGTACATCCGGTGTTGTTGCTGATGTTCTAGGGTATGTTGCGACAGATGGTTCTGACCCAGATACTTTATTTGTAAAATATAGAAATTCAGGTACAGATAATACCAGTGATACTTTTACTGATGATGAAATATTGACAAGTGGTCATACAGATGCTATGACGGCAGTTTGTTCTACAACTGCAACTGGCTGCCGTGCAACTGTCGATTCTGGTGTTTATTATATCAATGGATTTTTTGTTGGTGTAGATACACAAAGTTTAACATTAGACAAATATACAAATACACCAAGCTATCGTGTCGGTCTGACAATTACAGAAAATTTTGTTACTTCAACGGATGATACAGACCTATTAGATAATGCAACAGGCTCATCAAACTATAATGCTACTGGTGCTCACCGATTCAAAATTGATTTAACTCTTACTAAATTATCTTTAACATCAACCGCTGATGCTAGTTTTGTTGAATTGTTTCGGTTGAAAAACGGAACATTACTAGATAGAAAATCACAGGATATTAAAAGTAGTATTAATGATACTTTAGCAAGACGAACATTTGATGAAAGTGGTAACTATTCTGTTAGAGATTTTGAATTAGATGTAAGGGAAAGTTTAATATCAGGAACAAACCGTGGTATTTATCAGTCAGGAGAAGCAACTACTGATTCTGGTGCTGGAGCAACTGAGGGAATGTTGGCATTTGGACTTTCTCAAGGCAAAGCATATGTCAAGGGATATGAGATTACAAAAATAGGAACATCTTATGTTGATGTCAATAAGGCAAGAGATTATGATACTTCTTCTGGCATTACTACAAGATTTAATATAGGTTCATATATCAATGTTGAGAATGTTTATGGTACGCCTGATATTGGATTTGTTAGTGGTGAGTGTGAATCATTTAAAACTTTAAGATTAGTTGACGAAGCACACTCATCAAGAGGAACTGTTTTTGGTACTTCACTTGCTTATGTGTACGATATTGGTCGGGCAAAATCCAGGGCGTTTGAATACCGTGCAGGCACAGCTACTACTGTGTTTATGTCAAGTTCGTCAGTAACAGATGCTGTATATAAACATTATCTATTTGATGTTGAGATGTTTGCTCATGTAAATGTGCAAGGTGCTATGTCTGGTGCTTTAACAACAGGTGATACACTAACTGGCGGAACTTCAGCTGCGACTGGTACTATTGAAAGTATTTCAACCGCTTCTACAGGGACAATTACAGGGGCAACTGCTGCTAATCCTGTTGTTGTAACTTGTTCTGGTGGACATTCCTTTACTGAAGGACAACAAATAACAATTTCTGGTGTTTCTGGAATGACAGACATCAATGCAACTTGGACTTGTAAAGACCCAACTGCAACAACATTCAAACTATGGTCAGCACAAACTGCCGCAACTTCTACTCCGGCTACTGTTAATGGTTCGGGATATTCTGCCTGGTCATCTGGCGGAACAGCGGCTCATACAGTTATCATCCTTAATAATGTCAAGGGCGAGTTTACTGATGGCGAAACAATTACTGCACCAACAAATTCAAGAACAGGAACACTTCAATTTAGTTCTTTAGGTTGTAAGGGATTTGAACAAAAAGAATTCCATCAAACCAAAGGTGTTTCAATGGCAGGAAGTCCAACATATACTGCTAATACTTCTTTAGGCTCAAGTTATGCAGAACATAAGATACTAACAGGAAATATTACTGCTGCCAGTAGTGCGACTGCTGTTACTGGAAGTGGAACACGATTTACAACTGAATTAAAAATTGGAGATAGTATTACATGGTCAGATAATGCCAACACAACAGTTACAAGAGTTGTAGAAAGCATTATTTCAGATACATCTTTAGAATTAACTGCTGCTTTAGGTGGTTCAGATGTTACGACAGCGGCTCCTTTTACTCGTAGGAGAGGACAACTTCAAGGTGCATCAAATAATGTTGCTATTTCAAAATTACCTTATAATGTTGTTAAGACATTATTGACTGGTGATAACTCTAGTGTTAGTGATACAAGTTTTAAGATGAGAAGGCAATTCGTTTCTACATTATCTAGTTCTGGTACTGCAACACTAACTGCTGGTACAAACGAGATATTTACTGCACACTCAGAAGCAGATGTTACTGTTTCTGTAATGACAACTGGCGCTGGCGGTACAGGTGCTGTTGGAGATGTTGTAACTCTTGCAAGTTCTGGTGATTATACTCTTGGCGGCACTCCAACAGGAAAAACTTTAGCAATAGATTTAGGAAGTGGTTGGAATGGACATAAAATTAAAATTATTGCAACCATTTCTTCTTCTGTTGTTGGTTCAAAGACAAAAACTGATAACACAGCACAAACGGCACAGATTTCAACTCAAGCGCTTTGTGAAGCGACAACAATTAGTATTGGAAAGGCAGATGTTCATGCAATTGCTAGTGTTTATATGGCCGCTGATTTCAGTACCGATGCAACTACAAGCGCCACGGATGTTACAGATAGATTTGATTTAGATACTGGACAAAGAGATAATTTCTATGATATTGGTCGTTTGGTGAGAAAACCAGGCAAGGCAACACCAACAGGACGATTACTAATTACATATAGTTATTTTTCACATGGTGCTGGAAATTTCTTTAGTGTTGATAGTTATTCTGGTTTTGATTATGGAGATATTCCATCATATACTTCTGATGTTACTGGAGAAAAATTTGAATTGAGAGATTCTTTAGATTTTAGACCAAGGGTTGATGATGCTTCAACTATAGATAGCGGAGCTATTGATAGGTCGTTTGATGGAACCGGTGCTTCAACTATTGAAGTGATGAAGATTAATACAGATGTTACTGCTGATATGGAATATTACTTATCAAAAAGAGCAAGGGTTTATATGACATCAACTGGAAATTTTGAAGTAATTGAAGGTGCTTCAGCAGTTGAACCTACTTTTGGTGATACTTTAGATAATGCCATGCATCTTTATGATGTGTTTTTACCTGCATACACATTCAAAACAAGTGATGTAAAAGTAACTCCTGTTGATAATCGTAGATATACTATGAGAGATATTGGCAGGTTACATAAAAGAATAGAAAATGTCGAATATTATACTCAATTATCTTTATTAGAAGCAAATGCTCAAAATCTACAAATACAAGATTCTGATGGAATGGATAGATTTAAAAATGGATTTGTCGTAGATAACTTTACAGGACATAGCATTGGAGATGTAACAAATAATGATTATTCTGTATCTATGGATATGGGAGCTGGAGAATTACGACCCGCTCATCATCAGGATAATTCCAATTTAGTTGAGTCTGCTTCTGATTTAGGAAGTAGTACTGCAATGACTACTGCTATTAGAACGACTAATGGTTATCAAAAAACTGGTGATTTAATTACAGTACCATATACAGAAGAAGAACTCGTTTCTCAAACTTATGCGAGTCAGACGGTCAATCTAAATCCTTATGACACTATTTCTTATGTTGGGCAACTTACATTGTCTCCAGACCAAGATGAATGGATGGAAACAGAAACTTTACCAGAAATGACGATTGATATTCCAGGTGCATTTGATTCATTAGTAGACACAGCTGGTAATAATGTTCAAGAATTGGGTTTAGGTACTGTTTGGGGAAATTGGTCTAATAACTGGACTGGTATGGACCTTGGAGATAGAGTAACAACTGGAAACTGGCGAGGTGATGAGCGTATTGATAGGCTAGACAGGCAAGTTCTAAATGTTAATAATAGAACAAGAACAGGTGTAAGAACAACCTTAGTTCCTGGCGGACTACAAACACAAAGTTTAGGAAATAGAGTAGTACAGGTTGCTTTTGCGACATTTATAAGAGCAAAAGACATATCATTTAGTGCTTCTGGAATGAAACCAACAACAAGGATTTATCCTTTCTTTGATGGTGTGGATGTATCAAGTTATGTAACACCAACAGGTAGTTCAGCGGGTGCGGCTCTAACAACAGATGCTAATGGTACAGTTTCAGGTGTTTTTGCAATACCTAGTTCTACGGTTTCTGGAAATCCTCAATGGAGAGTTGGTACAAGGACATTTAGATTAACTTCAAATGCTTCAAACCATTTAAACCAAGGTCTTATAACGACTTCCGCTGAAGCAGATTATACAGCAAAAGGAATGATTGAATCAGTTCAAGGCACGGTTGTGTCAACAAGACAAACTCAGGTACAAAGAACATCCGCAACCGACTCAACTCAAATTATAGGTTCAGTTGGTACCAGTTTTACGAGAGAACAGGTGGGTGCGATAAGAGCCGCTCCTATAGTCAATAATATTACACAAAATTTCGATAATCGTAGATTCATAACCAATACAACAAACATTACTGAAATAAGACCAACAAGAGTAGTCGTTCAGCGCTGGGGCGACCCTGTTTGTCAATCTTTCATGGTTGACCAAGACGGTGGATATTTTGTAACAAGTGTTGATTTATATTTTGCATCCAAATCAAGTGTAATGCCGGTTAATCTTCAGATTAGAACAATGATTAATGGATATCCAACAAGTGAAGTTGTTCCTTTTGCAGAGGTGTCAGTAGCCTCTGGAAGTATTACTACTTCAACAGATGCTTCAGAAGCAACAACATTTACTTTCCCATCTCCAGTATTTTTACAAGACGGTGTAGAATATGCACTTTGTATGTTAACAAACTCAATTGATTATACGGTTTATACGGCCAAAATGGGACAAACCACACTAGATGGTTCAAGACTAATTTCGGCACAACCATATCTTGGTAGTATGTTTAAATCACAAAACTCAACTACTTGGTCAGCGGAACAAAATGAAGATGTTAAGTTTACAATTAATCGAGCTAAGTTTACAACATATACTCAAGGTACTGTTTATCTTGTTAATGACGAGGTTCCGACAACAACATTAAGACAAAATCCTGTTTCAACAACAAATGGTTCAACAACAATAACTGTTCACCATAGAAATCACGGAATGCATAGTACATCAAATAATGTTACGATTGCCGGTGTTCCTGCAGGAACATACAATGGTATTGCCCATACAAATATTAACGGAACATATACGGCGATTGGAAATATTAAACTAGACTCTTATACAGTAACAGCACAAAACTCTGATGCCGCTGATGCAACGGGTGATGTTGGCGGAACTGATGTAACGGCGACAAGAAATATTATGTTTGATGTTATTCAGCCTGTTGCAGGAACAGTAGTGCCACCAGGAACATTTATTAGTGCAAATGTAAGAACAACTAGTGGTAGGACTCTTGAACAATCTGAAACAGATTTTGCTTTGACTTCGGCGTCAAACCAGAGACCAATAGAATTAAATACAGATTATTATTTAACTGCTCCGGCGATTGTGGCTTCTGCCATTAATGAAACAAATGAAATGTCTGCTAGTAAGTCCTTAGCAATGAATATATCAATAGAAACGCCAATTGACAACATTTCGCCTGTAGTTGATACTACAAGATTAAGTGCTATTTTAGTACAAAATAGATTGTATAATCCAGTAAGTGGAACTACTCCTGATTTTGTGGCTGAAACGGCAAATGCAGGAGGTAGTGGTGCAGCTCAGTATATTACAAAACCAATTATATTAGAAAATGAATCGACAGCATTAGATATTCGTATAAGCGCTCATGTTCCTTCAACATCCGAAGTAGAAGTTTATTATCGTTTATCGAATGCTGATGATGCTAGAAAAATGGATGAACTTGGTTGGGTAGGATTTAATAGTGATGGTTCACCAGATTCGTCAGTTGAGCCGTCAAATGATAATATTACATTTAAAGAACATCAATATAGTGCTTCAGGACTCACTACATTTACGGCGTTTCAATTAAAAATTGTTTTGAAAGGCACAAATAGTTCATATCCGCCTAAAGTTAAAGATTTAAGAGGAATTGCTCTGGCGATTTAAATATATGGCCGATTCTGTTAAAGTTGAAGGACACACAAGTTTAGTTAGAGATTTAAAATCTCAAGCAATTATCAATACAGATTCAAGTGCTTATGCTCGTTACATGGCGAGAAAAAGAAAGCAAAAGGCAAAAAATGACGAGATACGAGGAGTCATTCGTGATGTGAATGAATTGAAAACAGAAATGAGAGAAATTAAAGATTTACTTATAGGTTTGAGCAATGGCAGATAGAAGTGTAGCGACAACAAATACGCTAAATTATTTCAGACACGAATATAATGCTACATCAGCTGATGTGGGTAGTATTCAGAGCATTTTAGATGCAACTGGCATTATTGCAAGTGCAACTGATGTTGTTGAGTCGGTTACATTATTAAATACTGATTTAACGGCAATCACAACTGACGCCCATATTTTTGGTGGCGGTTCTATAGTCTTTGAAGGCGATACAGATGATTCTTATGAAACAACTCTTGCTATAACAGACCCGACTGCTGATAGAACACTTACATTACCAAATCTAACTGGTACAACTGGTACATTAGCAGGAACAGAAACTTGGTCTAATAAAACTTTTACGAGTCCAGCAATTAATGCCGGCACACTTAGTGGTGCATTTACTGGTACTATGGACATCACTAGTACAGTTTTATCTGGTGCAAGTCCTCTCGTCTTTGAAGGCGCAACTGCTGATGATTATGAAACAACTTTGGCGATTGAAAATCCAACAGCAGATAGAACGGTTACAATGCCAAATGCCACAGATACAATAATAGGTAAGGCAACAACAGACACATTAACGAATAAATCTATTGATTTGGATTCTAACACTTTCACAGGTTCTTTAGCAGAATGGAATAGTGCTTTAGAAAGTGCAAGTTTTGTATCATTAACTGGTTCAGAAACACTTACAAATAAAACTTTCACAAGTCCGACAATTAGTGGTGGTACATTTAGTGGAGCATTTACTGGTACTATGGACATCACTAGTACAGTTTTATCTGGTGCAAGTCCTCTTGTTTTTGAAGGCGCAACAGATGACGCTTATGAAACAACTTTAGCATTTACTGACCCAACTGCTGATAGAACGATTACATTTTTCAATGCTACGGATACACTTATTGGTAGAGCAACTACTGATACATTTACTAATAAAACTATCGATTTAGCTAATAATACCTTTACAGGTTCTTTAGCAGAATGGAATAGTGCTTTGCAAAGTGTGAGTTTTGTGTCTTTGACGGGAACTGAAACACTTACGAATAAAACTCTGACAAGTCCGACAATTGATGGTGGTACTTTTAGTGGAACATTCACTGGTACTATGGATATTTCAGGAACAGTTTTATCAGGTGCGAATGCTTTAGTATTCGAGGGTGCAACTGCTGATGATTACGAAACAACTTTAGCATTTGTTGACCCAACTGCTGATAGGGTTGTAACATTTTTTAATGCAACAGATACATTAGTAGGTAAAGCAACTACTGATACATTGACGAATAAAACGATTGATTTAGGGTCAAACACTTTAACTGCTTCATTGTCAGAATTTAATAGTGCCTTGCAGGGAGATAGTTTCGGCACATTAGCTGATACACAAACATGGACCAATAAGACTTTTACGAGTCCGACAATTAATACCATGACATTTTCCTCAGGAACATCAATATCAGGACTGTCTATAGGGGCGACTGGCATTATATTTGAAGGCGCAACAGATGACGCTTATGAAACAACTATAACGGTTGTAGACCCGACACAAGATAATGTAATTACAATACCAGATACTAGCTTTACACCTATATTAGCTGGCGGTAATTACACAACAAAAGGAGCTCACATTGCAAAAGTTATTGCAATGGGATAAATAAATAGTACTATGGCAGATAGAACAGTAGCAACAACAGATACCTTAGATACGCTAAGAACGACTTACAATCTGACATCAGCTGATGTTGGTGAGATTGCAAGTATTACTAGCGCAACCGGAACAATCGCTTCAGCAACAGATGTTGTAGAGGCAATTACTCTGATGAACACAGAAATTGCATCCATTAAGGACGGCACATCTATATTTGAAACAAAAATTGTGTTTGAAGGTGCAACAGATGACGCTTACGAAACAACATTAGTAGTAGCAGACCCAACTGCTGATAGGACAATTACTTTACCTAATTTAACAGGAACAGTTTCTTTGTTAGATGCTACTGAAACATTAACAAATAAAACTCTAACAAGTCCTACAATTAACGCTGGCACACTTAGTGGTGTATTTACTGGTACAGCCGATTTGACAGGATTAGTTCTTTTAGGTGCTAGTCCACTTGTTTTTGAAGGCGGTACTGATGATGGTTATGAAACAACAATAACAATAACTGACCCGACTGCTGATAGGACTCTCACATTACCAAACGCAACAGACACTTTAGTTGGTAAAGCAACTACAGATACACTAACGAATAAATCGTTTGACTTGGGTGGAACAGGAAATACTTTAACAGGTTCTTTAGCAGAATTCAATACAGCACTACAAAGTGATAGTTTTGTAACATTAACTGGTAGTGAAACACTTACGAATAAAACTCTAACAAGTCCAACGATTGATGGTGGTACTTTTAGTGGTACATTTACTGGTACACAAGACCTTACTGGTACAGTTTTATCTGGCGCAAGTCCTCTTGTTTTTGAAGGCGCAACAGATGACGCTTATGAAACAACTCTAGCATTTACGGATCCTACAGCAGATAGAACAATTACATTCTTTAATGCTACAGATACACTTATTGGTAAAGCAACAACCGATACTTTGACAAACAAATCATTTGACTTAGGTGGAACAGGAAACAGTTTAACAGGTTCTTTGGCGGAGTTCAATACTGCTTTACAAAGTGATAGTTTTGTATCATTAACGGGTACAGAAACTTTAACTAATAAAACTTTAACAAATCCAACAATTAATGCCGGCACTTTTAGTGGAACATTTACTGGTACTATGGACGACACTGGTGTAGTTTTATCTGGTGCGAGTCCATTAGTTTTTGAAGGCGCAACAGATGATGGTTACGAAACAACTTTGGCATTTACGGATCCTACAGCAGATAGAACAATAACAGTTCCAAATGCAACTGATACTTTGGTTGGTAGAGCGACTACAGATACACTAACAAATAAAAGTATAGATTTTGGTGGTACAGGTAACAGTATAACGGGTTCTCTAGCAGAATGGAATACTGCATTACAGAGTAACAGTTTCGTATCACTAACTGGTTCAGAAACTTTAACAAACAAGACTTTGACGAGTCCAACAATTAACTCACCCACAATCACAAGTGTAACTGCTACTGCATTAAATTTAACAGATAGTAGTATTGTGTTTGAAGGTGCAACTGCTGATGCTTATGAAACTACTTTAACAGTAGTGGATCCAACAGCAGATAGAACAATAACATTACCAAATGAAACGGGAACATTAATGACTACCGGAACTGGAGCTACGGTTGCTTTTTCCATAGCTTTTGCAACGGCATTAGGGTAAATCTTATAAATAGTCATATAAAAAGAAGGACATAACAAATGGCACTATCACAAATATCAGGAACAACGGGAATCCAAGATGCAACGGTAACTTCTATTAAATTAGCGGATTTTGCATCAGCGGTTGACTTAAATGGCGTTGAACTTATTTTAGACGCTGACCAAGATACTTCAATATCAGCAGACACAGATGATACAATAGATATCAAGATTGCTGGCGCTGACGATTTCCAATTTACGGCAAACACATTCACGGCTTTATCTGGTAGTACAATTAAAGCAAATACAATAGCAGAAACAACATCTGCTTCTGGTGTTACGATTGACGGAGTGCTTCTGAAAGACAGTACAGTTGATGGTCTTGAAATCAATACCACAGCAACCTCAAACATAGGAATAGGTGCTAATGCAGTAGATAGTATTACTACTGGAGATAATAATGTAGGGCTAGGTGATAGTGCTTTGACAACAAACACTACAGGTTCTTATAATACTGCGTTAGGTGATAGAAGTTTGCTTGATAATACTGAAGGTAATTATAATGTAGCTGTTGGTCACGAATCTTTATACAATAATACTACAGGGGATGAAAATACTGCTGTTGGTATGTATAGTTTATACGATAATACAACAGCTAATAACAACACAGCATCTGGATTTAAAGCTTTATTTGCTAACACTACAGGTGCTAGTAATGTTGCAGTTGGTAGTAAATCTTTACAATCAAATACTACAGGTGGTAGTAATACAGCCAGTGGTTACAAGGCTTTATATGCTAATACTACAGGATATGAGAACGTAGCTTACGGTAGCTACTCTCTTAATGCAAACATTTCTGGCGTGTATAATACAGCTCTAGGTAGACTAGCTATGCAACAAAACACTACAGCTTCCAATAATGTTGCTGTTGGTTATACTGCATTACAATCTACCACTACAGGTGCTAATAATGTTGCTATTGGTTCTGCAGCTTTAAAAGATAACACTACAGGTGCTCAGAATACAGCACTAGGAAGAAGTACTTTAGTAGCTAACACTACAGGCGTTAATAATATTGCTATAGGCTACCAAGCTCTTGATGCTAATACTACAGCTAATAATAATGTAGCGGTGGGAACTACTGCTCTATCAGCTAACTCTACAGGACATAGCAATGTCGCTCTCGGACACGCTGCTTTATTAGCTAATACTACAGGTAACCAAAATACTTTTGTTGGATATAGCTCAGGTTCTACTCTAACAACAGCCAGTTACAATACAGGAATCGGTTGGCAAGCTTTAATAGTTAATACTTCAGGTGCTAGCAATACAGCAGTAGGTATGAATGCTTTAGGTCTTAACACTACAGCACATAATAATGTAGCAGTTGGGTCAAATGCTTTAACAGCTACAACTACGGCTGGTGAGAATACTGCTGTTGGTACAAATTCTTTAAAAACTAACACTACAGGTGCTAACAATACAGCTAGTGGTTATAATGCTTTATACGCTAACACTACAGGTGCTAATAATGTAGCTGTTGGTTACACAGCATTAGACGCTAATACCACAGGCGCACAAAATATTGCAATAGGAGCTGGTGGTGCTTTAGGTGCTTGTACTACAGGAACATATAATGTTGGTGTGGGTTATTCTGCCTTAGCATCTCTTACTACAGCACAAAAAAATGTAGCAATAGGTGCTGATGCGTTGGCATTAAATTCTACTGGCGGATTAATTACTGCTGTTGGCCACGGTGCTTTATATGCTAATACTGCTGGTCCAAACACTGCGGTAGGTTATCTTGCTTTAACTAGCTTAACTACACAGAACCTAAACACTGCTGTGGGTAATAAGGCAGCGCAAGCTACAACAACCGGTTATAGGATTACCGCTGTTGGAGATGAGGCGGCTTATAGTAATACCACAGGCATTGAGAATACCGCCATAGGTGCTGGATGTTTAAGGGCAAACACTACGGGTGGTGCTAATGTAGCGGTAGGTAAAGATACTTTAATAGCTAACACTACAGCATCTAACAACACAGCAGTAGGTACGGGTGCCCTAAACTCTAACACCACAGGTGCTGGTAATGCTGTTGTTGGTACGTTCGCTCTGAACTCTTGTACTACTGGTAATAATAATGTAGCAGTAGGTATATCAGCTGGAGATGATGTAACAACTGGAGCTGCTAATACAATGGTAGGTTATCACGCTGGGAGGTCTGATTCACCTTCTGGGAGCATCACAACAGCTAATGATAGAATTGTATTAGGCTTTAATAATTCTACAAATGCTTACATCAAAATTGCTTGGACAGTTACATCAGATGAAAGAGATAAGGCAGACAT
>Ga0208299_1002283_pt1 | contig 13090 bp, 14 predicted proteins | sample 15_taG_FD_184089 | JGI IMG/M metagenome (GOLD analysis project Ga0208299, IMG submission 184089) | Marine viral communities from the Subarctic Pacific Ocean - 15_ETSP_OMZ_AT15312 metaG (SPAdes) (version 2) | ecosystem: Environmental > Aquatic > Marine > Oceanic | place: Pacific Ocean | collected...
CCCGCATTTGCCACGGGTGGGGCTGTGGTTGGTGAAACTATGGCGCTGGTGGGTGAGGAAAGTAACAGGTTTAATCCGGAAGTGATTATGCCTATGGATAAATTAATGCGGATGGTTGAGGGTGGCGGAAATGGAAAGGTGCGGGTTTATGGTGAGTTAATTGGCCGGGGTGAGGATCTTATTGGGGTGATTAGAGAAACGGAAAGAAATAAAGATTTAGTTTAGTTTTTCGCGGTTGGTGTAAATGAAATATTATGGCGTTAGCGGTAAAGTATAGATTGGATTTTGAGGACAATGAAGGGCAAAAGTGGCGTGCTGAAATTTGGAATGAGGGTTATGTTGGCAGTGTGATAGATATGGAGGCGGGGCGCAACCCTGTAACAATTAGCTGGAGTGGTGGAAAATTGTTTGATCCAATAAGGTCCAGCCGTTGCACGGTTTCAATGAATAGCCAGGCCAGTTTTTCCCTCAGTGAATTTTACCAGGCGGGTGAGTTCGATTATGCTTGTTTAGTTTATAAGGGTGCAAGTTATGATCCATTTTGGTATGGTGTATATGTGCCGGAAACCTATGAGGAGCCGTATGTGGATGGGCCGTATTTTGTGAAATTGCGGTTTTCGGATTTAAAGGCGTTGAAGTATATTAGGTATGAAACCGGTGGTGCGTTAAACAAAAACCACTGGAGCATTAAGGACATTCTTGGGGATGTGTTGGGGAAACTTCCATTTACTTTAAAGGGCACGGAAATTATTAATATCCTGGAGGATGATGTAACGGAGAATGCCAGCACCTGGCTTTTAAATTCAACATATATTGATAGGCTGTTTTTTGCGGAGAAAGAGAAAGATACGGGCGAGGTGCGCGGCATGTATTGTTGGAAAGTGCTTGAGCATATTATGAAAGGTTTGGGATGTACGCTTTTCCAGTGGGGTGGAATGTGGTATGTTACACAAATAGAAAACTACCAAGGTGCCACGGCTGAGGCGGTGAAGTATGCCAATAGTTTTGGCTCCATTGATACCACCTATACCAGTGCCACCAGTTTGTTGGATATTCAGGAGGATATTACAAACAATAAAACGGCCATCACCTGGTTGGAGCAAAGTGGGGTGATGAAGTTTTCAGATGTTTATAATTCATTCATATACAACTACAAATATCTTTACCCCAACACAACGGTGGGTGAGTTGATAACTGATGCTGGCTTCAGTGGGAGGAGTAACCAATTGTTTTTGGCAGACCGGTTGGCGTATTGGGATCCTCACGCGGATGTGGATGCGTTGCAACCCGGTGCGGCTGATATTGAGTTGGCCAATAGTGCTGGGGGTATGGATTGGAGTTTGGTGATGGAGGAGGCGTTGTTGGATACCTCCGGCAATTTCCTTAATCCTACCACTTACCATTTCCATGCGTTGGAGAATTTAAGCGGCACAGACACATATACGGATTTATGGATTGCCACGGAGGACAAATTGCAGTTGCTGATTAACTTCACCATGGGCACGCAATTGACTCCGGGGGAGCTTCCGTTTGGGATAGATACACAAGGCCAGTATTATACGGATTGGGGTAATTTGTGGGATTATAAAGTGTGGGTGAAGCTGGCTATTAAAGACGCAACCACCACTTATTACCTGGGGCGTGATAGTAACGGTGAGCTGGAGTGGGATACCAGTGCAACGTGGTGCAAGTTTCGCATTGAAAATACTTTGGGGGGTTTTTATGGTAGCCCAAGTTGGATTACCACTGGTGGGTTAAGTCAATTAATTTTCAGGTATAAGGATAAGGTGGATGTAGAATTGCCATCTCTGAATTTAACGGAGGCGGCCACGGTTAATTTTTACCTGCACACACCACAACATTACAGCGTGGCTTTTTTCCCATTGAACCAAAATATGCGGGAATACACGGTGACGAGTTGGGATGTTCACCATTGTAGTTTAGAATTAAACCCGGCTGGAAAAACGTTTACGCAAACATTTCACCAAACGGCCAATGTTTCGGCCTTGCGGGACCGGGAATTGAAAATACAGGTGGGGTTGGGGGATCCGCTGCACAATGCTTTCAGGGGAGGATTTAAAGTGTTGGATGGTTCGGATTATGTGAAAACAGATGCTTGGTATCACCGGGGTGATGCGGGGAATACCAAAAGTGCATCCAAGCAATTTATATTTGATCCGTATGTTGCCCTATTGGCGGCACAGCGGAGGAAATTGGCCGGCACGTTATACAGTGCCACGGAAATACCACTTTACAAGGCGTTGAAAGTGCCGGTGGGTGAGGGCTCGAAAGTGTATTATATTACTTCGATGACTTTAAACGCGATTCAAAATACTTATGATTTGGAAATAGAGGAGGTGGCTACCTCTTTACCTTCTTATACGGTTAATACGGATGATGTGGGGGTTGGTAAAGGAGATCATGGTGCCGGTTTGGTTGTGCAGCAAGCTCCGCACACCCTTAACTATGCCAGCCCATACGGGCATTTAATTGCACCCAATAATTCACACAGTATTTCCGGTAAAGACTTTTTTATCAGCCACCCCGGCAATGGATTGATTGTGGAGGTGAATGGCGGAGGCGGCACGGGCACGGGCACGGTTTCAGGGAATTTCCCAGGAGGCGGCACGGGTGGCGTGGTTGGTTAGGCTTTGCCCAGGGGTTTTAATTCATGGCGGTTTCCGCTGGTGTTTCTTCTTTTTTTATGGGTGCGTTGGCCAGGGATTCACTGGTGAGGGTGTGGTGCATTTCTTCTAATAGCATTAGATTTTTGGGTAGGTTATCACTGATGCCTGCGTTTATTTCACTGTGGACATATCCCACGGTGATTTGAAAGAGTGAGCGGCTAAGTTCGATCGCTGATAATTCGTTGTTGTTTTCCTGGGTTGACATATAGTTTTATTTGCGGGGCGGTGATGAAAATGAGCCATGTGGTTTGGTTTTGCGTTAGCCCTTGAAAGTATGTATCTTTTTTGGCCTGTGCAAGTAGGCTAAAACGGTCGTACATTTGGGAGGATGTGGTGGTGGTATCTTGTAGGTGTATAATATTGCCGTATTCGAGGGGTTTGCTGTGTGTAAATTTATAGATTGTGCAAAGGATTGTGATGGTAAGGATAATGCGAAAAATGACGATAATCATTTTTTGTTTTTGTTGTTGGTTCATAAATGTATAACGTTTTGTTAGGGTGAAACCACTGGCCATTTATTGGCGGGGTTGGGAGGTGGTATAAAAAAGCAGTGCGGTAAATACCCCTATTTACCGCACTATGCAAAAACAAACCCGTAATGAAAAGTTATTTTTCTTACCACCAAAACCCGGCTTCGTTTCTGAGAGCCAGGTTAAGGTGGGAGCGGTGGTGTGTTTATGTTTTCATTTGCGTAAAAAATGGGAGGTGCAGCCACCTCCCTTATCAAAAGCCCTAATAGTGACCACAAATATAAACCTATTCTTTTGGGATATCCAAATTTTCGCGTTGGTATTTTGAATAAATTTGTATGTGCATTTTTTCAGTGAGGAAAAAGTGAGGAAAATTCTATTTTAATATGGGGCTTGAATTGTTGGTTACGTTTAATAAGGATGATGCCACGGCAGTGAAGGATTTTAGTGGCAATGCACGGCACGCGGAAACGGTTACGGGGTTAATTGTTGGCAGTGGTGAAACTATTGGTAAGGCTGGCGGTTTTGATGGCTCTACCAGTGAGGTGGATTTTGGTGATATACTGGATTTGGGTGGGAGTGCTGATGAGATAACGGTGATGTGCCGAATGAAATATGATGCCAACGCAGGCACAAAATATTTGTGTGATAAAGACAATCATTTCAGGTTGAGCCTGGTGAGTGGTGCGGGGTTGCCCACTGCGCGTTTTGAGGTTTATATTGGGGCGTGGAAAACGGTTACAGGGGCCACGGGTTTGGTGGCGGGGACCTGGTATACCATTACGGGGAAATATGATGGCACTGATTTGAAAGTTTTTGTGGATGATAGTGAGGATGGCACGGCCGCACAAACGGGTAATGTGGATGCGAGCAGTTCGGATTTCTTTGTTGGCTCCAGTGGTGCGGCTGATTTTGTGGATGCGCATATTGAAACGCTGGCGGTATTTAGTGTAGCGCTAAGTGCGGATAGTATTGAGGCGCTGGATAGTATCCCCAATGGTATAAAATATGAGTGGAATGCCCACCATAAGTTGGAAACGGGTGATTTGGTTGTGGATAATGTTATAAATACGAATGTGCAGGCCATTGTGATTTGGGAGGAGAGCGATGTGATAGCACACCTTTGGCCGGTGAGCGACAATAAATTTACTTTCAGTGATGCCCCGTTGAGGGTGGGGCATATTTGGGACACGGACCGGCAAAATATAAGCTATTGGGATAACAACGGCCATAACCCTGAAATAAAGTGGCTGGATGGCATTGCGCAGTTTGGTGATTTAACGGATGCGAGTATGGAGGTGGTTGTGATTGATAAGGATGGCATTAAAAAGGGTGTTACCTGGGAGGATGCCAATAATATTTTGGCTGGCCAGGTGTTTGGGTGATTGTTACCCCATCCAAACATTCACACAAATGTAAGTGCGTACCCCTATTTATCCAAATATTCGCAGGCGTTAGAGGTGCGGAAATGTATATTTTTGAGGTGTGGGCACGTTTACAAAGGTTGAATTAACAGGCAAAGCAGATGGGCGCGGGGTTAAGGTGGCGGCTACAAGTTCGCCAGGTACTACGGTTCATGCGGCTGGTGCCAGTGATACTGATGAGGTGTGGTTGTATGCGCATAATTCGGATACTGCGGATCATACCGTTCGCATTGAATTTGGTGGTACCACGGACCCGGATGATTTAATTGAGTATACGATTGTGAGTCAAAGTACATCCACTGGTTTGGTGCTGGTGGTGCCGGGGTTATTGCTGAAAAACAGTAACACAATAAAGGCGTGGGCGGATGCGGCTGATAAAATTGTTTTGTTTGGTTATGTAAACCGCATTTCCGTATGATTACCAATGTAAAACGGTCGGGCATTGATAATGATGTTCGAGATTGGTTGGCGCAATGCAGTGCGGTGGTGGCTGGTGGATACTCAAATTCGCACAGCCTGGACATAAATGGCAGTTCACAATACCTGAAAGAAACCAGTTACCCGTGGAGTTTAACGGTGAATAATTTTAGTGTGTTTGCCTGGGTGAAACTGGATGCGCTGAGTGGAAACCAATGTATTGCCAGTTGTGGGAGTTTAGGAGCCCAACCGGGTTGGGCGTTTTTTGTGGATGCCAGTGGAGTGCTGAAATTACAAATGAGGGATAGCACTGGCACCAATTGGAAACAGGCCACCAAAAGCGGTATCAGTACGGGGGTTTGGTATTTTGTGGCGGGTACGTTTGATGAGGCGAGCAGCACGGGTATAAACGTTTATATTGATGCAAGCGTTGGCACCAGCGGAAACCCTACCACCCAAAATGGAAATTATGCGAGTACACAGGCCAGTGCTGTGGGTTGCCGGTTTTCGGGGGGTTCACCGGGATCTTATTTAAACGGGCACATTGATGAGGTGGTGGTTTACTGGAGTAATACGTTTAGCAGTGGTGAAGTAAGTGAGGCGTATGATAGCGCGAATAGTTCGTTTGATTGGGATAATCACAGCCAGGGGAGCCCGGATGATTGGTTGACCATGAATAATGCGAGTGATGATTTCACAGGGACCACGGGCGCAATTTACAGCGATGGCACGGATGCCACCACGTTTACGCCTATTGGCACCACTTCGGCTAACCAAAGTACAGATATAGGATAATGGCAGTGAGTTACGAATTGGCGGATATTTTAGGTAAAGACCAGGATAAGTGGTTTGTGATGCTAAATAGTAACATCCACCCGCGTGCCATGTGGAAAAATACGGCCATTGATGGTTTGTATGGTGAAGTGGTGACACGGGCGGATGGTGAAAAGTATTACATGGTTTTTGAAAAAAGCAAGGTTGCCGGGCAAATGTTGGATGAGGAGCCGTTTGTAATTAATGGCGTGCAACGTTATATCAATTACCCCCAGTTGTTTTTGATTACGCACATACAGGAGCGGGAATTGTGGCACCCGGATTTAAATGATGGTAGTGAGGGGAATGTTACGGAGTAAATGGAAAGGATTGATTATATATTGACCCACAGGCCTGAAATTGGGGTGATTGGTAGTATTGGCGGTTCGCTGCAAATGTTTGTGGAAACGGCCAGCCCATTACTCCAGTTTTTTGGGTTGTGTTTGGGCGTGGCCATTGGGGTTTATACGTTATTGATTAAGCGCAGGGAATACCAGGATAAAACGCATAATACAAATGAGGCTGGAAGTAAACCGGATATTTGATACGGGAATGGAAACCATTGGTGCCCTTTACCTAAATGGGAAATTTCAGTGTTTTACGCTGGAAGATGAAAGGCGCACGGAAAAAGTGTGGGGGGAAACCCGGATACCGGAGGGTGAATATATTGTGAAGCTGAGGAGAAACGGTGGATTTCATGAGCGGTATGAGGCCAAATTTGGCAAAAACCATAAGGGCATGTTACACCTCCAGGAGGTGCCAGGGTTTGAATATGTGCTGATACACATTGGGAACTATGAAGATGATACGGCTGGATGTTTGTTGGTAGGTAATGAGGTTGGTTGGCTGGCTGGCAGGCGTTGCATAACACACAGCAAAAAAGCATATAAAGCATTTTATCCGCTGGTGGCTGAAGCATTGGTAAATGGTGAGTGTGTAAGTATAATTTACAAAGACCTTGAAAAAGTGGATTAAGAAAGCCAAGAGGGTTGATGCCAGCACTTTGGCGGCCATTGTTTGGGTGCTGGTGTTGAGCGCCAGTTTCTTTGGGATGTGTGCGGGGTGTTAGGTCCTGCGGGCCGTTGTTGGTTGTTGGATTTTAGATGTTAGTTTTTGGAGGGTTTGTTTGGAGTTGGTGGTTGCGGTGTTTTAAAATGAAATATTATGGCTGGATGGTTTAAACAGATTGGTGAGGCGTTGGGTGGATCCGTTGGTGAAATGGGTGGCAAGCTGATGGAAGGGGTGGAGAAATTTGTTACCTCACCGGATGAGCGTGCCCAATTGCGCGAACAAATGACCCGCACTTTATTGGAATTTAATGCGCAATACCAGGAGGAGTTGAGTAAACGGCACGCCAATGACATGAAAAGCGATAGCACATTGAGCAAAAATGTGCGACCTGGCGCGTTGGTGTTTTTGTTGGGCGTGGTTTCTCTTTTGAGTTTTACGGATGGCAATATTGGGGAGTTTTATGTGCAGGAGGTTTATATTGAGCTATATCAAAACCTTTTGATGTTGGCGTTTGCCTTTTACTTTGGTGGCCGCAGCATTGAGAAATATGCCACTATTGGAAAGGATGTAATAAAGGACCGTGGGGAGAACAGGCGAAAACGGAGGGATGAGGATTAAATTTACCCGTGCTATTCCGTTTTATGGATGTGGGATTGCTTGTATTGATTTCCTTTTAAGGTTGCAATATTTTCCACCCATCATAATCATTTATTAAACCGGTTTGTATGGTGTGGTTGCGTTTGTATTTTTTGTAAATGGTTTCCGCGTGTGGGCTGAGGGTATAACCTACTTCACCGGCTTTATGTGCCACCACCAGGGCGGGGATGTTTCGTTTTTGTAGTTCAATGGAGTAATATATATCACTCATGCCAGCGTGTGGCCATTGGGTGGGATCGGGTTTGTAAAGGCTGGTATGTATCATTTGGCAACCTGTGCCAATTACGTTTACCCATGTATCTGTTTCCACCTCCTTTAATACGGGGTAAACATTGGTAAAATCCTTATAAAAGGAATTGATGGGAAGTTTGGTGTATGTTTTTCCATGAAAACCGGCCACAATTTTATTATCAAATTGTTGCAGTTTGTTTTTCAGTGTTTCCACGAATTTGGGCGGGTAAATCATATCATCATCAAAGGTCAGAAAATAACAGTTTTCCGGGGCGTTGTGAAATTTCCCACGTTCACCGGCTGGCCATTCATCCTGGCTCCAATATAAGCGGGCACCCACCATATAAACCCGCGAGGGGATGGCATTAAACCCATTCAGGAAAATACGGATTTCATCTACCTGGTTGCGTAGGGAAATAATGGATTTTTCGAGGTTGTGAAACCTTTGGGGGATGGTACAACACTGCGCAATGACCTTTTGCATGCCCGTAAATATACAAAATTTGGGGTACGCTGTGGGGGGATAGTGGTTTTTTGTGTAACTTTATACAAAATAACACCATGAAAACGGGGCGAAGTTATTTAGCATTGATTGTGATTTGTTTAGTGATGAGGACCACCAGCGCGCAGCCGTGCGCTGGTGTTTTTGCTTATGATTGTGAAGCTATTGAATTAACCACCCACTGGAGTGCCACGGATGGCATGGTTTACCCGGTGATAACGGTGGATTTGATACAGCAAACGGATTCAATCCTTACCTTTTACTTTCAGTTTCATACGCCTTTAACGGTGGGTTATATTACCCCTCCAGGCTGTGCGGTGGGCACTGGTATTTGGCAAAGTTACCCGTGGGCGGGTTGGCATTACTTCCAAATAAATGCTAATAACCATGATGTGAGTTGCAAACAAATGGTATTTGAAATTTACACATACCCCGATGCGGTGAGCCCGTTGGTGTATTGTTACTCCTATATTTTTCGATTCAGAAACCGTTGGAAAGTGGAGGGGTTTCGCAAAGTTGGCCGTGGTTGGCGGTAAACGTTCATCCATTTCTATTGTTCACAGGCCATGAACAAACCAAACATTTGAACATATGAGTAAAGCGGAAAAAATCCGTGCTTTTTTTAATTATGACTATGAGGAGGGCAATGCGGAGGCTTTCCAGGCGTGTGCTGACAAACTGGATATTGGTTTGGGTGCGGCCTATGTGAAAAAGGTATTTTACCAGGCACGGAAAAAGGAGCGCGAAATGGGCGGAGAATCTGCACCGAACAAGATACCGGACAAGCAAACATGGGATGAGCGCCAAGATAGTGCGAGTTGGGAATATAAAGGATACAAAAGTTTACGCACGCTGGAGGAGGCGTTGCAATTCTGTGAGGTTGATTTGGAGGTTTGGCAGGTGGAGCGGCATATTTTTAATAGTTGGGACGTCACATTGAAAGGCCCGGATGGTAAACCGTTAACGGCCACCAATTACCAGGTGAAAATCTGGTTTAAGCCAAAGGAGGATTTCCGCACCTTGGAGGATATATTTGCGGAGTTTGTGGAAACCAGTAAAGGGATGAGCCCGGTGGCATTGGCACCCAAAACCACCCCCACGGATTGCATGTTGGAGGTGGATATTTTTGATCCTCATTTTGGCAAGTTCGCGCACCCTGCGGAAACGGGTGATGAATACAATTTTAAAATTGCAAAGGAGCGTTTTGAGCATAGTATAAACACATTATTGGGCCGCACGGATCTGCACAAGGTTTCGCAAATAGTTTTTCCGGTGGGCAATGATTGGTTTCACACTGATAATTTTCACAATCAAACCACTAAAGGCACCCCCCAGGATGCAAGTGAGCGTTGGTGGGAGCAGTGGGTGAATGGTTGTAGTATTGCAATTGGGACCATTAGCATGTTAAGCCAAATTGCACCGGTAAAGGTGCCGGTGGTGTTGAGTAACCATGATTGGCAGAATGTGTTTAAAATGGGTTGGTGGCTCAGCGAGTTTTTCGGCAATAATAAGAACGTGGAGGTGGATTGGCAGCCCAACCCCCGCAAATATTTTAAATGGGGGAAAGTGGGGATTGGTTTAACACATGGCAACCAGGAGCGCATGGCCGATTTACCCAACATTATGCTGCAAAGTACCCGCAAAATTTGGAGGGATGTGAATTATATGGAGTGGCATATTGGCCACCACCACCGGGAAAAACGAATTGATTATAAAACAGTGGATGAAATACAGGGCATTAAGGTGCGGGTGATGCGGAGTTTAAGTAGTACAGATGCCTGGCACCATATTAATGGTTATGTGCATAATATGAAAGGCGCTGATGCTTTTGTTTACCATAAAAAAGAGGGGTTGATTAATATGGTGAGTGTGAATATGTGATACTTAACAAATACCCTTTTTCCAGCGTTTTTGCCATCCCTAAAATTTTAATTTAAAAGTTATCGCGTATAGCGATACGCGATATTAACCCCGAAAGGGTATGATAATGTGTTATTGGTGTTGCTTTATACCATAACGGGTATAAAATGTTTTATTCGTACAGCTTACTGCACTTTTCACATACCACTTTCCCCCCACCGTAAGGCGTTTCTTTAGTTGTGTTATCCTTTTTCAATTATATACGTTTGCTGATACACCCCAAAACTAACGGTGAGGGTGTTGCCTTCTATTTGGTAATTAGTGCCACAATGGCACAGCGTTGGCATTTCTGCTATTAAGTGCATTTTGCCGCACGTACAACGCACTTTGCCTTTCTTCCTGTATAGTGTTACACTTTTGCCCATAGGAGTACCGGGTTGGCTTTTTCGGCTTGTTTTTGCCATTGTGGTTTGGTGGTGGTTTTTCGGGGGTTTCGGAGTTGGTGCATTTTATACCGGATAGCCTGTGGGGTACGGTCTATTAGAAAAATGGCTAAATGCTCAGTTGGCACCTGGCCATAAAACTGTTTCATTAGTTTTAATTCCCACGTTTTCCATTTTTTACTTTCCTGGCGGTTGGTTATGCCTTTGCGGATTTTATGTAATTGCCAGTCAATGGCGGATAGTGTGCGCCCAAATTGGTTGGCCAGTTGGGTGCGGTTGTGGGTGGGCATTAGCTCCACCAGTTTGGCCTTATCTTCCTGGGTGAATATTTGCGCACCTGGTTTCATTGGGCCGGTTTAAATTGCACTGGTTTTTCGCATAGATGGCAGGCGGTTTCCTTAAGATTCATGGAGGGGCTGGTGCATTTGCAATTCTCCACCGGTAATTGGTTGTAGGATATGCCCAACCGTAAATCCAGGAGCGCACACAGGGCATTCCATATTGTTTTTTCGTGGTCGTAAGTTGCCACCAGCGCCTGCACTTGCGTGCGGGCATGTATTACCGTGCTGTGATCGCGGCCGCCAAATATCCTCCCAATCTGTTTTAAGCTGAGGGGGCCGGTGGTTAGATAATCATTATACTTTTTTATGAGCGTTATGGCGTATTGCCGGGCGTTAACGTGTGGCCTTTGCCGCGTGGCGGATTTAATCTGAGCCGGGGAGGATTCAAAAAATTCCCCGCATATTTCAATAATGGTTTCCGGCTTTATTTTTGCATCCAATTCCCGCTCCAGTTGGGCGTTAATTTCGTTTACCTGGCCATAAAAAACGGTGAGTGTGGTGATGGCTGCGTTTAAACTTTCGTTCATACTGGCCACCGATTCGGCAAATTTTGCAAGATTGGTAGGATTCATGTGTGCATTTATTTAGTGAGATAATTTTTCACTGCGTGTTTTTTTGCGGTGATGATTTCTTCAATGGTATTTCCATTTATTTCCGCATTGATTTCATGGCATAATTGATCCACGGCAATGGGATCCAATGGTTTATCCTCCTGTATTTGTTTCCGCAAATAGGTTTCCAGTTGATTGCGTTGTGAGGCTTTTGGCCGCTCGGTGGTTGGCTTTTTGGTATTGCCGGTTGCGGCTGGTTGTGCAAACCGTTTATCATTATTCAACCATTTGGCGAGTTCATCCCATAAATTTCCATTGAAATGGGTGTGCGGATATTTGGTGGCCAGGTGGGTGCATAGACCAAATACATCACTTTGAAAAGGTTTCCCTTTTTTCAGGTATTGCGCCCGTTGTTTTATGCCTTTTAGTTTTTCGGGTTCTGCACCCATCATTTCCACCAATTGACCATAAAGGATTTCACTTTTTGATTTATCAATTTCCCCGTGCGCGTTAATACTCTGCTTTACTTTACTTTCCTTTACTCTACTATGTGTACCTGGCGGTGTAGAAACAGGGGTTTCTATTGTAGAAACGTGGGTTTCTTTTGTAGGTTGGTCTGAAAAAGTGGGTTTCTGTGGTAGATTTCTTTTACGATTGGTGTAAACGGGTGCCAAATTATCCACCAGGTTTTGGCACCAAATAATGCGTTTCTCAGTAAATAGCCACGGATCTATTTTACCCCATTTGGCAAGGCCCTCCAAAATATTATTGAAAGTTTCGGTTTCCACGCCCAATTGTGCGGCCACATATTCGCGGTCCATTTCATCCTGGAGGTTTAAAACGTGGTTTTCTGAGCCGGTAAGTATTTCGAGCAATTGAAACCAAACGGAGTATCCTAAATGCCCGTATTTCTTTTTAAGGATGAAAAGGGTTTTACCCTGGTTGGCCATGTGTGGGAAATATTCAGCGGTGTTTTTTTGTTTTCGTGGCATGTTATAGATCTTCGTATTGTTCTATTGATTTAAATATTTGATAAACCACTTGCGGAACTATTGCGTTGCCGTATCCTTTAATTGATTCGTTGCGGCACTTTGAAAAGGTAATGCCGTCCAGTCTGTCGGAAACCCCATCATCTCGGCCACAAATTGGGGGTTGAGTTGGGAAGTTTTGCCAGTTGTCGCCACTATTGCTAATTCTGATTTGTGTTGTTGTGATGGGCTGTTTTCCTTTCCTTTTGCATCTTGACAGGTCGGTGTTGGGAGTAGTCGGTTTCGTGCATAATTTGTTAATCCCCATTGGCTGATCTTGTCGCTCCTCCTGTCCGAACAATCTGGAGTAGGCAACAAACCAAACCCTATCTCGTCTGTGGGGAGCGTTGACGGCACAAGCTGGAAGTATAATCGGTTGGACTTCGTGCCCTTCAGCTTCCAGGTCAGTTTGCACCTCGTTGAATACCAATCCCCCGTTCCAATTAACAAGCCCATAAACGTTTTCGCCCACGATGTAGCGCGGGGCAAGCTCTCGAATTGCTCTAAGCATTTCTGGCCAGAGATGTCTGTCATCTTCCTTTCCAAGTCTTTTTCCTGCTTGGCTGTATGGTTGGCATGGAAAGCCTCCTGTGAGGATGTCGATTTGTCCTCTGTGAATAGTGAAATCTGTTTTGGTGATGTCCTCATAACTAAT